>Ga0157378_10002500_pt1 | contig 16359 bp, 24 predicted proteins | sample M65metaG_FD_115309 | JGI IMG/M metagenome (GOLD analysis project Ga0157378, IMG submission 115309) | Miscanthus rhizosphere microbial communities from Kellogg Biological Station, Michigan, USA - M6-5 metaG | ecosystem: Host-associated > Plants > Roots > Rhizosphere > Soil | place: USA: Michigan...
AAGACCTTTATGACGGTTGCTGTTTTTCTCAAAACGGGCTTTCAATATTCCAAGTAGTTCTTCCTGTTGTTTAGGCGATAACTCTTTTTTGTTGCTATGCATGTTGCTTGTGTTATTTTCAGTGCGTTGGATTATTTCCTATCATTTTCTTACTTCATACAGTAGTTCCACCATTCCGCTTTTGTACGCTGTCACGTCTTTCAGGTGTAATGCCTGCTCCAGTCCTATGCGGTCGAAAAAAAGTGTTCCGTCACCCAAAATAACAGGCATAATTGATAGCCTTATTTCATCCGCCAATTTTAAACGAACCAAATCCCTGGCAAGCATTGCCCCGCCTGCAAGCCAAACATTTGTGTAATTTGGTTTTAACCGTTCGTTCACCAACTTGTTGAGGTCGCCTGAGTAAATTTCAATATTCGGTCTGTCAACATGCAGGTTTCGGTGAGTTAATACAATAACCGGCGTATCGCCATAGGCCCACCCGTAAGCTTTTGAAAGCTCCAGGGCGTGTTCGTATGTCCGGGCACCCATCACATAACAATCTATTGTTTTAAGAAATTCCGCCGCATCCTGTTCAGTAACAGTAACCCCCTTCTCATAGTGATCAGCTGTCTCAAACCACGAAACGCTGTTGTCCTTTTTGGCAATAAAGCCGTCCAGACTCGAAACCATGTGTATTGTTAATTTAAATGAGTGTGCCATCATTTATTGTTTATATTGATGCCTTGGTAACGACCCCGAAACAATGAGAGTAACCGTCGTCGTCAGTAAGAAAGAATTCCGTTTGCCCGTAATCTCTCTCCACGATATCCGACACCTCATAACCGAGCTGCTTCAAGTGCTCCCTTGTCTCACGCAGGTCGGCCGCTGCCCAGTAAAGCCGTATGCCTTCATAGTCTTTTGGTATATGCCCACCCGCTCTCTGGTTAAGCCAAAAGTACAAATGTTCGTTGTGAACCATACAACCTACCAGCTTGCCTTCAACTCTCATTTCCTGGTCCGCGGTAAGGCCCAATCCTTCTACCCAAAAGCGCAGGCTTTTCTCAATATCAGCGCTGGGAATTACAGGTATGCATGATTTCATGGTCATAAGAAATAGCTTAAGATTCAATTGATCAGTTTATTTTCCAGTTCCTGCCGCAATGAAGTGCTTTTTAAGGGTAATAATAGTTGTATCCACTTCCGCATTGATGTAAATAATCTGGATTTTATTTTTGGCTACTTTTTTAACAAATCCTTTAAAGGCACTTAACTCCCTTTCCAACCTTTGATTGGTTGTATCAGCAATATTTTTAAGCATGCCTGTCGCACGATATTGATCATTGATCTCGGGCAAGTCAGGTATTTGCCAGTCGCGTATTTGAAAATGATAAAGATTTTTCCATCTGTGATTTTTATAAGTAATAATTGAGCAAAAATTTACACTTGAGGCATCTGCCCAGTTAACTACGTAAGAAATTTCGTCGCCGCCATCACCATTAAGGTCCCCCTGATTTTTTAAATAAGCCAGTCCGAATGATTCCCTGGTTGAGTCTATGAGCAAGGGTTTAATCCGGCTGTTATTACTGACAAGGATGGAGATCGGTTTTTTACTCCTGATTGAGTCCGCCAACGCATATTTAATCCAGCCGCTATCTGCACTGTTATAATGAAATTTGTCGATTTCCTTATGATCGGTCCTGCTCATAAAATGTTCGGTCAGAGTGTCTTTCATTCCATCTCCATCAAAATCACCGGTTATAATAAATCGGTAACCAAAAACCGGTTCCAATTTTTCAGCGAGCCGTTTCTTCGCCTTATTTTCTTTAAGCGTGTCTGCCTTCACGACAAGTTTATTATTAGTTTTTTTTGCCGGTCTATGGCAGGAACAGACCATCAGCAAGCTAAAAAAAGCAATAATAAGGCGCGGTTTCATAACAGGATTTTATCCCTTAAATTTAATAACTATAGTGCATATTTTGTATTTATCTGCAAATTCTTCGCCAGTTTTAGCGTCGACGCTAAAACTTAAAAACGTTCAAGTGTCGACACTTGAACGGGCGGGTGAGACTTGAAACCATGTGTATCGTTACTTTAAATGAGTATGCCTTCGCCAGTTTTAGCGTCGAGGCTTGAATGGGCGGGTAAAAGCAATTATAGCTTTTCCAATTCCTTATAAAATTGCTTAATTTTGTTATATGACCATAGTAGTTAATCCCCATAACCCACAGGAAGAACAGGCCTTACTGGCATTTCTGGATAGTATGAAGTACGACTATAGCCGGGAAGATGACACTTTTGTTTTATCCGAAGCCCAGCAAAAGGAAATATTGGAACGTGACAGAGAGTTCGAGGCCGGAGAAACCGAAACCTATTCAATCGATGAGATCATAGATCACTTTAATATCAAAAAGAAATAATGTACCAATTGCAGGTTCTTCGCAAAGCGAGGGAAGACATGCAAAAATCTGCCGATTGGTATGACGAACAACAAGCAGGGGTGGGCGACAGGTTTTTGCTGGAAGTAGTTAGTACTTTCCGGTTGATTGAGACTAACCCTTTACATTACCAGGAAAGATTTTCAAAAAAATTCAGGTTCGCCAGGGTGCATGATTTTCCATTCGTAGTTGTTTTCAAGATAAAAAATAAGTTGGTTGTTGTCAATTCGGTATTTCATACCAACCGAAATCCTAAAAGGTTTATTTAGCAATCTGTGCGTTCAAAAGACTATGCCAAATTTACTCATCATCCAACCCCTTCCCGCTCAGAATTTGCGGTATGTATTTTTCAACCCTTGCCTCGCGGGTTTTGGGTTGCTTCGGCTGTGAAAAATGGAACAGGTACCCTCGTTGCCGACCTGGTGTTAAGGCCTCAAAAGCTGCTTTCAGAGCGGGAATATGGTCTAATTTATATTGAAATTCTTCAGGAATTTTGAAGTCCGCTGTTGTTTTAAGCTCTACTTTCAAACCTGCTTTTTCCACTTCAATAGCTTCATGAATATGGGCCTTAATAACAGCTTCCAGGTCAGCTATTTCAACAAGATTGGTGAACCGCACCTGGCGTGCTGATTGCACGTTTTCCGTTTGCTGAATCAGGATACCATAGGCATCGTTTAACAAAGCGCCTTTGAAAAACAACAGTGCGCAGTATTCTTTAAATCCATGGATCAGTACGATATTACTTTTCCCGAGCGTATAACAGGGCTGGCCCCATTTTAATTCTTCGGTAAGCCCGCAGTCGAGACAGATCGTTCGCAATCGTTCATATTCTTCCTGCCACTGTGAGGCTTCATTAAAAAACCAATCAACTTTAGGGTTCATAATATTCATTTAATGGTTACCTGAAATAAAGTTATGAATGCTTATTAACTGACCGAAATAATCTTTCTATCCGCCGGCCTCAAATACCAGGACAGCACCGTAAAAATCGCCAGTACGATGGGAGCTATTATTTGTGCCTTAACATCATTGCTGGCAATATGCGAGATCACCGCGCCGGTCATGGTAAAAAACAAGCCTGCGTACGCCCACTCCTTTAACAATCGAAATTTAGGCAATAATATCGCAATTACGCCCAACATCTTCCAGATGCCGATGAGTGAAATAAAGTAAGTGGGGTACCCAAGGGGTTTAAAGCCGTCAACCGTCTGCTTTAGCTGAAGGGCCTGCGTCAATCCGCCGAAAAAAATACAAAAGGATAATAACCCGGTGATTATCCAATACCAAATTAGCTTTCTTTTTTCCATTTTCTGATTATTTTAATTTGCTTACTACTTCTTCCAATCTATTATGCGCCCAGTTGATACCCTGCGTAAAGGGCAGCTTCAGCACCTGGTCGCGCTGCTCCACCGATTCATAGATGACATGCATATTCACCCTGCTGGTGTCGTCAGTCAGTTTTTCAAATTCGGTTATCTCCAGCTGCACCCCGAAAGGCGTATTCGCCATCTCAAATGTCCGGGTGATCTTTTGGTTCGGAATAAACTCGTGGATCACCCCATCTGCCGCAAATACGGTGTTTCCTTTATCATCTTTTTTCTCAAAATGCCAGCCGCCGTACTTTTTGGCTTCGAACTTCAGCACTTTGTTTCCCATCCATTGCTCGATCAATTCGGGCTCTGCAAAGGCTCTAAAGAGTAATTCAAGGGGCAGATCAAACTCCCTGGTGATCATTAAGTCCTGTTTGCCATCCTGGGCATTGACCTTTGTTTTCAGTTCCATGATTCTATTTTTTTGATTTAAATTCCTTCATTATGGTTTCTAATTTGTTGAAACGGTCATCCCACATCTGGCGGAATGGCTCGATAAAGTCGGCTATTGCTTTCATTTTTTTTGCGTTGATGTGGTAGTGAATTTCCCTTCCGCTTTGTTCCTGTTTCAGCAACTCACACTCGGTGAGTATTTGTAAGTGTTTTGAAACGGTCGGTCTGGCTGTGTCAAAGTTTGCCGCAATGGCACCCGCTGTAAGCGATTGCGAAGCAACCAGCAGCAATATGGCCCTTCGTGTCGGGTCGGCTATGGCCTGGAATACGTCTCGTCTTAAGTTCATCGTGTAGCTATTTGACTACAAATATAAATGTAGTCATTTAACTACGCAAATTTTTTTAAATTTTTTTTTGGATAGTTTTTGTCGTGCATAGGAAACCCGGAAGAATTTTTTTGAATAAAATTTGCGTAACTTAAAAGTTACCTATACATTTGAGTAACTTAAAAGTTACCTATTATGGCAGCAAGCATTAAACACCAATTATTTTTTCCGCATCCGCCTACGGCGGTTTGGGAATACCTCACCAACGCTGAGTTGATGGAACTATGGCTGATGAAAAGCGATTTTCAGCCGGTCATGGGGCACGAGTTTCAATTCAGGGTAAATCCGATACCGAGTCTGGATTTTGACGGAATAGTCTACTGCAAGGTATTGGAGATCGTTCCTTTCAAAAAACTTTCCTATTCATGGAAGCTCGGACCGGGGGACGGCACAACCAATGTTGATTCAGTGGTCCGATGGGAATTACACCCAACCGATAAAGGCACTGAGCTTTTACTGGATCATGGCAACTTTACCATATTGAAGAACGCTAGCATTTTCGATGCCATGAATAAAGGGTGGCTTGATAATATGCATAAGATCCTCAATCGCTTAAATGAAACAAACCATGGCACAACCAACGCTTGACGCATTCCAGGTTATTGCCGACCCGAGCAGAAGGCAAATGCTAATGCTGCTTTCAAAAGAGAGCAGGACCATCAACAACCTGGCCGAAAATTTCGACATGAGCCGCCCCGCGGTATCAAAGCACATTAAAATATTGTATGGCGCAGGGTTTATTTCCATACAGGACATTGGCCGCGAAAGGCATTGCACACTTAAGCAGGATGGATTCAATGCGCTGCACGAGTGGCTCAGGTACTTTGACCAGTTCTGGACATCGAAACTGAAGAACCTTGAAAATTTATTAAACAACAAATTACCAAACTAAAAAATCTATTAGGAAACATGCTTTAAAATTTAATCAAAATGAATCAGCAAAATTATCAGTGCAGTATAGCTGCAGACTTTACGCCAAACGAGGCGTTCGAAGCCATTAACCAGGTTAATGAATGGTGGGTAAGAGACATTGAAGGCAGCGCCGAAAAATTAAACGACATTTTTACGGTCCATTTCGGCGAAACCTTTGTAACCTTTAAGGTTACAGAAAGCATACCCGGTAAAAAAATTGTATGGGACGTAGCCGATTGCTACCTGCCCTGGCTGAAAGACAAAACCGAGTGGAATGGCACCAGCGTCGTCTTTGAAATTTCCTCTTTGGCCGATGGGACACAGGTTACCATGACGCATATCGGCCTGGTACCGGAGGTTGAATGTTATAACGGATGTGAAGCAGGCTGGAACAAATATTTCAAGGGAAGCTTATTTAAACTGTTAACTGAGCACGCAGGCGTTCCGCAATAAAAGCAAGGGCCTTCTGGGGAAGGCCCTCCGCAGACAAAAAAGCGCCAAATACCTGCATCATATTGTAGTAGCCGAAAAGATTATCGAACCTGACGCCGCCATCTACACTGGTTGGTCGTGGTATACGGGTTTTTTTTTTCATGTCGCAAACGCCCCCTTTAAATGTCGTTTGCAACCCTTCTTAGTTCGGATCATGTGCAATAACTTTATTGCAATGGCTACAGTAAAGTATGCCTGTTAGATTCCTGATATGAATCACGTAATTAAGTTGGCAGAAAAATACCGCCGGGCTTTAATAATCCTTATGGCCCTGGTTATCACCAGCCAAAGTTTTGCGCAAAAGCCGGCAAACTGGCAGCTTGACAAAATGCCGGTACAATTAGAGACCGACTTCGCGCTAAGCGCCCTTCCCCCGTACTTGCGGGCTAACGCGACGGTTTATTTGCTCGACCCTAATAAGGGTTATTACGTGGGCCGTAAGGGATCGAACGGGTTTATCTGCTTCGTTAGCCGTACCGAATGGGAATGGGGCGAATTCAGGAATGATATCGCGGCCGCCATTAGCTATGATACTGAAGGTGCCCGGGCCATTTTCCCGGTTTACCAGGACCTGGCAGCGATGCGGGCCTCTGGTAAATACACCGCAGCACAGATCAAAATCATCATGACTGATAGGATAAAAAAAGGAGTATATAAAGCCCCGGCACGGCAAGGTGTCTCATTTATGCTGGGTCCTGTAATGCGCAGCTATAACGGCCCGACATCGGATTATAAGAAGGTTATCAACATGCACATGCCGCATTATATGTTTTACGCGCCGTATGTAACCAATGCCGATATTGGCAACACCCCCGATGCCGCGAAAGATGGCCCCTTTGTGGCCAACGCGGGTGCGCCGGTGCTTGGGGAAAGGAAGAGCCCCTTCGGGTATATCATTGTACCTGTCGGCGCGGCCGAAAAAACAAAAATTATGAAAGACAGTGAGGACCTGCTGAAACGACTTATAGCATACAAATCCTATTTTAAAGCCGAAGGCGAGATGAAGCATTGAGATAGTCCGTCAAAACACCTTGCCACGCCTTATGTAACTCAAGGTCTTGTTTAGGGGATACTTGAGGAAAGGCGAAAGCTCGTTAAAGTCAAAGCCTTTGCACACAGGATAACCCATAGTCATAACCGACTTTGAATTGATCCTTATCGTTGGCGGGATTTGCAATCCACTACCTGGGCGATTATTTATCCGGAACATAGTTCGGTAAGCAGATTGCAAATCTGCAGGTTATTGAAGTCTGAGGTTATAAGTCCGACTAACAGGGGCCAAATAAATATTTGGGAACTCATTTATTTTATACTATCTTTGCCACTAAGATATTTAGTGAAGAAGATAAATAATGATCAAAAATCTGAACGAACAACAAATTCAAACCATTGGAGACTTAGGAAAACGTTTTTCCGACTCAACAATTTTGATGCATGAAGCTATCGCCAGGAAAGCGGGGCTAACAGGGACAGATCATAAATATTTAGGATTTTTAATCAAAAATGGTGCAATGACTGCAGGCGAACTTTCTAAATTGACAGGACTGACAACCGGGGCTATTACAGGTTTAGTAGACAGACTTGAAAAGAAAAAATTAGCAAAAAGACAATTTGACAAAGATGACAGGAGGAAAATAATCATAGTTCCGAATACTGAAAATGCTTTTAAACTCTTAGGGGCAACTTTTTCAGATTTACAGGGAAAAATTGTAAACCTGCTTTCGACCCGCTCAGATAACGAGCTAAAAATTATTGAGAACTATTTGCTTTCAACGATTGATGTTATGGATGAAGTCACTAATAATATAAATCATTCGAAAAAATAACGAAAACCATATTCAGAAAACCTATAAAACAATTTTAAAATGAATACTATCGCAGAAAACTACCTGTATAGAGCTGAAATCTGGCTTTTCATAACTACCCTTATTTATTTCCTAATGAATGGCGCTCAAATTTTCGAGACAGCGGTGATCGTTCCAAAGTGGACTGCTGCGCCACCTGATTCTTTCCAAATATTTAGGGGCAAATACGGACTTGACTTTAAAGTTTTCTGGATAGTATTACATTCTATTCACGAAATCACATTCATTTTAGCTATCATTTTTTGCTGGAAGCTGGATATTATCCGAAATGGACTTTTAATCTTATTTGCCGTGCATTTTGCTGTAAGAGTTTGGACACTTGTATACTTTGCACCAAACATCATTGAATTCCAAAAAATTGCAAACAAAAGAAATATTGGTGCCGATCTATTAAACAGGACAACACTTTGGAGAATGTTAAACTATGTTAGAGTTGGCATATTCATAGCGGTGTCAATCGGACTTATTCCCTTGTGTATTAAAATTATGAACTTAAAATTGAAGTAGTATTATGGAAATAGCCGTTGGTCTGGATTTGCAATCCACACCCTGGACGAATATTTATCCGAATATAATTCGGTACACAGATTGCAATCTGTGAAAGAAATAAGAAAGCTCCAAATCTTCCGGCCAAAGGCTTTTTCCTTGTTCTTTTGCGTATGCAATACGGGCACCCTATTTCAAATACTCTTTGAAAAAATCAATCGTTCGGCTCCAGGCCAGTTCTGCGGCTGCCTTGTCGTAACGTGGTGTGGTATCGTTATGGAAGCCGTGGTTTACATTTTCGTAAATAAAGGCCTGGTATTTTTTGCCATTCGCTTTTAACGCGGCTTCATAAGCGGGCCATCCTGCGGTTATCCTGGTATCCAGCGATGCATAGTGCAGCATCAGGGGCGCCTGAATTTTAGGCACATCCTCAACCGCAGGCTGACTGCCGTAAAAAGGTACAGCTGCCGCCAGGCCGGGTATTCGAACGGCCATCATATTGGCTATGCCGCCACCAAAACAAAAGCCCACCACGCCAACCTTTCCGTTACAATCTTTGTGATTCTTCAGGTATTCAAATGCCGCAATAAAATCTTCCTGCATTTCTTTAGGGTCCCTTTTACTTTGCATTTCACGACCTTTGTCATCATTGCCCGGGTAACCGCCGAGGGGTGTGAGGGCATCGGGCGCAAGTGAAATAAACCCTGCCAGGGCGGCCCTTCTCGCCACATCTTCAATGTATGGGTTCAAACCCCGGTTCTCGTGCACCACTACTATGCCTCCAAGTTTACCTTTGGCGTCTGCAGGTTTCGACAGCAACGCTTTAATGGTTCCGCCGCCTTTTGGCGAGGAATAATTGATATATTCTGATTTTAAGCGGGGATCATCCGGGCCGATCTGTACGTTGCCCTTATAATCGGGCATCAGGAAACTCATGAGTGCAGGCACGGTTAGCCCGCCAACCGCATAAAGAGACAGCTTTTGCACAAATTCGCGCCTGTCTAGCCGGTTATGTGCGTAGTCATCATAGAGGTCAAACACTTCCTGGCTGATCTCTTCTTTTTTGATTTGGCTCATAATAAAAGGTTTTGTTCAAATGTAATAATTCGGGGCATTGACCTGTCATACCAACTGTAACAGTCCCGCTATGCGTAAAGTTTTTGGGGTTCGCCGGCTAATTACCGCTGTACCAACCGGTGCTTTTATCAAAGTTTCGTTCAAAGGCGCGCGGGATGCAGCACATGCGTGAACACTTAATATGCTGACAGACAGCGAAATGATGAAAAAACGTTCACAAAAAATGGCATTTCGGGCCGTTTTCTGCATTTTTTGAATGCGCAATGCTTTGATAATAAGCTTATTACCTTTGTTCACACTTTGGCAAACGGCTGCGAAATGAACACTTGGTGTATGCTTTGTACAAAGTTTGGCTCCAACTCAAATTATAACTTTGGCAAAAAAATATATTATTCATACCTGAAAAATACCGATTTCGCAATAAACCATACATGGCAGTTATAAAATAAAAACGAACAGCCCCTGCCGCTAAACAAATAATAAAAATTCGTTTTTTAAGCGGAATATCCTTTTATCTGTTGTTTAATTAAGTATTTCTTGCTTAAATTGAACCGATTATCGTCTATAATGAAAATCTTTCACCTAAGTGCCGAATGTTATCCTGTCGCCAAAGTTGGCGGCCTTGCCGATGTTGTCGGCGCGTTACCCAAATATCAGAACCAGATGGGCCTGCAGGCCGCCGTGGTAATGCCGTTTTACGAGCGTAAATTTGTGCAGGAAAACGAATGGGAAGTGGTATTTGAGGCTTCGTCCTTTTTGGGTATTACCCGCTTCTATTTTGAGATATTAAAAGAAAAAACCGATAAGCTGGGCTTCGAATTATACCTAATAAAAATACCCGGCCTGCTGGACCGTGAAAACGTTTACAGCTACCCGGACGAGACGGAGCAATTCGTCGCCTTCCAGATCGCCTTCCTGGACTGGATCACCTGGTCGCAGCAAACACCTGATCTGATCCATTGTCATGATCATCATTCGGGCCTGGTACCTTTCCTGCTATATCATTCCAAAGCGTACCACCGCCTTGCCGAGACGCCGACCATATTCACTATACACAATGGCCAGTATCACGGCGCTTTCGGCTGGAGCAAGCTTTCGCTGCTGGGCGAGATCGACCTCACAAAAACAGGTCTGCTGGAATGGAACGGCGGCATTAACCCGTTGGCCGCAGCCGTAAAATGCTGCTGGAAGTATACAACGGTGTCGCCCACTTACCTGGAGGAACTCACCTACCAGTCGAATGGTTTGGAATACCTGTTCTACCTGGAAAGGGCAAAGGGTTTCGGCATTATCAACGGTATCGACACCGAGATATGGAACCCGAAAACGGATGCGATGATCGCCGAAAAATTTTCAATCCAGAAACTGGCGGCAGGCAAGCAAAAAAATAAGGAGGCATTGTGCGAGCGGTTCGACCTGGCGACGGACAGGCCACTTATTACGTTTATCGGTCGCCTGGTGGGTGAAAAAGGCGCCGACCTGATACCAGAAGCTGTCAGGCGGAGTATTTTGAACCATCCCGGCGGTGTGAATTTTTTCCTGCTGGGTGCCGGGGAGCTCAAATTGCAGGATGAATTGATTGCGCTGAAGGATGAGTTCCCTGATCAATGTAACGTATTTATAGGTTACGACGAATCGCTGGCCCACCTGGTGTATGCCGGGGCAGATTTTTTATTGATGCCTTCGCGCGTGGAGCCATGCGGACTGAACCAGTTATATGCGCTCCGTTATGGCACTGTACCTATGGTACGCACTACCGGCGGACTGAAGGATACAGTGATCGACTTTGGCGACGAGGGCGGCTATGGGATACGGTTTATCCAGGCCAGCGTGGGCGACATTGTGCATGCAGTGGGCAGGGCCGTGGACCTTTATAAAACCACACCACACCTGCAATTAATACGCAAACGAATGATGGCGCTCGATTTCTCGTGGGATCGTTCGGCCAAAGAATATGTTAACCTTTATGAGAGTTTAAAACCTGCTATATGACATCAAAAGTAATCTGCATTGTGCTTGGCGGTGGCCAGGGCAGTCGCTTATCCCCTCTTACTGCAACACGCTCTAAACCGGCTGTGCCCATTGCAGGTAAATACCGTTTGGTCGATATCCCGATCTCGAATTGTTTGCATTCAGACATAACGCGTATTTATGTATTGACGCAGTTTAACTCGGCGTCGCTGAATAAGCACATCAAAAACACGTATCATTTCAGCAGTTTCAGCACGGCTTTTGTCGACATACTGGCGGCAGAGCAAACGCCGTCAAGCGTGGCCTGGTACCAGGGAACGGCCGACGCCGTAAGGCAAAGCCTGCATCACCTGGCTGTACATGAGTTTGACTATGTGCTTATCCTTTCCGGCGACCAGCTGTACCAGATGGATTTCCAGGAAATGATTGAGAACCACATCAAAACCAACGCGGAAATATCCATCGCTACTATCCCGGTTCATGCCAATGATGTGCCCGGATTCGGTATCCTGAAAACGGATAAAGAAAACATGATCACCTCGTTTATTGAGAAACCTAAGAAAGATTTTGAAAGCTGGGCATCAGAAGTAAGCAACGAGATGAAGGCTGCTGGCAGGGTTTACCTGGCATCAATGGGTATTTATATCTTTAACCGCAAGTTGCTGTATGAACTGTTGACAGGAAATGACCGCACCGACTTCGGTAAGGAGATCATCCCTGATTCCATAGCCCACCATCGTGTGGCAAGCTACCAGTACGAAGGTTACTGGACCGACATCGGTACCATCCCTTCGTTCTTTGAAGCAAACCTTGGATTGACTGATGATATCCCTCTTTTTAACCTGTTTGATAAGAACTACATCTTCACCCGGGCACGCATGCTGCCGCCGTCAAAAGTGTCGGGTACGCATTTGGAAAAGACTATTATTGCCGATGGCTGTATTATCAACGCCAGTCACCTTTACCGCTGTGTGATAGGCATCCGGACGCGCATTGGGGTGGATACGATCATCGAGAATTGCTATGTGATGGGCAGCGATAATTACCAGACACTGGAGCAGATCGAGGAGTCGCACGCCAGCAACTCACCGATCATGGGTATTGGCGATAGGTGCTGCATCAAAAACGCCATAATCGATAAAAACACTTACATAGGCGATGACGTGAAGATCAATTGTGGCGCTAAAAAGCTGGAAGACGGCGACTATGGCACGCATACCGTGCAGGATGGTATTGTTGTGATCAAAAAGCGCGCTATAATTCCGCATGGTACAGTGATTTAGGTTGAAAATTTCTAAAACAATCCGCATTTGGATTGTTATTATTATTCAAACCAAAATTCATTATACCATGAAAAAAACAATGGCAATGATCGCCTTAGCGGCGATTTGTTTTGGTAGTTCGGCTTACGCTTTTACACCTGTAAAAATGGCGCAGGATACTACCAAAAAAGACACCGTAAAAGTGAAAGTGAAGAAGAAAGCAACTAAAGTAAAGATCAAAAAGAAGATGAAGGATACTACAATAAAGTAGCAGTCATTTTCAAAACGAGAAATGCCCCGGAATTCCGGGGCATTTCTCGTTTATAGAGAATATTTGAATTACAGCGCCAAACTTTCCCCAATCGCAGGTAATTGCAAATTAAGCCCTGCCGCTTTAAACTTTTCGGCTACTTCAGCCTTATCAATTTTGATAACCGGGAACGAATCATAATGCACCCCGATCACGTTTTTACAATTAACAAATCCGGCAGCTTTAATCGCGTCATCAGCCCCCATGGTATAATTATCGCCGATAGGTAAAATGGCCCAGTCCAGGTTTTCACCGGCCAGCAATTTCATGTCGTATGTTAGTGCAGTATCTCCTGAAAAATAGATCTTTTTCCCTTCAGTATAGATCACAAATCCAGCGGGGTTGCCACCATAGGAGCCATCAGGCAGAGAACTGGAGTGGATAGCGCTAACCATCTTCACCCTGCCGAAATCAAAATTATGACCGCCGCCAATGTTCATCCCGTGCGCGTCGGTCACCCCCTTACCGCTCAGCCAAACAGCTATTTCATGAATGCAAATCACCTTAGCACCGCTATTTTTCTGTATGGCGAGCAGATCGGCAACATGGTCGCCGTGCCCATGCGAAAGCAAAATGTAATGCGGTTTCAGACTGTTCACATCAATGTCCTTTGCCAGCTCGTTTGGTGAAATAAACGGGTCGAATAATAATTTTTTGCCCGCTGTTTCCAGTTCAAAAGCCGACTGCCCGTAATAGGTGAATTTCATAGTATGTTTTGTTGTAATGTTTTAAAGTTGAAAGGTTGTAAGGTTACGCTAACTTAATTGAAAACATTTCAACCTTCCAACTTTTCAACAAAATTTTACTTCCCGAACATTCCGCCCAGCCCGCCAAGCATTTGCTGTGACAACGCAGCCATCTCGCTTTGATTCACGCTTTCGGCCTGCTCCAGGGCTTTATTAACAGCCACGACGATCAGTTCTTCCAGTTCCTCTTTGTCAGCTGATTTCAAAAAGTCTTCATCTATGCTGATGGAACGAACCGCCTTATTGCCGCTGGCAGTAACGGTTATTTTGCCGCCCTCGGCGCTGCCGGTTACGGTAATTCCGTCAAGACGCTTTTTTACCTCCTCGGCCTTTTGTTTCGCTTCAAATAGTTTGTCGAACATGGTGTTTTTGTTGTAAAGTTTGAACGTTGTAAAGTTGAAATGTTAATTCATCTTTTACAACAGTTTTGCCGCTTCAAAGTTAGGCAACTTTACAACATTTCAACTTTACAACCTTCAAACAAAAGCTAGTCCTCCGCCGTATCCCCGTTGCCATTGTAGGCGCCTTTGCGGATAACGGGCATGCCTTCCATTTTAAACAGTTCGTCCAGGTGCAGCAGGCTGCCGTTAACCAGGTTGCCGAGCAATACGATAGTTACGTCATTTTTAAGGTCGCGCACATAGATGTGCCTGAAACCGTGCCACCAGCCTGTATGATAGACTACTTTTTCGCCCGGGGCTTCAAATAAGCGCCAGCCGTAGCCATAGTTAAAATGACCGCGTATCATCGGGTTGCGGTCGGTATAAGCGGAATCTTGTGTTGCAGGTTTGATCAGTCTTCCTGAACGCAATGCCTGGTCGAACAGGAAAAGATCGCCAACGGTGCTGTAAATCCCTTTATCGCCTACCGGTCCATCCAGGAAGTTGGGTGCTACGGAATATTTCCAGCTGTTACGGTCGTGGCCAACCACATCCACAGGTATCTTATCATAAACTGCTTTTGAATATACAGCGGTATGCATCATCCCGGCAGGTTTAAATACGTTATCTTTCATGTAATCAGCATAGCTCATGCCTGATACCTTTTCAATGATAGCACCCAGCACCATAAAGTTGGAGTTGTTGTACAAAAACCGCTTATCAGGTTTATTGAAAGGGGCCGGTTTGTACTGCGCTATCATGTTCATGGCCTCGGTGTTTGTGAGGCCTTTGCGCTGGTTCAAATGCTGTTTGCGGTAAATGTCATCAATAAAATACACATAGTTCATCATACCCGAACGGTGCGTAAGCAGCAGCCTGATTGTAACGCCTTCATAAGGAAAGTTGGGGAAGAACTCCTTTACATTCTGGTCGAGCCTGATCTTGCCGCGTTCCCATAGCTGCATGATAGCGGTCGATGTCATTGTTTTGGTAACGGATGCCAGCTGGAACTGCGAATTCACCTTCAGGCTGTCCCGCCGAAGATGGTCGGCCCAGCCTAGTGCGTTTTCATAAATAATCTTGCCGTGTTTAGCTACCAGGATATTGCCGTTAAATCCACTTTTCAGGTGCAGTTTATGGAAAAACTCGTCAATTTTTTTGTCTCCTTTTTTAGCGTCATATTTTAAAAGCTCTGATGGGTTGAAAGGGGCGCTGTATGTTTTATTTTCTTTCGGACTTGCTGCATTATTGTTCCCGCAAGCTATCAAAATAAGCAAGGGGGCGGTAACGGGTATTAATCTTTTTATCACTGATCTCATGTATTCTATACTGATTATTTAACGCTTGCGAAAATTGGAAATTATAATCCGACCCGAAACTAAAGTTTTAAACATTTTTCTTCTTTTAGTTAATAACCTTACTAAATTCATAGTATGAAAACCTATCACAATGCCTTATTGGTTGTGGCAATGCTGTGTGTTGCCGTGACTGCTTATAGCCAGGATAACAAAAGCCCTAAAACACTTGTAGACGAAGGAGTTGCTCTTTTTGATAAAGGCGACTACAACGGGGCTATGGAGAAATACAAAGCGGCACTTGCTATCGAGCCTAATGACCTGCGGGCTGATTACGAAATTGCATATACGTTGCAAACTATCAACAAAGGCATGGAAGCTGTTCCGTATCTCGAAAAGATACTTCAGTCGGACAAGTCAAAGTATGAAACCTACCAGTTGCTTGGAACCATTTACGATCAAAACGGGCAGCCCCAGAAAGCCATCGAAATGTACCAGGCCGGAATCAAAGAGAAGCCTGATCTTGCGCTTTTACATATGAATTTGGGAATCACTTACATGGCGATAAAGAAATATCCCGAAGCAGACACCGAATATATACAGGCGTTAAAACTCGACCAGGCACACGCCAGCAATCATCGCTTATATGGATTAAATGCATATAAGCAGGGCAAGCGAGCCTGTTCGCTGCTGGGCTGGTGTAATTTTTTATTATTGGAACCTCAAAGCAAAAGATCGGGCGAAGCGCTGGCGTACGTAAAAAATATTTTGAATTATGGCATTACTAAAACAGGTGAAAAGAGTGTTACTGTTAGTGTTCCATCAGCAGATTTGAATTCGATAAATTTAGGTATGCAGATGGCGGTATTGACGGCAACAGATAATAAAAAAGATCTTAGTTCTGTCGACTCGCTTTCGCTTCAGTTAGTTTCAGTCTTTCAAATAATCGGAGAGCAAGCCGATAAAATGGAATCGCCTTTCTTTGCAAACTTTTATG
>Ga0157378_10002503_pt1 | contig 16352 bp, 15 predicted proteins | sample M65metaG_FD_115309 | JGI IMG/M metagenome (GOLD analysis project Ga0157378, IMG submission 115309) | Miscanthus rhizosphere microbial communities from Kellogg Biological Station, Michigan, USA - M6-5 metaG | ecosystem: Host-associated > Plants > Roots > Rhizosphere > Soil | place: USA: Michigan...
ATTTTGGTGGACGGCAGGGGATTCGAACCCCCGGCCTCATCGTTGCGAACGATGCGCTCTCCCAGCTGAGCTAGCCGCCCACTGACCCGTGTGATTTTAGCAGGGGTCGGCGGGGATTCCAAATGAACCCGCCGAAAATGCGAAGTTGGGTGCGATACGAAAAGCTACTGCCGCTGCGGTCCGCTTCCCGCCGTGCGCTGCGCAATGATTTTTCGGGCGTTCTCATAGAGAGCGCGGGCTTGCGGCAAGGACTCAACCGCCTTCTGGAGTTGTACGTCATCGTCCAGGTCTGCCTTGGCCCCTTCCGTCAGGCCGAACATGGAGATGAACACTTCCTTGCGGATTTCGCGTTTGACCCAAGCGAGATTTTGCGTCAGATCGTCCTCAGTGTAGGGAACCTTTTCCTTATTGAGGTAGGCGCGAAAGGTTTTCAGCACCGCATCATTGGCCACAAATTCCTTGGTGATTTCGGGTTTCGATCCGAGGAAGTACGTGGTGAAATTGCCGACGCCGCCCTGATACGCGAAGAAAACTTCGTGGCGCAGCAGAGATTCCTGGAAGGGGTTGAGCTTGACCGGCGGAACAAGTACGTCGGGCGTGATGCCTCCGCCGCCGGTGACCTGGCGGCCGCTATCGGTCAGCTTGACCTCCGTGGGAGGTGGATTCTTGTGGTTGTAAAGATAATCGTACAGCGAAATATCCTTGTAATCGCGTTGAATGAGGCGTCCGCTCGGCGTGTAGTAACGCGCGGTCGTGAGCGCCAGGCCTGTGTTTTCACTCAATCCGGAAACGGTCTGCACCAGGCCTTTTCCGAAGCTCTGTTCGCCGACCACCAGGCCGCGGTCATGATCCTGAATCGCGCCCGTCACGATTTCCGAAGCGGAAGCCGAACCGCCGTTCACGATGACCACTAGAGGAATAGTCACCCCGCGGTTGCCACGCACGGCATAGTAGCGGCGCTCAGCAGAAGCGCGCCCGTGATGGGACACGATGAGTTGATTCTTATCCAGAAACATGTCGGAAACGGCGACGGCTTCATTCAGCAGGCCACCCGGATTTCCGCGCAAGTCCAGTACGAGGCCGTCGAGCTTTGTGGCATCCAGATCTTTCAACGCCATACTGAGTTCGGTGTCCGTGGTTTCGTTAAATCCCGAAAGCTTGATGTAGCCGATGCCCGGCTTAACCTCAAAATCCAGATCGACGGAGTGCTTGGGAATTTCATCGCGCGTGACTGTGAAATTGATGTTCTCCGCGTAACCAACACGCTTCATGGTGATGTGAACGATCGTGCCCTTGGGTCCCTTGAGCATATCAGCGACTTCCGAACTGCTCAGGCCTTCCGTGGTCTTGTTATCCACGGCCATGATGATGTCACCGGGCCGAATTCCGGCGCGGTATGCGGGGGAACCGGGCATGGGCGACAACACGTAGGTGAAATTATCGCGCGGAACGATGGTCATTCCCACACCGTAGTAACGTCCGCGTTGATCTTCGCGAAGGTTGGCATAGGCGCGAGGATCGAAAAAGCTGGAATGCGGATCCAGGACGCGCAGCATTCCGGGAATCGCACCGGCATAAATGGCGTGATCGGTGTCAACAGGAACCGCGTAATCTTTTTGGACAATCGACAGGACGTGCGTAAAGGACTTAACGGAATCTTGCAGGCTACTTACGTCCGTGGACGTCGCGCGTACCGATGGACCGTAAATACCGCCCAGGATGGCGGATACGACCAAAACGCCTATGACGAGCAGCGCCCCACGCCTCTCAACCTGCATATCGCCCTCGCTTTCCTGCGGCATGGCGCGATTGCCACGCACATTGCCAGATAGTATAGCATACCGGCTGAATTGACACCCCTCCGGCTGTCCACTATGATTCCACATGGGTATTCAACGCGAGCGGGCTGTGTGCGTCTCACCCGCCTTCCGGGAGACGCAATGAAGGCGGTTTTGATGAGCCGCGTCCTCGGCAGGTCCGCTTGATTTCCGCGTTCGATCCAAAGGCAAAGTGCATCGGTCATGTTGAGCTTGCCACACTTGGTCGTTCTTTTCGTCATAGCCCTGGTTATTTTTGGACCCCAGAAGCTGCCGGAACTCGCCCGCATGTTGGGGAAGGCGACCGCTGAATTTCGCAAGATGACCAGTGATTTCCGGTACGCGCTGGAAGACGAGGTGCGCGATCTCGAACGACAGACGCGCATTCGCGAGGAAGAAGCTGCAGCGGCCGCGCGTACTGCGCCGGTTCCCGCGCCGTCGCCGGATCCTGAAACTGCTCCGGAAGGCGCGGTGCCGCGCGATACGCCGGTCGATACGGCGTCAGCGCCCATGGAAACTCCAGGTGATGCGAACGCTTCGGTCCACGCGAACTCGGTATTTCCCGAGACGCATCCGGTGGAACCGCTAAGCGTTCCACACGAGAAATCTCCTGATGACAACACCGTTGTCTGACCCTTCGCCATCGGCGCTCGAGCAGGAACCGGGCGGCAAGATGTCGTTTTTCGAGCACCTTGTCGATTTGCGGAAGCGGCTCATCAATTCGGCGCTGGCCATTGCCGTGGGCGCCGGAATCGGAGTCAGCATTTCGCAAAAGGTTTTCGGATTTATCGCGCTGCCAATGCGCGATGCCCTTCGCAAACAGCATCTCGACGATCATCTCGTCTACACCAGCCCCGCCGGTGCAATCAATCTGATCATTACCTTGGGGATTTACGTCGGGGTGGTTCTGGCCGCTCCGGTGGTGCTCTATCAGGTGTGGTTGTTCATCGCGCCAGGCCTATACAAACACGAGCGCAAGGCGGTCACCACCTTCATCGTTTCGTCCCTGTTTCTGTTCCTGGCGGGAATTTCCTTCGGATATTTTGTGATGCTGCCGTACATGTTGGATTTCCTGATCGGTTTTCAGGGGCCGTTCCGGCCGCTGATCAGCATCAATGAGTATTTCGATTTTATTTTGATTGTACTGCTGGGGCTGGGAGTGATATTTGAATTGCCGGTATTGATTTTTTTCCTGGCGCTGTTCGGAATCGTCACGCCCAAATTTTTGTGGAAGAACCTGCGCTACGCGATCCTGATTATCGCCGTGGTTGCGGCCATCATTACGCCCACGCCGGATGCCACGACCATGCTCATCTTCATGGCGCCGATGGTGGCATTGTATTTCATCGGTATTGGCGTTGCGGCCCTGGTGGTGCGCAACAAAACCAAGCGTGAGGCTGTCGCGGGGCAGGGAGCTCAATAGATGCGACCGTGCCTGCGACGTTGGAGCCGGAACGCGTTCGTCTTGGCCTCTCTTTCGTGCGTGTGCTTGTCAGCCTGCGGGCATTCCTCTTCCTCGGAAGGCAGTGCTGCGTCAGCGGGTTCTTCCCAGGCAGCATCCTTTCCACCCGCTCCCGCCCCGGAAACCACAGGGGGCTTTGACGGCGCGCGGGCCTACAAACATGTCGAACAACTCGTGGCCATTGGCCCTCATTCGGCCGGGACGCCCGGGATTCGGCGCGCGCAGGAATACATCACGGGACAGCTGAAAAGTTTTGGATGTCCGGTGGAAGAGCAGGATTTTCATGCCCCTTCGACGCCGGCCGGTGATGTGGCGATGAAAAACATCGTCGCCAAGGTCCCATCCGCAAATCCCAACATCATTATTTTTTCATCGCACTATGACACCAAGCGTCTGGATAATTTCGTAGGCGCCGACGACGCCGGATCGAGCACGGCGGTGCTGCTCGAATTGGCGCGCCTCCTGTGCGCGCGCAAAAACGCAGAGACAATCTGGCTGGCGTTTTTTGATGGCGAAGAGGCTTTCAATTTCAATTGGGCCGATCCGGATAACACTTACGGAAGCCGCCAGATGGCCGCGAGCCTTGCTCTATCCGGCGAACTGCGTCGCGTGAAGGCCATGATCTTGCTCGACATGGTTGGCCCGACGAATCCGGTCTTCAAGCGTGAGACCAATTCCACTCCGTGGCTCACGGACATTGTGTGGTCCACGGCGGCGCGTCTGGGGTACAGCCGCGTATTCGTCAATGACAGCGCCACAATTGAAGACGATCACCTTTCGTTCTTGAAGCGGGATATTCCGTCCACCGACATCATTGATCTGGAGGTTCCTTACTGGCACACCGCGCAGGATACGCTGGACAAGGTTGATCCACGCACGCTGGCGATCACAGGCCATGTGATGATCGAGTCGGTCCCCGAACTGGAAAAGAGAATCAAGTAGGACACGCTGACCAGGCTGCGGAAATACTCAAAACACTGCTGAGCGAAGCGAAGAATTTCTCTTTGTTTGTTCGCTTATACTTCAATCCAAGAGAGATTCTTCGCTTCGCTCAGAATGACAGAATAAGTCATTTTTTTCGCAGTCTGTGCAGCCTGTCCTACTCAGAGTCAGTTCCGGATCTGCCGTTTTAGCGAAACGATTCCCTGAAGCACGCTGCAGTAAAACGCCCAGTTAATCAGGAACATCAGGCTGTAACCGAGATTGCGATGGAAGCTGTGAAGGAGTTGCGCCTGGATCCAGTTGGCGATTACGACGCCCGGCAATCCGATAGCTCCCGTCCACATTCCGGGTGTTGAATGCAGGCCAATCGTGCGGGCGATCACGATTAGCGCGACGGTCCAGACAACCGCCAAAATTAAAGCCCACTGAACGATTCGCACGCTTTCCTCGCTAAGAAAGAACTTTGATTAAATTCCTTACGCCTGCGATTAACGCAAAACCTTATGGCTGCGTGGCTGCCTTCTCACTATCCAACCACCGCATCTGGTCCTCGCCGTACCGCGTTCCGGATATCGCGTCCGCTGGAACGGCGCGCTCAATTTCGGCCAGGTCTTCTGCAGTCAATTTCAGATCAAGAGCTTTCAGCGATTCCGCCAATTGAGTGCGCCTGCGGGCACCGATCAACGGGACGATTTCCGCGCCTTTTGACATGACCCACGCAATGGCAACCTGTGAAGCGGTTGCGTTTTTGCTCGTGGCAATCGCGCCAAGGGTTTTCGCCAGCGCCTGGTTTTTCTCGTAATTCTCGCCGCGAAAGCGGGGCAAGTGACTGCGGATATCTTTCGGTGAAGTTACGGGCGAACTGGACAGCAATCCGCGCGACAACACACCGTACGCCGTGATACCCATCCCCAATTCGCGGGCAGCGGGAAGGATGGTCGCCTCGGCTGCCCGGCTGACGAGCGAATACTCAATCTGCAGCGCAACGATCGGCGTAACTTTGCGCGCGCGGCGAATGGTGGCCGCGGATGCCTCGGAAATACCAATGTGCCGCACGTAGCCCGCCTGGACGAGGCTTGCCAATGTTCCGTAAGTCTCTTCGATCAGCGTGCGTGTATCGACGCGCGATGGTTGGTAGAGATCGATGTAATCCGTTCCCAGCCGGCGCAGACTGTACGAGAGGAAATTTTTTACGGCTTCGGGGCGCAAATCGTAGCCGTTAAAGGAACCGTCGGGACTGCGCATCGCGCCGAATTTGACGGCCAGGAAAACGTCTTTGCGCCGACCTTCAATGGCGCGGCGGATCAGCATTTCATTGCGGCCCATGCCGTAGAAATCGCCGGTGTCCAGCATCGTGATTCCGGCATCCAGCGCAGCATGAATCGTAGCGATACTTTCCGACTCATCCGCCGGCCCGTACATGTCTGACATCCCCATGCAACCAAGGCCGAATTGCGAAACAACCGGCCCGTCTGTTCCCAGCCGTACGTTCTTCATGGTGTAGGGTCCTCCCGCGAAGCTCGAAAATAAAGCCCGTCCAATTTACGCCAGGGTCATGCGGATTGAAAAGTGGGTGAAAGTGGCGCAGGCTTCAGCCTGTGGAATTTCATCGATGCATGGACCAATACCCACAGGCTGAAGCCTGCGCCACGGCATTTGTGTTACATTTTTTGCCGTTGGCAGACTGCGAGCGAAGAAACGATGAGGAAGATTTCAGTTCAGGCGGCGAACGGGAAGTACGAAGTGCTGTGCGGCAGGGGTGTTCTCGCCGCATTGCCTCGCCTGGTTTCGCGCATCGCGCCCGACCGCTCTGCGTTCGTCATCTCGTCGCCCCGTGTGTGGCGCCATTGCGGAGAGCGAATCGAGCGGCTGCTGGACGTATCCCGGCGAGCCACCATTCTGATCGATGACGCCGAAACGGCAAAAAACCTATCCACGGTTGAACGAGCATGCCGTGATCTGGTGCGGGCGGGAGCGGATCGTCGCGCCCTGATCGTGGCCGTAGGAGGCGGTGTGGTCGGCGACGTAGCCGGTTTTGTAGCGGCAAGCTATGCTCGCGGAATTGGGCTTGTGCACGTTCCAACTACCGTGGTGGCTCAGGTGGACAGTGCCATCGGCGGAAAGACCGGCGTAAATCTCCCGGAAGGGAAGAATCTGGTGGGCGCATTTTATCCCGCCAAGGGTGTCGTGGCCGATCCCGCATTGCTCGCGAGCCTGCCGCCGCGCGATTTCCGCTCGGGAATCTACGAAATCATCAAGTATGGCGTGATCGGCGACGTCAAGTTGTTTGAGTTCCTGGAAGGGAATCTCGAAAAAGTTTTGCGCCGCGACCGCACGTCGCTCGCCGTGGTCATCGAGCGATCCATCGCGCAGAAAGCCCGAGTTGTCTCCAAAGATGAACATGAGTCGGGCCTGCGCGAGATTCTGAACTTCGGCCATACCTTCGCGCATGCCTTGGAAAGCGCTACGGGATACCGCACTTATCTTCACGGCGAGGCGGTTGGGTGGGGAATGATTGCGGCGTCGCGTCTGGCGGTGGAAAAAGGAATGTTTTCGCCCGACGAGGAAACACGCGTCGCAAAAGTGATCTCGCGCGTCGGTCCGCTTCCGGCGTGGCCATCCATGCTGCCAGGTCAACTGATAGCGGCAATGCAGGCCGACAAGAAGACGCGTGCCGGGCAACTTCGTTTTGTGCTGCCGGAACGCATTGGCCGGGTGCAGTGCGGTGTTGAAGCCGACGAAGAAATGCTAATTCGAGTGCTGCGCGAGTGTGCCATCGGCTCGCCTCAATCAGAAACGAAAAAGAGCCGCCGTAAGTGAGGTCCACGTCCGAGAGCGGCGTAGGCACGCGTCCCGATGGCATTCAGGACGAGCGCGAAGCGGCGGCTCACGTCCGGGAAATGTTCGGGCGGATTGCGCCGCGATACGATCTTCTAAATCACCTTCTTTCTCTCGACATCGACAAGCTGTGGAGACGCAGGGTCGCCAGGCATTTCCGCACGATTCTGCGCAATCCGGGTGCGCGCGTCCTCGACCTATGCTGTGGCACGGGAGACCTGGCTCTGGCATTTCGCAGGGAAGGCCCGGGGGGCGCTGAAATTGTCGGAACCGATTTCGTTCCGGAAATGATTGCGCGCGCGCAGTCCAAGGCGACGGCCGCAGGCGCAAATATTACGTTCGCGGAGGCGGATGCGCTGGCTTTGCCGTTTGGAGATGAAAGTTTTGATCTGGTCTCCTGCTCATTTGGATTCCGGAACCTGGCGAATTACGAGCGGGGATTGCTTGAAATTTTGCGCGTATTGAAGTCCGGCGGCGTGGTGGCGATTCTGGAATTCGCGGAACCGCCGGGGAAAGCCTTTGGCGGCCTGTACCGTTTTTACTTTCGGCGCGTCCTTCCGCGCCTGGGCGGTCTGATTTCCGGCAACGCTTCGGCCTACACGTACCTCCCGAGTTCGGTCAGTAAATTTCCATCGCCTGAAGCCTTGCAAACTCTTTTCGAGCGCGCGGGCTATAGTGATGTACGATTTGAGCGCTGGACCGGCGGAATCGTCACCCTGCATTGTGCCAACAAATCGTAAGCGCAAGTAGGGCGCGCTTCGCAGGCAGTTGAAAAACTCTAAACTCTGTCATTCTGAGCGAAGCGAAGAATCGCTCTTCGATTTAGGTATGGGTACAAGACGAGAAACAAGGAGAGATTCTTCCCTTCGCTCAGAATGACAAAAAGCACTCTTTCAGCAGCGTGGTCAGCCTATCTGTTTAGATTGTGGGCAGGCTGGCACCAAAACCAGACAGGCTGAAGCCTGTGCTCCTGAAATGCGGGATCAATTTTCCAGACCCAGAAGGCGGATTTTGTTTAACAGGGTTTTGTAGGAGACGCCGAGCTGTTCGGCGGCGCGCGTCTTGTTCCATTTCGTGGATTTCAGTGCGGCTTCGATCTTGAAACGCTCGACGTAACCAACCGCCCGCGTTCCTACTTCCTGCAGCGTGCCGCCCCAGTCAAAAGATTCCGCGAGCATCCCCGAAGGCATGTCGCCCTCGGGCGGACGCGCCGCGGGAAGTTGCAGGTCAGCCGCCTCAATCGTATCGGAATCCGTCAGGATGGCGGCTCGCTCGATGGTGTTCTGAAGTTCGCGTACGTTGCCGGGCCACGGATAGCTGCGCAGGGCGGCGCGAGCGCTGGAGCCAAACTTCAAATTCGGTTTGCGAAATTCACGCCGGAAGCGCTCCAGAAAATGATCCGAAAGCAGCAGCACATCCTCGCCGCGTTCGCTGAGAGCCGGGATGGTAATGGGCACGGCGGCAATGCGGAAGTACAAATCCTCGCGAAATGTTTTGGAGGCCACGGCCTCGCGAAGATCTTTATTCGTGGCCGCCAGAATACGAACGTCAATATCGACGAGCTGCGTTCCCCCGACCCGCTCAAAGCTGCGCTCTTCCAGCACGCGCAAAAGTTTTGCCTGCGTGCTTAGGGGGAGCTCCGCGATTTCATCCAGAAAAATCGTTCCGCGGTTAGCCAGTTCCATTTTGCCTACCTTGCGGGAACCGGCACCCGTGTACGCGCCGCGCTCGTGGCCGAACAGCTCGTTTTCCACCAGGCCTTCGGGAATCGCGGCGCAATTCAGCGCCACAAACGCATGCTGGCGGCGCGGAGAGAGATGGTGGATCGCCCGCGCGAATAATTCCTTGCCCGTTCCGCTTTGCCCCAACAGCAGGACCGTGGAATCGGTGGCGGCCACGCGCTGCACCTGGTGCGTGGCTTCCTGCATGCTCTTATGTTCGCCCACAATTCGTGGAAATCCGTAGCGTTCCGCGTATTCCTCACGCAGCAGAAGATTTTCACGCAAAAGTTCCTGCTGCTGCGAAGCGCGCTCGACCAGCAGGTTCAAATGCTCAAGGTCCACCGGTTTTTGAATGAAATCGTATGCCCCTTCCTTCATGGCGGTCACGGCTTCTTCCACCGAACCGTAGGCTGTAATCAAAATGACGGGAATGGTCGGGTCGGCTTGCTTCGTTTCGCGAAGCACTTCGATCCCGGAACAGCCGGGAAGCTTCAGGTCAGTCAAAACTAGCATGTAGCGGCGCGCGCGAACCTTGGCCACGGCGGAAGAACCATCCGGGGCTTCATCAACGGCGTGACCGGCGCGCTCCAATGCCTTCTTGAGCATGGCGCGCAGCTCAGGCTTGTCTTCAACCAGAAGAAGGGGTTCCATAGATTTTTTGTATCACGAATACTGGCCGCGTCGTGGACTGCCGCGCGGCCTTGTGCGGAGTTCGCTCTCTCCCTGAACCTGGAGAACGAACTGCCTTTCGACTTCAAGTTCCAGGAATTAAGGTTGTGGCGCAGACGCCGGCTGAGCCGGAGGAGTGGCCCAACCCGGATCGCCTCCCGCCTGGCGCAGTTCGTCCTCTAGACTCGCGATATCGGCTTTGTCCTGATTCACAACGGCAGTTTTTTCGTCAATCTTGGTTTTTGAGTCGTTCAGATCCTGCCGCGAATATTCCTGTTTCAGCGTAGCCATGGGATCCGCGTAGAACTGCTGCTGCTTCAAATTGTATTCGCGCTGCATGATATCGAGCTCGTGTGAATCGTCTGCGAGTTTCTTATTGGCTGCGGCAAATCTCTCTCGCCAGTAGGCTTCATCTTTCTTGGGGGCCTTTTCGGCCGGTGCGCCTGCCTTCGCTGCCTTGTCGTCCGCTGCAGGCTTGGCGGTCTGATCCGGAGACGGTGGCGCTGCGGGTTCCTGGCCCACGACGCTTACGGTGCCCGTCAGAGTGCCAAGATTGTCATTATCGATCGTCAATTTCGATTTTGGAGAGGTCTTCTTGGCGGCCTGAGCCTTGCGGGCCGCGTCCGCGACGCTGTCCTGCTGCTGGGCCTTCAGAAATGCCGGGGAAACGAGGATTACACATCCCAATGCCGTTGTAATAAGTGTCTTTATATTCATAGTTTTTGGCCGCCTTTCGGTAGGAAAACGGCGGATCTTCATCACACTATTTTAGATGCGTGCGGCGGCCGAATCAATCGATCTGGTTGCTTCGCGTACAAATGGTAACCATACGATGAATTCCGCGCCGCCTTGCGCTTGGTTGCGCGCTTCAATCGATCCGCCATGTTGGACGATAATCTTTTGCACGACCGCCAGACCGAGGCCGGTGCCGTTCGACTTGGTGGTGTAGAAGGGCACAAATATTTTGGTCAATGCTTCGGCCGGAATCCCGGGTCCGTTGTCGCTGATGGAAATCCGCTGCCCCTGCAGGGGGCCGAACTTGTCAACCTCGCCGCGAATTATCACGCGGCCACCGGCCGGATTGTCGGCTGCCGCTTCCGCTGCATTACGCGCGAGATTCAGAATCGCCTGGCGCAACAGGGCGTCGTCCCCGGAGACTTCGGCGAATTCACCCAGAATAGAGAACGGCACATCTCCCGCCAGTTCGCCGATTTCCGCCACGATCTGCGCGATCATGGGGCTGAGCGGAACTTCCTCATTAGCCAGTTCCAACGGACGGGCAAATTTCAGGAATTCGGTGACCACATGCGTTAGCGAGCGGGTTTGCCGCAGGATCAGATCGCCATGTTCGTGGAGATCCGTGCCAGGTTTGGCCTCGCTGCGAATCATTTGCGCGTACCCGGAAATGGTGGCAAGGGCATTCTTAAATTCGTGCGCGATGCCGGCCGAAAGCTCGCCAAGCGCGGCCAGATTCTCCTTCATGTGAATCTGTTTCTGCAAAGCCGCGAGTTCGGTCAGATCGCTCAACAGGCAAATTGCGCCGGTGATTTCATTCGTGCTGTTCTGGATGGGCGAGATCGTCACGCCAAGCTGCCGCAGTTCGTGAGTCGGCGTCAGGTATTCGACTTCCTCGCGCCGAAACGTTCGGCCGTCGTCCAGGCACCCAGCGACCAGTTCCGTAAGCCGAGAACCTTCGCCGAGAACTTCGCTGTAGCGGCGATAGGCGAGTGATTTGACCGCCAGGGCAGCTTCGGCCGCGGGGTTCGCGCTGGTGATCAGACCGGCGGAATTTAAGAGCAGCAAGCCCGCGGGCATGTTGCGCGTAACGGCCTCGCTCATGCGTTCGGTTTGTTGCGCGCGCTCCCGCTCGGCGCGGTGCAGCGCTTCCAGTTCTTTTTCCTGCTCTTTTAGTTTTTTGATGACCGCCTGCATCGAAGCGGTCATGAACGCGGCAGGATTATCACTGCGCGGTTTCTCCGAACCCGAATCATCCGCTGTTCGTGTTCCGCGGTGGTAGTAGCGTCGCGCCAGGACGAGTGCGATGACCGCCGCGCCCAGCAGGGCCATGAGCAATACTCCGGAAAACATCCATAGCGAGTTGACGGAGGGTGTTGCGGCGGCGATGAGTAGCTCAGTTCTCACGTTTCACTTCAGCGCCAGGAGGGACTCATACCAGTGAAGCGCCGGGGTCCCAAAAAAAACGACCAGCAGCGCGCCCGCCCCGAGGAATGTACCAAATGGAAGTTCGTAATCGCGGCCTTTTTTCGTGACTGCCATCAGAAATATACCGATCACGCTGCCGAGGAGCGATCCGACAAGAACGGTCATCATGGTGCGCTTCAATCCCAAAAATGCGCCCACCGCGGCCATCATCTTCACGTCGCCCAGGCCCATGCCCTCGCGGCCCCGGAGGCGGAAATAACCCTCGGCGACAATCCACAGCAAGCCGCTGCCGGCCAGCGCGCCCAGAACGGCGTCTGCGAAGGAAAGCGCCGCTTGCGGAGGTGGGAATTCGAACCAGCGATTGGAGAGCCATAGAGCCGTGCCGTCGAGCGATTTGGTAAAAAAACTGAAAAGCAGGCCGGCGCCCAGGCCAAAGAAATTCACTTCATCCGGGAGAATGCGTTCGCGAAGGTCAGTAATGGTAAGCACGACGAGCAGCGCGGCGAAGACGGCCCACTTCAGCGCGTCCACCGTCGGGCCAAACACGTAGTAACAGCCGAGAAACAACAAGCCGGTGAGTAACTCCACGGCCGGATACATCGCGGAAATCGGCGTCTTGCAGTTGCGGCATTTTCCGCCGAGGAAAAGCCAGCTCAGAACCGGAATGTTGTCATACGCAGCGATGGGCTTGCCGCATTTGGTGCAACTGGAGGCGGGCAGCACGATGGACTTATCCGCGGGAATCCGCAGGATGCAGACGTTTAGAAAACTTCCGATCAGCAAGCCAAATAAAAACGCGCCGAGAGGGATCACCCCACGACTGTGCCACACACGTCCCTCGCCGACAATGTCTGCCGCGTGCGGCATGAAGCAAACAGGCAACAGCAGGTGAGCACAAGAATCAATGTTTTCGATAATCAGTGTTTCCGATAATCCGGGAAGTCCCGAAGGGACGGCCGATCGCAGCCCACCACGTCAGGGGTGGGAATTCATGCGAACGGAAACGAAGAGCCCCACCAGGGGCGGCACTTGACCAGTCCATACTCGCCCGATAAATCCGTCCGCCTGCGATTTCATGATTTGTGAGTTAGCTTGGAGTGTCGCCCCTGCCGAGGCTTTTTCACGCGCGTGGCTACTTACCCACCACTGACGTGCGTGGGCTACGATCTTTCGTCCCTTCGGGACTTTTAGGGTGCCTGCGGATGGTTCGCTATCAGCACGGCGGTTTGACAGGGGTTTCGCGCGTCCTTATATTCGAAATTCATACATTATGTCGTGGCTCGAACAAAAAATACGGCGCTACGAGCATGCCCGATGGACGACTGATGACAATCGTCGAGTCTACCCGTTCGAATGGGGTCTCGAATACATTGGTGGCAGAGCGGACGAGCCCGAGCCGCGCGGATTTCTGAATGCCTGGGTGGAAGAAACGCTGGCGCACAGCGACGAATGGCTCGCCACAACACCCGCGCACGACTACGTTCTGCATCCCCCGGCGGATAGCGCTTCCGAAGGGATGGTGCTGACATTCACCAGCCAGATTGCGTCTCCATTTACCAACAATAATCTGGTTCACGCGCGTTTTTTTCGCGCCAGAACATCCGGGCCGGCCGTTGTGCTCATGCCCAACTGGAATGCCAAGTGGCATGGCCAGGTCAATCTCTGCCGCTGGCTGAATAAGCTTGGTATTAGCGTGTTGCGGCTATCGCTGCCGTATCACGATTACCGAGTGGCTCCAGGCCACGAGCGCGCCGATCAACTGGTCGGTTCGAACTTGGGACTCACGATTCAAGCTACTCGGCAGGCGATTACGGATACGCGCCGGTGCCTGCGCTGGCTCGAACAGCAAGGATATGGACGACTTGGACTAGTTGGCACGAGCATTGGCTCCGCGATTGGGTCGATCACCATGGCGCATGACCGAGCCGTTCGGGCGGGCGGGTTCATGCATGTATCCACTTATTTTGCGGATGTGGTTCGAACCGGGATGACGACCGCGCATGTGTGGGAAGGGTTGCGGTCACACGTCACCGCGGATGAATTGCGGCGGTATTGGACGCCGATCAGTCCGGTCCCGTACATGGAGAAGCTTCGAAACACGGGCCAGCGCATGCTGATGATCAGTGGGCGCTACGATCCGACGTTCTGGTACGAGTTTACCGAACAGATGTTTGACGATCTGAAGCGAAAGGGAGTTCAGCTTGAAACAATGACGATGCCGTGCGGCCATTATTCGCTGGAGCTTGCACCCTTTGCGTTTTCGGCTGGGCTGCGGCTGGGACTTTTTCTGCTTTCGGCGCTGGCTTAGAGTGTTTGCAACATACTAGAAACACGTTGTCATTCTGAGCGAAGCGAAGAATCTCTCTTGGATTGCCGCGATCGAAGAGGGATTCTTCGCTTCGCTCAGAATGACAACAAGGGTGCGCGTTGCGATTGGCGCGATTTCCGCAGTTGTTCAATTACGCTTCGGTTCGCTTCGACGTTTTATCCTCGGCGGAAAAATAAAAATAGCGCCGATATTTTTCGGGGAGGGGCTTCGGACGGCCGTTGCTGTCGCAGACGACGTGGATGGTTTCGCCGGTGGCCAGCAATTCTTCCGTTTCATCGTGCAGAATTTCGTATCCAAAAGCAATCGTGCGGCTACGTAACGAAGTCACGCGCGTGCGAATGCGCAGCGGATCGTCATAGCGGGCTGGGCGCCGGTAGCGGCACTTGGCTTCGCCGACGACAGTGAAGCTGTCATCGTCCAGCTCCATGCGCCGGTAATCCAGTCCGCGCTGGCGCAGATATTCCACGCGCCCAATTTCAAAATAGATGAAGTAATTTCCGTAATAGACGATGCCCATCTTGTCCGTTTCGGCATAACGGACGCGCACCACCGTGTCAATAAATTCGCACATTGGGAAATAAATTGTAGCAGAACGGCGGCGATTGAGCGCGCGGGCGGCTTTATTTACCGCTCCATCGTGGCCGGCGCTTTTCGAAAAATGACGAGAGTCCCTCCTGGAAATCGTCCATGGACCGAATCCGCGCACTCTCCGACTTTGCCAGTTCCAGTTCGCGGTGGATTTCCGGCGCCGCAAAATCGCACAGAAGTTTCTTGGTCATGTGCAGGCTGGACGGGCTGCATTCCAGCAAATTTGCCGCCAGGATTTGCGCCGCAATCATCAATTCTTTTGCGGGAACGACTTGGGTGATGAGTCCGAGGCGATGCGCTTCAGTGGCATCGATGATCTTTCCCGATAGAAGCAGATCCCGTGCTCGCTTCTCACCGATCTGGCGCACCAGAAAAATGGAGACGACAGCGGGCAGGAAGCCGATGCGCACTTCCGGATATCCAAATTTTGCCTCGGGTACGGCCAGCGTGAAGTCGCACAGCGTGGCGATACCGCAGCCGCCGGCAATGGCGGGCCCATTTACGGCGGCGATAGTCGGCTTCGGAAAGCTCCAGATTCGCAGGAAGAAACGCGCCAGGCGATCCGCGTCTTCGCGCTGCTCAACGGGGGATTGCGAGGCAAAAGCCTTCAAAGCTTCCAGGTCCATGCCGGAGCAGAACGCTTTTCCGGCGCCGGTCAGGATCAGGACCCGCGCGGGACTCGTTTCCACCTCATCGAAAGCGGAAAGAATCTCCGCGATCATTTCGGGCGAGATCGCATTGCGTTTTTCCGGCCGGCTGAGCGTAATCATGGCGATGTCGCCGGTAAATTCGAGATGGAGAGTTTGGTATGGCATGTTTTAATCGTGTAGTTAAGTGACGCAGGCTTTAGCCTGTGGATTGTGGTTCATGCAAGGGCAAAAATCCACAGGCTAAAGCCTGCTCCACTCGAGCCATCCGCCGTCCCGACGCATGATTTCTCACTGTGTTTGCGCCGCCTGCGAATATTTTGTGCGAATTTCTTCCATCATTTCGATGGCTGTTACGAGCGACTCGCGAGGGATTCCGGTGTCCACGCCACGTGAAGCGAGCGCCTCGACAATCGTTTCCGTGGCGATGTTGCCCACGAGGTCATCGCCCGCGAAGGGGCATCCGCCAAGCCCGGTGAGCGCCCCGTCAAACCGCCGACAACCGGCATCGTAAGCGGCGAGAACTTTTTCGGCAGCGCCCTCAGAGCGGCTGTGCAGATGAACGCCCAACTCGATTCCTGCGACGCAATCTTTCACCGTGTTATAGAGCGCCCCCACGTATTCAGGAGGCGTGGTTCCGACGGTATCCGCGAGCGAGACGCTGCGCACGCCGATGTCCTTGAGCCAGACCAGCGCATCCTCCACGATTTCCGCGCCCCAGGGTTCCTCATAGGGATTGCCGAAAGCCATGGAAATGTAGACGACCAGCCCGTGTCCGGACGCTTTTGTGGCCTTTCGCAATTGCTCGACAAGGGCGCGCGATTCTCCGCGGCTCATGTTCGCATTGGCCCGCCGAAAATAGGCCGAGATTGAGTACGGATAGCCGATGGTGTTGACGCCCGGAGTGGCCAAAGCGCGTTCGAAACCTTTTTCGTTCACAACGATGCCGATGATCTCGGGCTGCTGAATTCCCGCAGGAAGGCCGGCGAGAAATCCCTTCATCACTTCTTCGCTATCGGCCATTTGCTTCACGTGCTGCGGAGATACAAAGCTGACGGCGTCGATATGTTTGAATCCTGCTTCCGCGACCTTTAAAAGGTAATTAATTTTTACTTCCGCGGGAATGATTTCCGGCAACCCCTGCCACGCATCACGCGGGCACTCAATAATTTTAAC
>Ga0157378_10002507_pt1 | contig 16341 bp, 16 predicted proteins | sample M65metaG_FD_115309 | JGI IMG/M metagenome (GOLD analysis project Ga0157378, IMG submission 115309) | Miscanthus rhizosphere microbial communities from Kellogg Biological Station, Michigan, USA - M6-5 metaG | ecosystem: Host-associated > Plants > Roots > Rhizosphere > Soil | place: USA: Michigan...
CGTCCTGATGAAACGTCATGTCGCCGGTCGGAATATTTCCCTCCATACCGTCAATGGTGACGTTTGAGACATAGTGATACTCACTACCGGCGGATGGCCCACCGCGCAGTCCTTGGATTTCGCCAAAATATCGCGTGACTCGCCGCTGTTCCTCAATTGAGAGGTGCTGATCGTGAAAGACAAGCACGCCATACTCTTCCCAGGCTTTCGTCATGCTCGCCACCTCATCGGGTGTGAGCGGCTTGCTTAAGTCGACGCCTGACACCTCAACGCCGATCACTGGGGTCAGGGGACGAAATGAAATTGCCATATTCTCTCTCTCCCAAGAGTTTATTGCCGTTGTACGACCACCGAGCTGTACCGCGCGGGCGGGTGTGAACGTATAGGATTGGCTTTGACGCTACCAGACGTTGCTCGAACCCCTCCACGCTTTGAAGATAATTCAGTTATATAAAATAACTTGACCAAACCAGTAAGCGGTGGGGCGTCGGCTCGAATCCGACACTCGGCACCAGCAATCCCTTTGATATTCATGTATTATGCATTGGGCGCCAGCGCGAAACTTCCGAATTCCGAACAGCGCGCCGTTCGCTAAAATCGTGGCGACAGCGAAACCTTTTTCGATCCACGGCTTTTCCATCCCATCGGCCCTCATGGCCGGCATTCCTCTGACGGCGGCGGAATGAGAGACGGAAGAGAGTGATGGACCTGACCGAAAAGGCAAAGTTTGGCGTTCCGGGACTGGACGATGTCACCAATGGCGGATTGGCTCGCGGGCGCCTTTTTCTGCTCGAGGGAAGCCCCGGTACGGGCAAGACCACAATCGCCACGCAATTCCTGATTACGGGCGCGGCAGCGGGGGAACGGTGTCTTTACATCACCCTGTCCGAAACCGACGATGAGTTCCGCATGGGTGCTATGTCCCATGGCTGGGATTTAGCTGGCATCGACATATTCGAGCTCCTCCCGCCCGAGGATCTGCTGGACGAGCAGCAGCAACAGAGCCTGCTTTACTCATCGGACCTGGAACTGGGAGAGACGACGAAACGCATCTTCGAAATCTTCGAACGGATCAGGCCGCAACGGGTCGTCGTGGACAGCCTGTCCGAAATCATGCTCCTTGCACAAAGTCCGCTGCGCTATCGGCGACAGATCCTGGCGCTGAAACATTATTTTGCCCGCAATGGCGCAACCGTCCTGATGCTGGACGATCTCACCGCCGAACAGAATGACAAGACCATGCACAGTATCGCGCATGGCGTCATTCATCTGGACGAGCTGGCGCCCGATTACGGCGCCGAGCGGCGGCGCACCCGGATCATCAAATATCGCGGCCAGAAGTACCGGGGCGGCTTTCACGACTTCGTGATTCAGTCCGGCGGCGTGCGGGTTTTTCCGCGCCTCGTGTCGGCGGAACATCGCACCGCGTTCGAGCGCGATCTCGTGACGAGCGATTCTTCCGAACTCAATGCGCTGCTTGGCGGCGGAATCGAGCGGGGATCAAGCGTCCTCATCCTTGGGCCGGCAGGAACGGGCAAGTCCCTCCTCGCGCTGACTTTCATCGCAACCGCCGTGACGCGCGGCGAGCGCGCGGCGATGTTCGTATTCGACGAAGAGCTAAGTCTTCTCTTCAGTCGGGCACGAGCCCTCGGCATCGATCTGCAGGCCATGGTCGATACTGGCGATCTGGTCGTCGAACAGGTCGATGCGGCAGAACTCAGTCCCGGCGAATTCTCGGAACGGGTGCGCCGCTGTGTGGAAGCCTACAAGACCAAGACGGTCGTGATCGACAGCGTCAATGGCTATCAAGCCGCGATGCCGGCCGAGCAGGCGCTTATCCTGCACATGCACGAACTGCTGCAATATCTGAACCGGCAGGGGGCATCGACGTTCCTGACCGTCGCCCAACATGGTCTGGTCGGTGACATGAAAGCGCCGGTTGACGTCACCTATCTGGCCGATACCGTGATCCTGTTGCGCTATTTCGAGGCGATGGGCCAGGTTCGCCGCGCGATGTCGGTCATCAAGAAGCGCACAGGCTCGCACGAGAACACCATCCGCGAATATCTCATCGACAACCGTGGCATCACGCTGGGGGCGCCGCTGACAGGCTTTCATGGCGTCCTGCGCGGCGTCCCGACGTTGGTCGATGGTCGCACGGCGTCCCTGATGGATCTGGAGGATTGATCCCCCACCTTTCCGAACGTGCTTTGATCCTCGCGCCCCATGGGCGCGATGCCGAGGTCGCTGCTGCGATGCTGGGCGAAGCGGGGATCATCAGCCTGTCCTGCCATTCGATCCATCACATCGTGGGCGAGATGGACAAGGGCGCAGGCTTTGGCCTCATCACCGAGGAGGCGCTTCAAACGGCAGACCTTCATCCCCTGGCGCGATGGATTGCCGGGCAACCTGAATGGTCCGATTTTCCTTTCATATTGTTGACGTTGCGGGGCGGAGGACTCGAGCGCAACCCTGAGGCCGCGCGTTATCTCCACACGCTGGGCAACGTGACTTTTCTTGAACGCCCCTTTCATCCCACGACACTGGTAAGCCTCGCCCATTCGGCCCGTCGTGCGCGACGACGCCAATATGACGCGCGTTCGCGGCTGGAGGAGCTGCACGGTCTGGCCGCCGAATTGGAACAGCGCGTCGAGCAGCGCACCGCCGAACGCCAGCTCGCGCTGGAACAGCTGCACGAGGTGCAGAAGCTGGAAACCCTGGGCCAGCTGACCGGCGGCGTGGCGCATGACTTCAACAATTTGCTGACGCCAATCATCGGCGCGCTCGACCTGCTTCAGCACAGGCTGGAAATCAAGGATCCACGCGTCCAGCGTTGGATCGCCAATGCCCTGCAATCTGGTGAACGCGCCAAGACCCTGGTTCAGCGCCTGCTTGGTTTCGCGAGGCGGCAGGAGCTTCAAAACCGGCCCGTCGATATCGGCGCGCTGATCGACGACATGCGTGACTTGATTGCCAGTTCGGTCGGCCCGTCGATCGAACTGCACCTCCGGGACGCCAGCGGCCTGCCCCAGGTCTTTGCAGATCCCAACCAGCTGGAGCTGGCGATCCTCAATCTTTGCGTCAACGCGCGCGATGCGATGCCGGAAGGTGGAACATTGTCGATCGAGGCCGAGGAAATATCGCTTACCGGCGGCGGCACGATAAAGCTGAAGCCAGGCCAGTACATTCGACTGTCGATCAGCGACACCGGTCTGGGAATGGATGCGGAAACGCTCGCACGGGCGGTGGAACCCTTCTTCTCGACGAAGGAGCTCGGGCGCGGCACCGGCCTCGGGCTTTCGATGGTCCACGGCCTGACGGCGCAACTGGGGGGGGAATTCGTACTCGGCAGCCATCCCGGTGCGGGGACTCACGCTGATCTTTATCTGCCCATCTCCCGCCATCAGGGCGCGCTCGATCCGGGATTGTCACGTGACACACCCCTGGTGTCTTCCAAGGCGTTGTCGATCCTGGTTGTGGACGACGAGGAGCTTGTGCGCAGGGGCACCGCGGAAATGCTGCGCACGCTGGGGCATCACGTCGTGGAAGCCGGCGGCGGATCCGAGGCGCTGGTCATGCTGAAGGATCTGTCCGATATCCAGGTGGTCGTCACCGACTATAAAATGCCGAGAATGGATGGAGCTGAGCTGGCTCGACGTATTCGCGCCCACCAGCCAGGAACGGGCGTGCTGCTGATTTCAGGCTACACCGGGGCCGAGGATCCGATTGCCAATCTGCCACGTCTGAACAAGCCTTTCGGCTTGGCAGAACTGGCGGAAGCACTGCAAAAAGTCGGTGAGCTGACCTGATCTGCGAAACTCATGACCGACCATTCCAGAAAGACAATGGCCGCCTGATCAACCCCAGAAATGTACGATACCGCACATATCGTTCGGATCAGGAACTTCTTCGGTGCCGCGGACGTTTCTGACATCGAGCCGTTCGTAGCGCCGCTAAACCGTAGACGGCGCGCGAATTGTGGAATTGGTCGCAACCACAAGGTCAAGACCGGATGCTGCCTCCGGCCTGCTGAACCTGGAGAACCAGGAGGGCATCATGGTTACGAAGCAGGATCTGGAGCATCACCTCAGGCGCGAGCGTCAGGAACGCTAGCGCGCTGGAGCCAGCACTGACCCTGCGGTTCGCAGGTCCCATCTGGATTTGGCCGAAAGCCATGCGCGACGGACCGAGAATGCCAAAATCCGGCTGGATGAGCAAAGCGGGGCCGTATCTTCCAGTGCCGCCTGACTTGCGACGCCTTTACGTGGCGCAGCCCCCGTTGAAGGCTTCGGATTTATTGTAGCATTCCCCCGCGAAAGCCTCGAGACCGTGTCGATCCTCGATGGAAATCACGCCGCGTTTGCCATCAAGCAAGCCCGCGCGCTCGAGGACGCCTATAGCCGTTGTCACGCCCGCCCGGCGAACGTTCAGCATCAGGGCAAGAAACTCATGGGTCAGCGCGACATCGCTCGTTTCCAGGCGATCGTGACACATGAGCAACCAGCGTGCGAGCCGCTGCTCTACCGTGAATGAAGCGTTGGCCAAGGCCGTGCCGGATACCTGAACTGTGAAACTATACGCGAACCGAGCCATGATCCGGCGTATAGCCGGGCTGATCTCCAGTGCCGCGGTCAGGGTCGAAGCCGGCAACCGGTAGGCCGCCCCGGGCACCTGAACGAAACAGCGAAAAGGAGAGCTGTCGAGGCCCTGCACGGTGGACAGATCTACCATCCCTTCCCGCCCTATGATGCCGACCTCGGTTTCCTGTCCCTGTCGGGTCGCAAGAACCACGGACGCAACGCCTCCTTCCGGGAACCAGCAATGCTGGATGGGCCGGTCCGGCTCGACCAGCAAATCGCCCTTGACGAGCGGAATCCAGACAAGCTGTTCGGCAACCATGGCAAAATCATCCTTGCTCAATGATCCGAGCAAATGATTCTTGATCGCATTTTGCTTTAATGGTGACACTTCCGCCCTTCGGTTTTCGGGGCGGGAGTTTCCGGCTCTCTGTCGGCTGCGCCCTAGAGAGCATCGGCAGCCGATACCCTTATATAGAGGGTCAGCGCCTAAATTACCATTATCGCCATGTCGGTACGGTGACGTACCGAATTGCCGTAATGACAGTTTTCAGTGAACTTCGAGATTATTTCTGCAGTGTAATGGTTGCGATGGTGCGAATCCGTACATTGAACGTTGTGCATTTGCCTAGCCTTGGGTCTGCCGTCGCAAAACTCTAGTTCGCTGACGTCTCTCTCGCGCACTCCGCACCGAGGGAACAGCTATGCTCGATCAAGCCAGGGTGATGATTGTCGAGGATGACGTTTTTACCGCGGCGGATATGGCCCTGACGGTGGAACAGGCTGATGGTGTTGTAGTCGGCCCGGTTGCAACCGTAGCGGAAGCCTTGGCGATCCTCAGCGAGGTTGAGATCGATGCCGCGATACTGGACTGCAATCTCCTCGACCGGGACATAACGCCGGTGGCAGTCCGTTTGCGCTCTACCCAGATCCCGGTGGTCATTTGTTCAGCGCTGGGAATGCCCAGGGAGCTTGCCGAGCTTTGCCCGGACATTCCCACGATAATCAAAGCGGCGCGAGCCGCAGAGGTTGTGAGCCGGCTCGCGGCAATCATAAAATCCGCGCCCGCATCGGACGGTTAGTTTCTCTGCAGCCGCCTCCCGGAAGCCGAGCTAAATCGGGATGGCACTCCCACGAGACGTAGATGCCCGGGCTCCTCTATCAAAGTTACCCGGGCATCAAATTCGCTGTCAAAGCATGATGATAGGCGGAGGTTACTTTGGCTGGGGATCACCCGGCAGGATCATCCCCTTGATGGTCTCGATCGCCTTGTCCCCGGTTCCATTGCCCAGCGCCCGCCGCACGGAATCGTGATAGTCACGGGATTCGACGATCTTGCCGTTACGAACCGTCACGACGATGATGTTGGAATTGTCGAGCACCTGATCGCCGATGTGGCTCCGGTAAACCCATTCCGCGATGACTACGCCCGGATCGGTGGTCTCGTAGATCTTGAGATCACGCACTTCGAGATCGCGGTACATTCGCGGCAATTGCGGACCGCGCGCGGCTTCCGCCTGCTTGACCAGATCCAGGATATGATCCCTGCCATGGAGGTCCGTGGGCACGGGCAGCGCAAAGGGCACTTTGACGTTGAAATCGTCAGCGTAATAGGTCTCCATCGACTTCACGGTCTGACCTGAACGCATGAGCTCGATCATGTTGGTGACGATTTGCTTCGGCGTGAGCGTCTCACTCGCAGCAAGCGCGCTAGCCGCGGGTATTACCGATAAAGTGACTGCCGCTAGGATCTTAAACATGCTGGGGGCTTCCTTCTTGCAGGGTCCACGTTCTGAGCTTTTGACGTTTCAATTTTGAATGGCAGGGGTACCCGCGCCCCTGTTCCTTCTGCGTCAAAGTCCCGCCGAAAAGGTGAGGAACCACTGGCGCGGCGCGACCGGGAGCGAAGTGTAGAGCAGCGACGGCGCCACGATCGCCACCGACGACGCACCACGGATCTGGGTAATATTGGTCACGTTCAGGCTGACATTCGCCGTTTTGACGAATGATCCCGACGGCAGCGGCACGTCGACGCCGATGCGCGCACTAACCAGATAGGTACTCCCGACTGACTGGTCGTTGGTGAATGTCGCGTAGCGCTTGCCGAGATAGTCGCCGATTGCCTGCACGTTGAAAGCACCGACATTGAGCGTCGCGACGGTCTTGTTCATCCAGGTCGGGCTGCCCGGCACTTTCTTGCCTGACGTGCGGATGGTCGAGGTGCCGCTCTGATAGTCGTTCTGATAGATTGAGCGATTGAAGCTGGCAGCATTGTAAAGCGAGAAGGTCCGGCCGAAGCGAACGGTCAGGGCCGCATCCACGCCATCGGTCTTCACATCGCCGACGTTGCGGAGGATCGTCGCGCCGCCTGCAGTCGACAGACCGGGCACGACATTCACGGTGAGCAGGCGATCGCTGAAATCGACATGATAATAGTTGATCTGCCCCTCGATGGCGGTGACGGGGCCCCAGTCGAGCGAACGGCGCGTGCGGACGCCGATTTCATAGGTCCACGCGGTTTCCGGCCGGACTTCCTGGCGGAAAAGATCGAATGCCGCCTGGCTTCCCAGCGTCCAGGGCGACAAACCGCCGCCGGTCGCGAACTGGCGGAGGTTCTGCTGGATATTGGCGAAAATCTGCTCCGAGGAGGTCACATCCCACTTCGCACCGATCTGGGGCAGGAACCATTTGCGCGAGAAGATCTTGCCCGCAGGCATGATGGTGGTGCCCGCTATCGAACCCAGCAGCGGCTGAACCGGCGCGCTGCCCCTCGCCCACTGGTGGCTGGATTTGAAGCCGCCTTCGACGACGAATGCAGGTGTGACCTGCCACTTGTCCTGCAGATAGAACTGAATCACGTCATAACCCGTCTTGTTGACGAACTGCGTCAGGAGCGGATTTTTCAGGATCTCATACGGCGTGCTTGGATCGTTGACGTCCATTTTGTGCCAGCGCCGTGTTTGCGACCACGCGTTGTTCTCGTACCAGCCGCCAAGCTGGACGGTATGATCGCCGAGCTCCACATTCAACCCGGAGAGGAAGCCATAACGGTTGATCTCATATTCCGTCTCACGGACGACGTAGCCCGAGTTACCCGTCAGAGCCTTCACATTCTGGCCCGGGAAATACAGGCTGAATATCGTCGGCAGACCGGGAAGACCCAAGGGGCCGGCGATGTAGTGATTGCCCTTGTCATAGTGATAATAAGCCTGGTTGGACCAGGTTATCTTGTCACTGATATTCCAGGCATATTTGGCGTAGGTGAGATAATCCGTGCGATGCTGGACGGAATAATAGTTTTTATAGTTCTGCCCTTCCGCAGCCGGCGGAGCACCGGTCGGCGAGACGTAAGCGAGCGCGGCCGCAAAATCGGGATAGAGATAGGGCCGCGTGTAGGGCTGATAGGTGGTGGTAGGCGAGCGGATCGTCCCGTCTTCGTTGGGCTCCGTCTTGTCCGAATAGTCGAAGTAGAGCGTCAGCTTGCCGGTGGTGCCTTCATGCACGAACTTCGCGTTGGCCTGGTAGCCGCTCTGGACGCCGTCGAAATCCCAGGCGCGCTGACGGTGCCTGACGCCCGCAATGTAGAGCGCGTTGCCGCCGCCGATATCGCCCGTGTCGATCCGGCCATAGGTGCGCGACGTGCCATAGCTTCCTACGGTCTGGTTAACGCGAACACCGAACGACGATGCCGGGTCGGAGCTGTAGGCGTCGATCGCGCCGCCGAGATTGCTGGTTGATGCGGTGCCGAGGCCGGCAGCGCCGGTCGCAAGCGTGACCCTGCCGACATTTTAGGAAATCACCGCGCGCTGTGGCGACAGGCCATTGAAATTCCCCAGCGCCTGATCGCCCAGCGGCACATCGTCGAACGTATAGCCGAGCTGCTGGGTGCTGAAACCATGCACGTAGATCTGGGTGTTCTGCTCGTTGTTGCCCCACGGATCAGCGTTCGTGAAGGACACGCCGGGGAGCGTCTGGATCGCGCGAATGGGCGCCATGCCGGGCATGATCTTCTGAATTTCGGTGCCGCTCATCTGGGTGACGGAGCGCGTGGTCTGGCCGGTCACGACGATGTCGTCCGCATCTTGCGCCGCAACCCCCTCGCTGCCTGCCTCAACCGGGGCCTGAGCGGCCGCCTCAACCGCCGCGACCTGCGTCAATGCAGCCATCCTCAGGCCGTCGACCTTCGACGGGAGAGACGACGACGCAAGCGTGATCGTCCTCTGATCGTTGCTGACAATGCGAAGTCCCGTGCCTTTCAGGAGGACCGCCAGTGCCGATTGAACGTCATAACCGCCCTTCAGGGCAGGGGTGTGAATGCCGCGCAGCTTGTTGCCGGGCGCGACGATCTGGATGCCCGCCTGCCGGGCGAATTCGGGGATCGACTGGGTCGCGGGCCGTGCCGGAAGATCGAATGTGCGCTGGTGAGCCCCCGCCACCGCCGGCGTCGCAAAGGCCGCGATGGCCACGCTGGAAACCAGATATAGCTTGATCGTCGCGTTCCCCATTATTTGTCCCCCTTGATGCGGGCTCGCGCCCGCATTGCCGCTATGGGGAACTAGATGCGCGGGCCGATCACAATCAGCCTGCCCGGTCCAAACTTTTGGAATTATCGCGCGAGAACAACATAATCGGCACCGGTGTCCGCCTTCAGATTGAGGCTGAGCGCCACCGACCGCGCGAATCCGACCGGATCGTTCGCGGCAAAAAGACCAGTCACCGTTTCATTGCCAATGGCTGGATCGGAGAAGACAATACGCTTGTCGCTGTAACGGGCGAACTGGTCTGCCGCCTGCTGGAGGGGAACATCCTCGAACGACAACATGCCCTCGCGCCATGCCAGCTCGAGCGACACCTTATCCGGCGGCACCGAAGACGGGACGATGCCGGGTGTCGACGCAGAAGAAATGGCCCGCATGTTGGCCGAGATATGGCGGGTCGAACCATTGCGGATACCGTCGCGGTGGACGTCGACACTGCCCTGCCGGACCGTCACCTCGACGGTTTGCCCCGCCAGGCGGCGGACGTTGAAGCTGGTGCCGACAGCGCGAATGTTGGTGTCCGCCGCTGCCACGACGAACGGCCGCGCATGGTCCACCGCCACGTCGAAAATTGCTTCACCGTCGACCAGTTCGACGTGGCGCAATTTCTCGGTGAAGCGGACCCGTGCCGTGGAGGCCGTGTTCAACGTCATCGAAGACCCGTCCTTGAGCGGCACGAGGCGAATCTCGCCACGCCCGGTCGAGTAGGTTTCCGCTGCGGCCTGCCAGCTGACGCCAACGAAGGTGGCGACTATCGCTGCCCCGCCTCCAATGAGAAAGGTTCTGCGGCGCAGGGGCGTTTTTTCGGGCTCGGCTTCGAACTCGGGCCGGGGGTCGTCCTCTGCCCCATACTCGGCGACATAGGTGTCGGGATCAAAATCTGCGCCAAACGCCTTCAGCCTGCTTGCGTGGGCGAACATGGCGCGCGCACGCGCATACGCGCCCAGACGACGGCCATCTCCCGACAGCCATTCGTCCAGTTCGGGCTGAACAGCCTTTTCCGACTGGGCACCATCGACACGCGCAGCCCACTCGGCAGCAGCCGCATCAATTTCGGCGCTCGTCTCGCGCTGTGTCATCCGGCTCCTCGTTTTGTCGCTGTTGCGCCTTCATAGATGCGCCAGCACTTATATTTCCGCCTCGGCCCAGTTTTTTTAGAAGCAGGCCAATGCTTTTCGCGATGTTCTTCTGCACCGCGTTCTCGGTGATCCCCATGCGCGCGGCGATCTCCTTGTGTGAGAGCTCGTCGATCATGCGCAACTGGAACGCCTTGCGGCTGGGATCGGGCAACTCGGCAACGGCAAGCCCCAACAGGTGCAACTGCTGCCGATCCGAAGCCTGTTGCTCCGGGGAAGGGTCGTCTGCGGCTACAGGATAGGTTTCGATATCGTCGACCGCCCGGATCGAGACCACTTTGGATCGGCGGATATGCATGAGCACGATCGTGCGCGCGATAGAGAAGGCGTAGGTTCGCGGATTCTGGATGTCGTCGACGCTCTCCATCGCAGCGAGCTTGCTGTACGCCTCCTGCACGACGTCATCGACGTCGAGATCCTGGGGCAGGCGCATCCGCATGAGGAAGGCCCGCAAAGCCGGCTCCAGCGGCAGGATATGCCGCGCTAGCCACAACGCCCTTTGATCAGACACCCCGCGCATACGCGTATGAAACTTGTTCCGGCGGGAACGCGCAAGTGATTTTAAGCTGAGTCCGAATGGCTCAGGCTTCCTGCGTGACGCCTTGAGTCACCGGCGCACGACAGGAATCTTCGAAGCGCGCTTCGCGGTGGGCGCCGTCGCAATAGGGTTTGCGCTTCGATTGACCGCAGCGACAGAGGCTGAACAGCCCGCGCCGCTTGAAGGGGTTGCCTTCCGCGTCGAGTACTTCGAATTCGCCCACGATGTGGATCGGCCCGGAATCGAGGATCTTGACGACAACTTCCGACATGTTTTTCTCCATTGAAATTACCTGGAACTTTTCTGCCAGACGAGCAGCGATTTCTCGATCTGCTGGAAGAGGCCATAGAATAGCGCGCCGATGAGGCCCGAAAGGATGAGGCAGGTCAGCGACAGCTTGATCGAGAGGATCTGCCACGAATGCCAGATCATGTAGCCAAGGCCGGTCTCCGCATTGAGGAACTCGACCGCGGTCGTCGTCATCAGCGCAAGCCCGATCGAGATATGAAGGCCGCTGAAGATCATCGGCAGCGAGGCCGGCAACATCACCCGGAAATAGAGATCGCGGGTGTTCGTCCGGAAGCTCGCCGCGACATCCTTGTACAGGCTGTCGATGCTGAGCACCGCCGCCATCGTCGAAATCAGCATCGTAAAGAACGGCCCAAGCGCGATCATCAACACGTTGGCGCGTTCATTGAGGCCGACGATCATGAGCATCAGCGGGAACAGCGCGATACGCGGCAGCGGGTAGAACAGCATGATAAGCGGCTGGAGCGCGGCACGGACCCTGGGGAATATGCCCATGGTGAGGCCAAGCAGCACGCCCGGAACCACACCGACCACCGTGCCGACCACGAACCGAACGGTCGTTGCAAAAAGATGCGGCCAGATCTCGCCGGAGGCGAACAACCCGGCAAACTCGACCGCGATGGCCGACGGTGCGGGAATGATCCGCACGTCGATCCATCCGAGGCGGGCGCTCACTTCCCAGAGGACCAGCAGCGCCAGCGGCGTCGCGATCGACAGGAGGGACGGACTGCCCAGCGAAGGGCGTGGACGCGAAGCGATGTCGTTGCTCATGTCGATGCCTCCGGATGCGCGCCCGCCGGCACCACTTCATCCCGAAGCGAGGACCAGACGTTCTTGCGAATGCGCATGAAATCAATGTTGTTCTGAAGATCGAAGACGGCGCGCGGGCGGGGCAGATCGACCTCGAACACGTCCTTGATCCGGCCTGGACGACGCGACATCACGCAGACACGATCCGCAAGAATGATCGCCTCGTCGATGCTGTGGGTGATGAACAGCACGGTCTTGCGCGTCTTTTCCCAAAGTCCCAGCAGATCGGCATAAGCCAGGATCTTGGTCTGCTCGTCGAGCGCGCCGAAGGGCTCGTCCATCAGCAGGATCGCGGGATCATTGGCGAAGGCGCGGGCCAGATTGACGCGCTGGAGCATGCCACCGGACAATTGTCGGGGCCACGCATCCCGGAACTGCGCGATGCCGAGTTTTTCAAGGTAGGCATCCGCCAGGGCATGGGCCTCCCGCTTGGGCACTCCTCGCGCAGTCAGGCCGTAAGCGGCGTTGTCGATCACCTTCATCCAGGGGAAGATGCCGTTGCCTTGGAACACCATCGAACGCAGGGGCCGGGCGCCCGCATCGATATCGATGTCGAGGACGCCGCCGCTTGGCTCTTCCAGCCCTGCGAGGATGCGAAGCAGCGAGGTCTTGCCGCACCCGCTCGGCCCCACGATGCAGACAAATTCGCCTTCGCGAATATCGAGATCGATATTGTCCAGCGCGACGACATGGCCGCCCTTGAGATCATAGTGCTTGGACAGGCCCTTGAGATGGACCCCCCGCCCCGGCTGGGCCTCGGCATATTGATCCACGGTCACCACCTGCTCTGCTAATGTTGCCATATGCCCTCTCGACAGCATGGATCAGACCGCCTGCTGGCCGGCCAGGACACGGATGTCGGCGGGATCGCGCACCAGACGGCGCTCCGCCCAGAAATCCTGCACGCGCGCCAGTGCATCCGCATCGACCTTGCCCGTCAGCGACCAGTAGGGAAGATGCCCGGTCGCCTTCAGGTCTTCCTTGTCGAGCTTCGTCCACTTGGCAGCAGTGGCGAGCCCAGCGGGCGACCAGGCTCCGCGGGAGGCGTCAAAAGCATTGGTCGCCCGCAGACAGGCGCGCACCAGCGCCTTCACCTCGTCCGGGCGGCGGCGCACGAAATCATCCGAGGCGGCAAGGAAGATGTCCTGATACCAGGGGACGACGTCGCTATAGCCGATCCATTTGGTCGCCAGCCCACGCCGGGCAATGAAGGTGGCGGTTGGTTCGCTGACCCCGGCCAGCTCAACCTGCCGCTCGCGAAACAGGTAGGGCACGTCGGACGGGGAGCGGACCTTGTACGAAAGCGTGACGTCGTCGGGCGTCAGCTTCGCCTCGCGCAGTGCGTAACGGATCAGGAGGTCGATCGGATTGCCCTGCGCCGCTGCGTCGATCGATCGCCCCCGCAGGTCGGCCAGCGTACGCATGCGGCCCTGCTCCCAGATATCCTGGCGCACCATCACAGACACGCCATCGAGATAATTGGCGCGCGGCTCCGTCAACGCGCAGAGGAGGCGTATCCCGAATCCGGCGGCCGCCTGGTTGAACAGCGCGGGCGCCGCGATGACCCCGCCAACATCGACATCGCCCCGCGCAAGCAATGGCAGCTGCGCATTGGCCGACCCCGTGTAGAGCTTGAATTCGACGTTGAGACCTTCATCGGCGAAATAGCCGTTATCGAAGGCATAGAAGATGGGCAGATAGGCCATCTGGATCGGATTGAGCAGGAGGACGATCGGATCACCACGCCGCGACGGCCCCTTCCGAGAGGCGCACGCCGACAGGGCAAGCGAGCCAGCCAGCCCAAGCCCGCGCGTGACGAACCCCCGCCTGTACATCATTCGGGCGCTTTCGCTTTCTGGGCGGAACGGTCGCGCGGCGGATCATAGACGGCCATCATTTCCAGCGGCCCGTCGCCGATATTGCGGATGCTGTGGACGACCCCCATCGGGATGCGCGCCACCTCGCCCTTGCCGACGGTATAGACCTCCTCGGCGATCACCATCTCCGCCAGTCCCGCAATGACGAAGAACGCGTGATTGTCCGGATCGATGTGGAAGGGAGAAAAGCCGCCGACGTCAACCGTGACGAGATCGACGCTATAGGCATCGGTGTAATCGCTGCCGAAGGCATCGAACAGGAAATTGAAACCCGAGGATCCCGGGATCTGATACGAGATCCAGCCCTGTTCAGCGGGATTGATCACATGGCGCATGACGCTTTTCCTCTTTTGGTGGAAGAAGATTGGTCGTCAGCCGTTCCCCTAGCCGGTGAAAGCGGCCGCGGCTGCAAACGAGCGGCGCGTCATCCGTGCGCCGAATCCCGAATGCCTCACCGACAAAAATGGTGTGATCGCCGCCATCATAGGCTGCCCAGCGACGGCAGGAGAAGGATCCCATCGCACCGGACAGAAGCGGCGTGCCATCCACCCACTCATGTTCGGGGTCCCACCATTCATCCAGCCGGTTCGCAAAATAATTGGCAGCATATCCCTGGCCTTCCGCCAGTAAATTTATGCCGTAGCGATCCGTCTTCAACAAAAACGCGTGAGCATTGGAGGTCTTGGCAATACTGACCGCCACGAGCTGAGGAATAACGGATACCGCTGCAAACGAACTGGCAGTCATGGCGTGCATACCGCCCACGCCGTCGGGAATGGTCACGACCGTCACGCCGGTCGTAAACGCCCGCAATCCTTTTCTGAATTCTTCGGGATCGAGCATGATCCTTATCTACCCCTTGCGCTGACAAGCCGTAACTGTGCCCGACGTATCTGGCTGCAGACTCTCGCTGTCCAAAATATTTAACAGACGAAACTGTGACAAACGAGCAGCCGCGCTGGAACGTGATGTTCCATGTTTGATACGCAGCATGAGCGCTTGGACGGGGCATGACTATCTCGCGATCACGAGATTTTCCGCGATGAAGTCGATAAAGGCCCGCACCTTGGGGGAAATCAGCTTGTGTGAGGCGAAAAGCGCATGCACCTCACGCTCACCCCGGGACCAGTCGGTCAGCACTTCCACGAGCAGGCCCGCCTTGATCTCCTCCTGACACATATAGGTCGGTAGCCAGCCCAGCCCGAAACCCGACACAACGACCATTTTGATAAGCGTCGTGTCATTCACGAGCAGCCGGGAATGCGCCGGCACATCGATCGTTTTGCTCCCGCTTTTCAGTCGCCAGACGTCGCCACGATCGGCAAGATCGACGAGCGCAAAACGCGCCAGATCCTCGGGCGTCTGCGGAACGCCATGTGCGGCGATAAAGGCGGGGCTGGCATAAAGCCCTAGCCGAGCGATACCCAGGCGTCGTGCGATCAGGCTGCTGTCCTTGAGCTCGCCGGTGCGGATCGCAATATCCACATCGCCGGTCAGGGGCTCGATGGATTCGCTGCTCAATGTCAGCGAAACATCGATATCGGGATAGCGCTCCAGAAAGCGCCCGATCAGCGGCGCGATGAGAAACTGGCCCGGATTTACCGGTGACACGACCTTCAGAACACCGCGCGGCGTACGCTTGAGCTCGTCGAGAACGCTGCTCGCCTCTTCGAACTTGTCGAGGATCGCCCCAGCGAAATCATAGAACAGTCTACCCGCCTCGGTGAGCAGGATCTTGCGATTGGATCGATACAGCAGCGAGATCCCGAGCGTCTGTTCGAGCCGCGCAATGCTGCGGCTGGCGGAGGATTTGGGGAGGTGCAGCTGACGAGCAGCCTCAGTCAGATTCGCCAGCCTGGCGGTTGCAACGAAGAGACGTAGATCCTCGAACTCCATGATGAGCCGCGCTCCGCTCGTCGACCAGCGCTATCTTACTGTCGACCCCGCTTTCCAAGCCCTCCTAGCTTGCGCTCCTTATCGCTGGAGCCTGTCATGTATTGGTAACGCAGCGCGTTGGAGATCACAATGCAGCGTACCGCCAGTCGTCGGTCAGCAGCCAGCACGGAAAACCGCCCCTAAGCGGGTTCTCGCTTCATCGAGAAAGAACGAAAAATTTTCCTGTGTGGAACGCAATGTTCCAGAACTGAAACTGCCGGGCTATTGCGGGCGGGGCCGAATCATGTTGCATTGCACCTATCTTAAACAGGTTTCATCGGCGTGACGTTGGCGCGAGCCAAGGAAGGGAGGAACGCTGTGAATCTCGGAGTTCTGACGGAAAGCCTTCGGCCAACGGCCTTGAGAAACAACCGCGTGTTCGAATCCACGGACGTGGATTATACGCGCGAACGTATCTCGGAAATCCTTCAGCCGCACGCGCTCCAGCCCCGGCGGACCTGGGAGCCGACCCCCTGCTATGTCGATCATATTCCCTTCTGCAACATAGGGATCGGCGCCATCCGGTTTGGCGAGATGCAGGTGCAGGTGCCTGAAATCGCCGATTATTATCTATTCATCATGTGCCTGAGCGGCCATGCGGACATGACCGTTGGCCATGCC
>Ga0157378_10002508_pt1 | contig 16337 bp, 10 predicted proteins | sample M65metaG_FD_115309 | JGI IMG/M metagenome (GOLD analysis project Ga0157378, IMG submission 115309) | Miscanthus rhizosphere microbial communities from Kellogg Biological Station, Michigan, USA - M6-5 metaG | ecosystem: Host-associated > Plants > Roots > Rhizosphere > Soil | place: USA: Michigan...
CTCTTCATCGCCTCGTCAATCGTCTTTCTGTTCGGCTGGCAGCATCTTCGCGGCGTCGCGTTCCCACTCGCGATCCTCGCGCTGTCGATTCCCATTCCCGCGCTGCTGATGACACACGTCACGCTCCCGCTGCAGTTCGCGGCCTCCGCCGCGGCCGAGACGACGCTCTCCGCCGTGCACATTCCGGTGCTGCGGGAAGGCAACGTGCTCGTGCTCCCCGATGCGACGCTGCAGGTGGCCGAAGCCTGCAGCGGCGTCCGCTCGATGATGTCGCTCCTCGTGCTGGCGCTGCTCGTCGCCCGCGACGTCACTCAGAAAATGGAACGCGCGACCCTCGCCCGTATCGCAATCGTCGCCACCGCGGTCCCCGTGACGATCGCCGTCAACGCGGTCCGCGTCACGGCAACTGCCGTGGCGACGGAGTATTACGGCGTCGCCGCCGCCGACGGCGTCATCCACGAGATGCTCGGCGTCATCCTGTTCATCGCCTCCGCGATCCTGCTCGTCGGCTGCGCGCGGCTGCTGATGACGCTCGCACCGCGGTGCCGTTGGACATGGAGGCCGATGGCATGACGCCCCTGCAACACCGCGTCGCCCTGCTCTGCGCCATCCTTCTCACCGGCATCGTCATCGTCCGCGCGGCGGCGGCCAATGAAGAGGCGCCGCCTCGCGAAGCGCTGTCGAACCTGCCTGGGCATCTCGGCGCGTGGACGCCCTCCGATGACATCGAGATCGACGAAGAATCGCTGAAGGTGCTCAACGCGGACGACTACGTCAGCCGGACGTACATCCGTCCTTCGACTCCGCTCAGGACAAGCCCTTCGAGTGCCAGCGTCGATCTGTTCATCGCGTACTACGGATCGCAGCGCCAGGGCGGGACGATGCATTCGCCGCTGAACTGCCTGCCTGCGACCGGCTGGCAGCCGCTGTCGGCGGAGGACATGTCGATTGAGGCGGGGCCGTCATCCGTGTCGGCGCGGCGCGTCGTCATTCAAAAGGGGCTGAACCGGCAACTGGTCATCTACTGGTATCAGTCGCACGGGCGGTCGGTCGCCAGCGAATACAGCAGCAAGGCTCACCTCGTGCTCGACTCCATCCGGCAGCATCGGAGCGACGCCGCGATCGTCCGCGTCGTCGCGCCCGCGGAAGAAGCAGGCGAGGCCGCCGCCGTCGATTTCATCCGCTCACTGCAGCCTGTTCTTCATCGCTTCATTCCGAATTGAGAACTCATGCGAACTTTCCGGTCCTGCCTCTCCCGACCTTCCCGCCTTTCCTGCCTTCTGGGTCTTGTCGTGGTCGCAGCCTGCTCGAAGGATCCGCAGTCCGTCAGTCGACGGTACCTGTCCAGCGGCGATGAATACGCGCGCGACGGCAAGTTCAAGGAGGCCGCGATCGAGTACCGCAACGCGCAGAAGGCAGCGCCCAAGGCGGCCGCTCCGCATCTGAGGCTCGGCGAGCTTGCGATCCAGACCCACGACGGCGAGACGGCATCGGATGAATATCTGCTGGCAGCGAATCTCGAACCGCAGAACGCCGTCGCGCAGGTCCGGGCGGCATCGGTGCACCTGATGGCCGGACGATTCCTGGAGGCACGGACGCACGCGGAAGCGGCGATCCGGCTCGCGCCGGACAACGCCGATGCGCACATCGCGCTCGGCGAAGCGCTCGCGGCACTTCACGATCCCGCTCAGAGCGAGCCGCATCTGCTCCAGGCGGCGAAGCTGGCGCCGAAATCGACCGACGCGCAGGGCGCGCTCGGCAGCCTCTACTGGTCGCTCGGACGGCTGCCCGAAGCCGAGAAGGCTCTCTTGCGTGCCGTCGAGCTCGCCCCCGATCAGGCCGCGGCGCAACGACGGCTCGCCTCGTTCTATCTGGAGACGCATCGCACCGCGGACGCCGAGCGGCCGCTCGCGGCGTTGATCGCGATCGAACCGCAGAACGTGCCGGCCATTCTTCAGCGCGCGCAGGTCCTGGCGTTCCAGGGCAGGACCGACGAGGCGCTCGCCGCCGTCGACGGGGCCAACCGGATTGAACCCGACGCGCCGCGCGTGATGCTGGCGCGCGCGTTCGTGCTGCTCCGCCAGAAACGCGTGGACGACGGGATCTGGTGGGCGATGCGCGCGCGGGAGCGGCATCCGGACGACTTCGCGCCGCCGCTCCGCATCGCGCTTGCGCAGATTCTCGAAGCCGGCGGGCGCCGCAAAGCGGCCGAGCAGGAATATGCGGCGGTGCTCAAGACAGCGCCCCGCAACTGGGTGGCCGCCAACAACCTCGCGGTCCTCTATGCCGCCGACGGCCGCTTCGCCGACGCGGAGAAACTGGCGCGCATTGCGAGCGCGGAAGCGCCGGAACGGGCCGAAGTCAGGGACACTTTGGAACTGATTACCAAGCGCAAAGGCGGGTAGAATGCGGGCCTATGAAAAACTACCTTCTGCCCGCCGTTGCCCTGATCGCCCTGACCGGCTCCTCGTTCGCGCAGGCGCCGGCGCCCGCCCCGATGCAGACGCCGAATCCGACGTACGCGACGGTCGTCATGGAAATCGACGTCAACCGTCCGGCCGCCGAGGTCTGGAAGCGTGTCGGCAAGTACTGCGACATCAGCGAATGGTTCCAGATCGCGGCGCCTTGCACGATCAAGTCCGGCAAGGACGGCGAGTTCGGCGCCGTGCGTTCGGTCGCTGATGAAATCCTGGTCGGAAAGACCGAGCTGTCGTACACGTACACGCAGCCCGTCCGCGAGGGCGTGCGCTACAACATGTACCACGGCACGCTCGAAGCGCGTCCCGTGACGGCGACGACGTCGAAGATCGTCTACACGCTGTTCTTCGACAACTCGAACCTGCCCGACCAGGCCGCGAAGGACGCCGACCTCGCGCGCCGCAAGACGCAGTTCATGCGCGGGATGAACAACATGAAGATCCTGGCGGAAGGCGGCACGCTCCCGCCCCCACCGGCGCGCGGCGGCCGCTGAGCTGCTTTCAGGCCTTTTGTAGCTGATTCGAACGCTTGTAAATCACGAAGGCACGAAGGACACACGAAGAACACGAACCATTTCTAGAAAAAGGTTCTTCGTGACCTTCGTGTGAACTTCGTGCCTTCGTGATTTACAGGCGTCCGAGCTACTTCAGACGCTGCGAAGACTTTTCATTTTCCAGACAGGTTTCGTCGACTAAGTCGGTGTCGACCTGCAGCGCCTGCTTCAGGGTGACGGTCCACGGTCTGGTGTAGGCCTTCGAATCGTCGACCGTCACGGTGATCTCGAGGTGGCCGAAGTCGGGCCGCCGGAATACCTCGGTCACCTTCGCGGCGGTGGTGAGGAAGCTGCCCGCGAGATCCAGCCACAGATCATCACGGAAGCCGATCGTCTGCACGACGAGCGTATCCCCCGCCCACCGGCCTGACGAGTAGCCGTTCCACGACGGCGTCGGGTCGTCCGGCAGCGCGCGGTTGTCGGTGAAGATCTGCCGGTACGACGTGTTCCACTCGTCGATCTGCACGAGCAGACCCGGCGACTGGAGAAACTTCATCATGTGCGGCAGGCCGTAGGCGCGCAGGAACGTGTCCGGCAGGCAGCGCGCGTGCGGATCGTCCTTCGCGTTTTCGGCCGTGCGCTTCTTCACGAGCTCCGCCGCCCACGGCTGATACGGCAGGCCGCCGGGCAGCTCCAGGCCGAAGTTGATGCCCTCTTTCGCGATCGGCAGCTCGATCCCGCACTCGAGGAAATCCGCGCCCGATGCCTTGCTGCATGGCACGGGATTCCCCGTCAGCCACACGCCGGAAAAGTCCGGATGCCCGTCGGCCGTGCGCGGCGCCGGTGCCTTCAGGTTCGGCCGGCCGTTCGGCAGCCGCGGCACGCCTTCCGTCTTGTGACGGATCCACTGCGCGGACAGCGGAGTCGCCATAAGAAGAATCAGGATTAACCATCCTGCCCGTCCCGCCCGTCCTGCCTCAGTTCCGCTGGTCCGAGGCAATCACGCCACCTTTGATCACCAGCTTCGTGTTCAGGAAATTCCAGTAGCCCTCGAGCGGGTTGCCCGCGACGAGCACGATGTCGGCGAGCTTGCCGGCTTCGAGCGTGCCGAGATCGTTCGACATCTCTATGTACGACGCCGAGTTCGGCCCCATGAGCTTGACGACGTCCTGCATCGAGAACATGAGGTTCAACGCCCTGAGCTCGTGCGCGAGGCCCGCCTTCGGATCGTAATTGGTGTCCGTGCCGTAGCCGTAGATGACGCCGGCATCCCACGACGTCCGCGCGTTGACGGCCTTGTAGCCGGCCTCCTGGCCGCGTCCGTCGCCGTCGAGGATCTTGTCGGGCCATGCGCCGCCGTCGCGGAAGCGCGGTTTGTTGTCGTCGGCGAACACGCCGAACACCGGCACGCCGAATCCGATCGTCGACAACTGCTTCACGCCGGACGCCGCGACGCGCTTCGCGTCCTCGAAGCTCAGCCATCCGAAATGCGGCGTGTGGACCAGCTTCACCACGCCGGCGTCCACGGCCGCCATCATCGACTGCGGGCTGACGGCGTGAATCTGAATCCAGACGTTGACCTTTTTCGACTCGTCGACCGCCGCGCGGAGGTTTTCCAGTTCCTTCTCCGTCGGCCCCGGCTTCGGCGTGAGGTTCTGTTCGCCGATGAACCTGACGCCGAGCGCGGCGAACCGCCGCACTTCCGCGCGGATCTGGTCGGGCGTGCTGTTCTGGAGATTCAACCGGCCCGACGGGATAATCCTCGGCCCTTTGATCACGCCCTTCTCGATGTGATCGCGGAGCGTGATGTTGCCTTCCGCGGGTCCGCCGCCGGAGAGGATCGTCGTGTAGCCGGCATCGAGCAGCGCCTGCATCTGCGCCTTCTCGTTGGGCCCGGTGTTGACGTGACGATGGCCGTCGATGAAGCCGGCCATCGCCGTCAGCCCGCGTCCGTCGACCACCTGCCCTGCGTTGGTGGAAGGAGCGCCTGCGGCGGCGGACACGATGCGGCCGGCGCGCACGACAATGGATCCCTGGTTGATGACGGTCCCGTTGCCGACGATGATCCGCGCGTTGGTGATCGTCAGATCCTGCGCGAACAGCGCCGCGGGGAACAAGAGGAGCGCGAGCAACGCTCGCGCTCCGACTTCTAACTTCTGAGTTCTCACTTCTAACTTCTACTTCTACTTCTTGGCAGCAGCAGGCGGCGTGAGCCCCTGGCGCACCGCGTTGCGAATCGGCTTGATCGTCTTCAGGTACGCGTAGATCGCCTTCAGGTCGTCGTCCTTCATGTTCACGTAGACGTCCACCGGCATCGGCGGAAGGATGGCGATGCCCTCGGGCTTCTTCCCGCTCCGCATCGTCGCCAGGAACTTCGCCTCGTTGTATCGCATGGCGAGGCCCGTCGCCGGATCCGGCGTCAGGTTCGACGCGACGCTCTGGCCCCAGCCGCCCGTCCACGCCGTGAGATCTTCGGACGCGTGCACTTCGCCCGGCGCCGCGCTCGGCACCTTGGTCGACTGCGGACGGCCGGAGAGAATGCGATCGGGATCCGGCTTCATGCCGGCGATCTTCGGCGAGTGGCAGTCGTGGCACCCGGTGATGCCGACGAGATACTTGCCGCGCTCGACCTGGCTGTCGGTCGACTGCGCGGACACGGACGGCGCCAGCGCGATCGACAGCGCGAACGCGGACACCAGACAAACACCTTGTCTCATTGAACTCCTCCAGTTGAATGACCAGCCTTGTCCGCCGACCTCGACGCCGACAGAATGTTGAACATCGCGTGGTTCCCTTCGTGGCATGCGTACTCGAACATGCCGTACGACGCCTCGCGCCGCAGCGGGAACGACGCCTTCCACGGCTTCGTCCACGTCTTCGGATCGTTGACGATCACCTCGTACTGCAGCGAATCCGGCCCCGTCCGCGTATACCGCTCGACGATCTTCGCCTCGTCGCTCATCATCAGCAGGTTGCCGTTGCCCTGCGCGCCGGTGCGGCCGTTCAGGTTCGCCGTCTCGACGACGAGCGTGTTGCCCTCCCAGCGGCCGCGCGCATCCCCCATGTAGCTGCGGATCTTCGGCGACACGTGCCCGCGGCCGTCGAGCGGGACGACACGCACCTCGTGAATCATCTCGTACCGGATGACGACGTAGCCGGGGAACTGGAAGATCTGGTTGCCGTTGTTGTAGATGACCGGCATCACCGAGCCGAGCGGACCGCGCGAGATGCAGCGGTCGTACGGCCCGAGCTCGGTCGGATCGGCGAAGTCGTCGAACTGCACGTACGTATTCTTGAGGGTCGCCGCCCGGCGCTGCGCTTCGGGCGTGGTCGGCGGAAGCCGGCCGTCGGGCGGCTCGACGATGAGCGACGCCTGCTTGGTGGCCTTGCCCCACTCGAGCCAGTGCGAGGGCGGGCCGGTGCCGTCGCCCTGGCGCGGCGCCGTGGAGACGGTCGTCTCGGCGTCGGCCTCCTCGCGCGACTGCTGCTGTTTGAGGCGCGCCTTGTATTCCTCTTCCGTGACCTCGGTGCGCTCACCCATGTTCGCCGGACGCTCGAACGGCACGCCGACCATGTCGGTGCTCGGCCAGATGCCTTGAAGATCCGGATCGCCCCACGCCGTTTTCGGCGGCGCGTATTTTCCCTGGCCTGAGCCTGTCGACGGCTGCTGCGCGTACGGCCCGGCAACGCCGATCGAGACGAACGCGATCGCAACGAGAAGTTTCCGCATCAATCCACCTTTCCGCCCGCGGCGTCCTTCTCCGCGGCGCGCGTCGCTCTCAGAATGCCCTGAATGCCTTCGTTGCCTTCATGGCACGCGTACTCGAACACCGGCTCGGCGTCGTTCCGCGTCAGCAGCATGCCGTACGTCCACGGCCGCACCCAGGTGCCCGGATCGTCGAAAGTTATCGACCAATCGATGTTGTGGTTCGGCAGCAGTTTGAATCGTTCGGTCGTCTTCAGCTGCGCGGAGGCGCCGCCGTACGCCGACTTCTCCAGGAAGTTCGTCGTCTCGACGACGAGCGTGTCGCCCTCGAAGTGGCCGCGGGCGTCGCCCATGTAGGTGTGGATCTTGTCCGAGAGCCGCGGACGCGTCGTGAGCGGAATGATCCGCGTCTCATGGACCATCTCGTACGTGATCGCGACGTATCCCTGTCCCTGGACGATGCGGTACGAGTTGCCGTAAATCGCGGGCATCATCGAACCCGGCAGGCCGCGGCTGATGCAGCGGACGTAGAGCGTCAGATCTTCAGGACCGTCGAAGGGACCGGTGTAGTACCCGTCGCCGCCGCGGCGGGCGGCGCGAACGGCGGCGGCGCGCGCAACCGCCTGCGGCGTCAGCGCCGGCATCTGGCCGTCGGGCGGATCGGAAATCATCCAGGCGCGGCTGTTCTTCGCGTTGTAATTCTCGTACCAGTGCGACGGACCCGCGCCGGTGTCGTTTTCAGACGTCCCGCCGATGGTCGCCGCGATGCGCTCGGTCTGCTGATGCCGCCGATCGAGCAGCTTCGTCAGCTCAGCGGGCGTGACCTGGTCCAGCGTTTTTCCCGCCAGCTCGGCCGGCCGCTGCATCGGGATCCCGCTCTCGTTGCTGTTGTTGTACGTACCGGAAAAATCGGGGTCGCCGGACGCAGTGCGTCTGCTTTGCGCGTGTACAGGCAGCGGAGTTACGAGAGCCAGCACGAGGAGAGCCGAAGTGATACAGAGGAACAGCCGGCGCATTTGAAGCTCCTTGGGCCGGATTTTTTCACGGCCACTGTCCAGCGTCAATAAACGTCTGGCCGGTGATATCATGCGCGGAAACCTCTGAAAAGCAATGGCATGTCGTCGCCCGACGTAACCGTTCAGATCCCGGCGACTACGACCTCGCTCGACACCGGACTGCGCGACCTCGTCGCGTCGCCCGGGCAGGGCCATGATGGCGGTCCGCTCAAACCTGGGCAGACCTTCGGGCCGAGGTACCACATCATCCGCCTGCTGGGCGCCGGCGGCATGGGTGCGGTCTATCACGCGTGGGACACGGAGCTCGGCGTGTCGGTGGCGATCAAAGTCATCCGGCCCGAGATCATGGCGAACCCGAGCGCGGGCGCCGACGTCGAACGCCGCTTCAAGCGCGAACTGCTGCTCGCCCGCCAGGTCACGCACAAGAACGTCGTCCGCATTCACGACCTCGGCGACATCGACGGCATCAAGTACATCACGATGTCGTACGTCAACGGCGTCGATCTCGTCACGAAGCTGAAGGACGCCGGCCGCCTTTCCGTACCCGACGTGGTGTCGCTGGCGCGCGCGATCGTCTCCGGTCTCATCGCCGCGCACGCCGCCGGCGTCGTCCATCGCGATCTCAAGCCGGCCAACATCATGATCGGCGCCAACGGCGACGCGCTGATCATGGACTTCGGCATCGCGCGCTCCAGCGTCGCGCCGGTTGAAGCCTCCGCCGTCGCCGAGTCGCTGCCCTCGCACATGCAGGCCGCCGCCGCCGCGACGATCGCCGCCACCATGGGCGTGAAGACGAAGGGCGCCGCGCCGATGACCGCGGCGACGATGGGCGCGACCATGGCCGCGGCGACAATGGCGCCGGGCGCCGAGGCGATGACGGCGGCTGTCCCGACCATGCCCGGCACCGCCGTCACGTCGACCGCGGCGGAAGGCATCGTCGGGACCGTGCAGTACATGGCGCCCGAGCAGGCCAGCGGTCTGCCGGTGGATCAACGCGCCGACATCTATGCGTTCGGCCTGATCCTGTACGACGCGCTCGTCGGCCTCGGCCCGATCGCGGGCCGCAGCAGCCGTCATCAGACACCTGAGGGGCCGGTCTCCGAACTGCGGGCGCGCATGCAGGAGCCGCCGCCGCCGATTCGCACCATCGTCCCGGAGGTGCCCGACGCGCTCGATCGCCTGATCGGACGCTGTCTCGATCCCCTGCCGGAAAAACGCTTCCAGACCACGATGGAGCTCGAGTCGGAACTGGCGACGCTCGACGACCAGGGCGAGCTCATTCCGATCAGGCGCGTGTTCGGCGTCAAGAGCCTCGCGGCCATCGTCGTCGTCGCAGCGGGGCTGGTCGGCGGCGGCTGGTGGTACGCGCACTCGCTGATTCCGCCGGCGGCGCACGATCCCGTGTCGGTCGTCATCGCGGACTTCGCGAACCTCACCGGCGACACGACCTTCGATCGCTCCCTCGAGCCGGTGCTGAGGCGCTCGCTGCAGACGTCGCGGTTCATCAGCGCCTACGATCGCGCGGGCATCCTGACGACGCTCGGCGTTCGCGCACCCGAGCAGTTCGACGAAAAGGCCGCCGGCGAACTGGCGGCCAAACAGGGGCTCGGCATCGTGCTCTCCGGATCGGTCACCCGGCAGGGCGACAGCTACGAAGTGTCCATGAAGGCCGCCCAGACGGTGACAGGCGCGGCTATTCTCAACACGAAATCCCGCGCCTCGACGAAGAACGACGTGCTCGTCGCCGCCACGAAGCTCGTGAGTCAGGTGCAGAAGGCGCTCGGCGAAGAGAACTCCGAATCGGCGCAGATCTTTGCGAACCAGAACCTGTCGGCGACCTCGCTCGAGGTCATCCGGCTGTATGGCGCCTCGCAGGAGGCCGCCACCAACGGCCGGTTCGAGGACGCGCGCCAGAACGCGATGCGGGCCGTCGCGCTCGATCCGAAGTTCGGCGTGGGCTACCAGCTGCTGTCGGTGGTGTCGCGCAACCTCGGCAACCTGCAGGATGCCGAGAAGTACATCAACGAGGCGATGCAGTACCTCGACGGCATGACCGAGCGCGAGCGCCTCAGCACGCGAGGGTTCTACTACCGCGTGTCCGGCGACTGGCCGACATGCGTGAAGGAGTACACCGATCTGGTCACGCGATACGCGGCCGATCCCGTCGGCCACAACGGACGTGCGCTGTGCCTGACCAAGCTGAAGAACATGAAGGCCGCCGTGGCGGAAATGCAGGAGGTCGTGAAGCTCCTGCCCCGCCGCGCGATCTTCCGCAACAACCTCGCCCTTTACGCCAACTACGCCAGCGATTTCGAGACCGGCGAGAAGGAGGCGCGGGCGATCCAGGAACCCGGCATGTACGTCTCGCTCGCGCTCGCGCAAGCGCAGGCCGGCAAAGGCCGGATTGCGGACGCACTGGTCACGTACGGCGCGATGGCCGCAACGAAGGACGGCGCGTCGTTCGGCGCGCAGGGCCTCGGCGATCTGGCGACCTACGAGGGCCGCTACGCCGACGCCGTGAAGTTCTTCGAGCAGGGGGCGGCCGCCGATCTGGCGGCGAAGAACGGCGACAAGGCGGCGATGAAGCTGGTCTCGGCGGCGTATGCGAACGTGCTGCGGGGCCTGCGCGGTCCGGCGATGATTTCCGCCGAGAAGGCGCTGCAGAGCAGCAAGGCCATCCCGATCAAGTTCCTCGCGGCGCGCGCGTTCATCGAGGCCGGCAGTTCCGACAAGGCGAAAGCGCTGGCGAACGACCTGGCGTCGGAGTTGACGGCGGAACCGCAGGCGTACGCGAAGAGCATCGAAGGCGAGATCGCGATCAAGGGCGGCAAGCCGCGCGACGCGATCAAAGCGCTCACGGCCGCCAACGAACTGCTCGACACCTGGATTGGGGATTTCGATCTCGGCCGCGCGTATCTCGACGCCGGCCTGCCGGCCCAGGCCGACTCGCAGTTCGATCGCACGCTGAAGCGGAAGGGCGAGGCCCTGTCGCTGTTCGCGGACGAAGAGCCGACGTTCGGCTACTTTCCCCCCGCCCTCTACTATCAGGGCCGTGTCCGCGAAGCGCTGAAGAACGCGAACTTCGCGGATTCCTATCGCGCCTATCTCGCCGCCCGCGGGAAGTCCGCCGAGGACGCGCTCGTGGCCGACGCGCGCCGCCGCGCCGGACAATAGCGCTAATACAGCACGATCTGCACCGTCTTGAGCGTCTGGTTGTTCAACAGGCTCTTGACGACCACCGTGTAGGCGCCTGCCGGCAGCGGCAGGCCGCTGGTGTTGTCCACCGTCTTCCAGATGAGTCCCCACGTGTAGTGGTTGCTCACGTTCGGGAGCTGGAACGAACTGCGGCCAGGCACGGCCGGCGTAAACGTCTGCACTGCGGTTCCGGCCGGCCCCGTGATCGTGAACTGCGGCAAGGCGTTCGAGCTGTCGACGACGTCGTCCCAGTCGAGGTCTCCTCCGACGGCGAGCTGGAACTTCAACGTGACGGTCTTTGACGTCGACGCCGTCGACTTCGGGAACCTGGTTCCAGACGGTGGAGGCAGGTTCAGCACGTTGATGAAGCCGTAGACGACGTTGATGACGTCGTGCACGGTGCCGCTTGCGCTGTTGTAGTTGGTGCCGCCCGGGAAGCTCCACGGGTCGCTCGGGTAGTCGCCGACCATGGTGTGCGTGGTGCCGCTCAGATTCAGCCCGGTCAAGGTCTCGCCGAAAACGCCCTTGGCCGTGCCGGTCGCGGTGTGGGGGCCGGCGTCGTACTTCACGTTGTACGGCGTCACCGTAACGGTCGGGTCGGCCTTCCTGACGGTCTGCGTCAGCGGCGCCGACAGGCTTCCGTAGAACACCGTGTCCGGCGCACAGAACGTGGTCGTGTTGCCGCAGTACACCGCCGTAATCAGATGATCGCCGGCCCCGAGCAGGTTGGTGGCGTAGGTGGCCGCCGCCTGACCGGGGACGATCGGCACGAGCACGCCGGTCCCCAGCGTCGTCGCGCCGTCCTTGAACGTGACCGTTCCAGTGGGCGTTCCCAACTCGCTCAGGTCCGCGGTGACCGTCGCGGTGAACGTCACCATGTCGCCGTAGACCGACGGGTTCTTCGACGAGGCCACCGTGGTCGTCGTGTGCCGCGACCGGACCCTGATTGTCACCGTCGCTGTCGAATACGCACTCATGGGCGTCACGCCGTCGGTCCACAGACCATCGTTCACCTTGTAGGTGAAGGTGTCGTCCGGCGCGCTCTCCGAATCAGGCCCGGGCGCGTACGTGAACGAGCCGTCCGCGTTCAGCACCAGCGAACCGCGCGTCGGCGGCGTCAGCACCTCGACGCGCAGACGGGCGTGAATGGTGTCGACGTCGCTGTCGTTGTCGAGGACGTTGACGCTCAACAGCCCGGCGTCTTCGTTGGTCGTGTAGCTGTCGTTGCTCGCCTGAGGCTTGGCATTGATGGCCGTAATCGTCCTGTAGTTGGACGCGCCGCTGCTGTCATCCCCGCCGGCGAAATTCGCGATGACGAAATACGTGAATTGCTTCGTGTCGGGCAGTTCCTCGGGATCCACCCACGTCAGGTTCCCTGTCGAATGCAGAAACACGGGCAGCGACGCCGGACCGATCGTGTTGCCTTTCGCACGGTAGACGTCGTACGTCGCGACCGTCCCCGCGTTGGGTTTCTTCCAGGTCAGGTACGTCCGGTGAAGCGGCATGGTGCCGTCTCCACACGTCACCTGGTCGATGACACATGCGGTGAGGGCGTTGGGCGGACCAAAACCAAGCGCGCCGGCGGTTTCGAAATCGAGTTCCGCGCCGCCGCCGAAGTCGATGCCACCGCCGAAGTCGATGCCGCCACCGAAATCGATCCCGCCACCGAAGTCGATGCCGACGCCGAAGTCGATGCCGCCGCCGAAATCGATCCCGCCACCGAAGTCGATCCCGCCGCCGAAATCGATCCCGCCGCCGAAATCGACGCCGCCGCCGAAGTCGATCCCGCCGCCGTACTCAATCCCGCCGCCGAAGTCGATCCCGCCGCTGAAATCGATCCCGCCGCCGAAATCGACCCCGCCACCGAAATCGACTCCCGCCGAAAAACCAGCCATGTTCGGGCCGGCGCCAAGCTGATCCAACCGGAGGCCCGCGACGTCATTGAACCCGTGCAGCGTTGGAGGCGCTCCGGTCGCCGTGTTGTCGAAGTTGATGTCCTGCGTGAAGCCCGCGTTCCCGAGTCCGTTCCAGTCAATCGGCGACGGCAGTCCGTTGTCGACGTTGGGCTGCTCGGTGCGCCCCATGAGGACGAAGTCGGCCGGCAGAGGATTGGGGAACGCCAGGCCCGTGCAGAACTTGCCGGCCGCCGGCACTTTCAGCATCTCGCCGATCGTGCCTGGACCGACGGGCACGAACCACGCGGTCCGGAAAAGATTCGCCGTGCCCTCGAGCGTCTGATAGCCGTCGGCGAGACTCGTCTCGTTGAGATCGGGATTGGCGGCGCTCGAGTACCCGATATTCGGATTGCCGGCGCTGTCCCGCAGGCCGTGGACCTGGAACAGATAGCTCATCGAGCTCAGGTAGTTCGGCTTGCAGTTCGGCTCGACGTAGGTCGCCGTGGAGACTATCGCGGCCCCGACTTTCCTCGTCGCGCCCCACGCCGGCGGCTGGCCGCCGTGCCAGAGCTCGAGGTTGTGTCCGAGCTCGTGCAGCGTCGTCGACGCCTGCATGAACTCCGTGCCGACGGAGTCATCCCACCCGCCGAGCGAGACCATCGCGCTGTTCCCGGGAAGGTCGGCGACGCCGGAGCCGCTCGTCGGTCTGTGGAAGTCCGGGTTGTCGCTGCCGCCGGCGCACGTGTGCGCCGTCATGTTGATGTAGGGCACGGGCGTGCCCATGCCGTCGAGACACGGAAACGTCGACGCCGGCTTGCCTCGCGAATGCGCGTACAACAGGTAATGGAACAGGCCGTCGCGGTTGTCGTCGAACCGCCGCCGCGTATACAACGTGCCGCAGGTGTGACTCGCGGCGCATGCCGTCAGCTCCGCCGGCGGGATTTCGCTGCCGTCGTCGTGCACCGGCGCGTCCCGCAGCAGTTGAAACCCGATCTTCCAGCTCACCGTGCCCGGATAGAGCGGGAACTGGCAGCGGGCGATCTTGCCGCCCACCACACACGCGGTTTCGGTGATGGATTCGCCGCCACGGGCGGACGCCGCGCTGACGAAGCGATTCGGATCCGGTGTCGTGGCGCCGTAGGCCGGCGCCAGAGTGGGACCGACGTCGAAGTGCACTTTGATGCCGTCGGCGTTGAGTGCGTCGGCGACGGTGTTCAGCACAGGGGCGCCCGGCATGTGGTTGTGCGCAGGCCCCGGGACGCCGCCGTACATCAACGGCACGTCGGTCTTCATCGCGTTGACCTCGACGAAGAGGTCCTTCTGCCCCGAGCTCGCTCCCATCGCCGCGAGGTTCGGCAGCGCCGAGCCGTCGGGATCCTTGAGGCCGCCCGCGGCATCTTCAACCCCGTCGGGAATGCCGTCGTGGTCAATGTCGGCGACGGCCGTGCTCAGCACGATCGCGCTCCACGAAAGACAGCCGCAGCCGTTGAACTTGCCCGGCGCGATTGACAGCGTCGCCGTCTCGCCGTAGTGATCGGCGGGGTTCACGGTGTCGTACCGCATGAGGCTGCTGACGTCGTCGCTCCGCGTGATCCACGAACGGTCGTCGTTGGATCCGTACGACGCAAACGCGTTCGAGGACACCAGCGCGCCGTTGAAGGAGAGCGTCGACTTCTTGTCCTCGTTGCCGTTCGAGACGATCTGCGTCAGCTGCGCCGACGGCGCCCCGGCGGACTTGTAAAACCCGCGCAGACGTTCGCTGGTCGCGTGCCCCTGCGCCTGGAGGTACAGGCCGTCGTAGATGACGATCTTTCGCAGCGGCTGCGAGGCATCGCGGTAGACGATGACGAGGCTGGCGCCGGCGCTTTCCGGCGTGAGGTTGCCGTACGCCTGCGGCAGCGTCACCGTGTTCCGCCCGAACCCGTTGGCCGCGAGATCGTCGTCGTTGACCAGGCGCTTGCCGGTGGGCTGCATGTTCTTGTCGAGCTGTGGCGGAAGCAACCGCAGCACGTCGGCGCGAAATGCCGTCATCGTCAGGTTCGAGCCGGAGGCCCAGCACGCGGAGTTCTTGCCCAGGTTCTTGGAGGTGGCTTTGACGTCCAACAGCGGCTGTCCGCGAAACTTGACACCCTGGGTCTGCGACCCCGCGGATGACACCGTCTGCCAGTAAAGAAACGCCGCCAGAATATCGGCATTCGGCGGCACGCCGGCCATCGGGATGGTGCCTGTCACAAACCCCTGCGACGCGCTGACGGACGTCACGTCGACTCCGCCGGCGGCATAGTTGCCGGTCAGGAGGTATCCCTTGGCGAACGGCAACGGATCGACATCCACCAGCGGCGCCGAGGTGGCGCGTCCCGGAGTCTGCAGGATCACCATCGCAAGAGCCGCAAGCACACTCGTACGCAGAACAGTTTTCATAGTGGGGGCTCTGATTCTATCCAGTTCAGTCTTGTACGCGGGAAACGATGGGAACGCGGCTCGCTAATTCGCTTCGTGAGGGACGCAAAAGTCGCCCGATCGGTGACGCTCGTGGCCGGCGCGCGGTCGCGCCGGCCACGAAATCTCAGGGGAACGTTCGAACGTAGACGCCCGAGGTCGTGCCCATCAGCACGCGATGTGCGTTGGCCGGATCGAGCACGATCGACTCGATGCCCGGCTGCATCGGCAGCCCCTCGTTGAACATCGACCAGTTCGCGCCGCCGTTCGTCGTGCGATAGACCCCCTGCGTAGTGTTCCACGTCCCGACATAAACCGTTCCGACATTCGTCGGATCGATGACGACGGAGTTGACGTTGTCGGTCAGGACACGGGTCCAGGTCGTCCCGCCGTTCAGGCTCTTGAAGACGCCGCCGTTGTCCATCTCCGATCCCATGTAGATGACGTTGTCCGTCGCCGTGTGGACGATCGAGATCTGGTTCGGATAGACGACCGACGGCAGGCCGCTCGTCAGCTGCGTCCAGTGCTGTCCGCCGTCCGTCGACTTGAAGATGCCCTTGGCGCCGGTCGTGCCGCCGTGTCCGGCGCCCGCCGTGCCGGCATAGACCACGTTCGCGTCGAGCGGATCGACGGCGAGGGCGTGAATCTGCGTGTTGCTCAAACCGATCATCGGCAACAGCGACCAGCTCAATCCGCCGTCGATGCTCTGGTAAAGACCCGTGTCCCCCTGCGTCGACACGATGGCAAGGTACAGGGTCTGCTGATTGCTCGGCGCGACGACGAGGTCGCCGTCGTTCCAGCAGCAGCTGACCGGCGGCGCGAGCGTCCTGGTCCAGTTCACGCCGTTGTTCGTGCTCCTCCAGACGCCGTTGTTGCCCATCGACACGATGCGGCCGGAGGCGAGCGGATGCGTCACGATGGAGTACGAGATCCAGTCCGGGAAGCTCCACGGCGACCACGTCGCGCCGTGATCCGCGCTCTTGAATCCCCAGTTAATCGAGCCCGTATACACGAGCGCCGGGTTGCTGCGGTCCACTTCCAGGCCGTGCGCGGCCGAATGCTGGAAGTAGTTCCCGCGGACGCCGGTCGACACGTTCGTGAAGCTCACGCCGAAG
>Ga0157378_10002509_pt1 | contig 16333 bp, 14 predicted proteins | sample M65metaG_FD_115309 | JGI IMG/M metagenome (GOLD analysis project Ga0157378, IMG submission 115309) | Miscanthus rhizosphere microbial communities from Kellogg Biological Station, Michigan, USA - M6-5 metaG | ecosystem: Host-associated > Plants > Roots > Rhizosphere > Soil | place: USA: Michigan...
ACGGCCGACCACGATGAGGTGGGCCATGTAGAGATAGGCCACCGAGGCGCAGCGCTCCGCTTCGTCCATGTAGTGCGTGGTCACGAACATGGTCACGCCGCCGCCGGCGAGCTCGAAGAGGAGGTCCCACAACTCGCGCCGCGCCACGGGATCGATCCCGGCGGTCGGCTCGTCGAGGAAGATGACGCGCGGCTGATGCATGAGCGCCGCTGCCAGCGCCAGGCGTTGTTTCCAGCCGCCGGAAAGCGCGCCGGCCAGACGATCGCGATACGGACCGATGTGGGTGAGGTTGATGGCCCAGTCGATTCGCTCCTTCCGTTCGGCGCCTTTCAGCCGGTAGATGGCGCTGAAGAAGTCGAGGTTCTCCTGCACGGTGAGGTCGCGATAGAGCGAGAACGCTTGCGAGACGTAGCCGATGTGCTGGCGGACCAGCTCTCCTTCTTTCTCGACGTCGTAGCCGTCCACGGTGGCGTGGCCCTCGGTCGGCACAAGCAGTCCGCAGAGGATGCGGATCAGTGTCGATTTGCCGGATCCGTTCGGGCCGAGAAGTCCGAAGATCTCGCCGCGCGGGACCTGCAGGGTGATGTTGTCGAGCGCGCGGAACGTGCCGAAGTTTTTCGAAACGCCCTGCACGTCGATGCCGGCGTCGTCGCTCAATCGGACCGCCCTTTCACGCCGAGGTCGATCGACGCGGCCATGCCCGCCTTCAGTTTCGGATTGGGATCGACCAGCACCTTCATTCCGTAGACCTGCTCGGCGCGTTGCGCGCGCGTCTGCACGTTGCGCGGCGTGTACTCGCCTTGCGTGCTGACCGAGGCGATGTGCCCGGCGAACGTCTCGCTGGGGAAGGTGTCGATGTGCACGCGCACCGGCTGCCCGACGGCGACCAGGCCGAGCTCCGTTTCCGGGACGTAGACGCGGACCCAGAGCTGGCTCGATTCCAGGATCTCGGCGACGGTCTGGTTTGGCGCGACGATGTCGCCCGGCCGCAGTCCGAACGATTGCACGACGCCGCTGACGGTGGAGACGACGTCAGTCTCGGCGCGCTGTTTCATCAGCGTTTCGAGTTTGCGCTGCTGCCCTTCGACCTCGGCACGCGCGGCGTCGATGTCTTCCTTGCGTGTTCCCTTTTTCAGGATGCGGAGATCCTCGGCCGAGGTCTTCGCCTTCGTCGCCGCATCCTCGGCCATCTCTTTGGCCACGATGCCGTAGTGGTAGAGGCGCTCCCAACGCCGGCGCTCGACTTCGTCGTTGCTGGCGACGGCAGCGGCTTTGGCGATTTCCTCCGGACGCGGTCCGGCGATCGCTTTCGCCAGAGCGGCCTTTGCGGCGGCGATGGCGGCGCGCTGTTCGTTGATCTGACGATCGATGGTCTCGGTCTCGAGCGCAACCAGAAGCTGGCCGGCGTCGACGTGCATCCCTTCATCGACGAGCGTCTTCGTGACGCGACCGCCGACGAGCGAGCCGACGTTGACCGTTCGCGCTTCGAGCGTTCCGTTGAGGATGATCTCCTGCGGCTTGCGCGACTCGTAGAAGTACAGCAGCGCCGCCGCCCCCGCGATCAGGATGACGATCGCGATGAGCACGATCCGGAGCAGGCCTTTTTTCTCTGCGGGCACGAGTACCTCCGTACAGGGGGAGGATGACACACGCCGCAAAAAAAAGACCGCCAGCGAGCCGCTGGCGGTCCAGCCGTCGAGCCGACGGCGCTACGCTTTCAAAACCTTAGAACGTGATCTTCGCTGCGAACTGCAGGATCCTCGGGCCGAACGACGTCGTCGGCAGACCGAACGGGTTTGCCGCGTCCTGAAGCGTGAGCTTCGAGGGGACGCCGGCGGTGTTCGTCACTGCGTAGTACGTGTTGCGGACGACGGTGACGTTGTGGGCGTTGAGCAGATTGAAAGCCTCGGCGATGAGTTGCAGGCGGGCGCCGGCGAAGACGCTGATGTCCTTTGTCAGGCGCGGGTCGACCGTGACCTGGTGCGGCAGGCGGAAGGAGTTGCGGGCGAAGCCGGGCGCGCGGTCGTTGCGGGCGTTGCCGTCGTTGTTGATGTCGGTGTTGACGACGGCTGAATACGGCTGGCCCGACTGCCAGCTGGCGATGCCGCTGATGGTCCAGCCGCCGAAGATGGCCTTGCTCACACCGCCCATCTTCGAGGCGTATGAATCGAGGCTCCAGACGCCGCTGAGCACGATGCGATGCGGCACGTCGTTGTCGCCCGGCGCCCAGTCGCCGTGCAGATTGAGCGGGTCCTGCGCGAACTTGGCGTCATCGGTTCCCGGGACGACGGCGGTGGCGTCCGGCTTGTCATCCTTCACCTTCGAATAGGTGTAGGCCAGGCGCATCTGCCAGTTGTTGGAGAAGCGCTTCTGCAGGTCGAGCGTCACGCCGTTGTACTGCGAGCTGGCGCTGGACTGGAACTCCAGGATGCGGGCGAAGTTCGTGAACGGGCGGCCGGTGTAGCGGGTGAAGGTGGCCGTGCCGAGGGACGCTCCGCTCGATGCGCTGACGACCGGTACGGTGACCGTGGTCGGCGTGGAGACGTTGATGTCGATCGTGCGCGGGAGGTCGGAACCCTTCACGTTCTGGTACGTGACCGAGAAGGCGATGTCGTTGGTCAGCGCGCGCTCGATGCCGAGGCTGGCCTGCTGCACTTTCGGATTCTGGAAATTGGGATCGAAAACGAAGATGGTCGGCTTCGGCAGCGTGACCCCGGTCGGGATCGAGGTGTAGATGTTCGGATACTTCGGGATCAGCGCGCCGGTGAAGCTGAGCGTTTGCACGTTGATGCCGTTGTTCGAGTGTGCCGTGCCGATCATGATCGCCGGCGTGCGGCCGTAGAAGATGCCGTAGCCGCCGCGGACGACGGTGCGGCTGGCGGTGTTCGGCGTCCACGCAAATCCAAGCCTCGGCGCGTAGTTGTTGTGATCCTCGGGGACGACGCTGGTGTTCAGGCCGGCCGCCAGAAGCTGCGCGTCCGGATTCTTCACCGTCGGCTGGGCGATCTTCTGGAAGTCGTAGCGAATGCCGGCGTTGATGGTCAGCGTCGGATGCACCTGCCATTCGTCGTGAACGAAGGCGGCGTACTCGGTCATGTCGGGATGGGTGATCGGTCCGGTCGTGCCCGGTCCGGCGAAGGCCTGCAGGTAGCTGGCGGCGATGCCGTTCTGGAAATCGGCCAGGCTGTTGAAGGAGTACGAGCCGAAGAAGTTGCCCGGGAAGTAGTTGAGGATCTTGTCCTGATTGACGTCGACGCCGCCCTTCACGGTGTGCGCGCCGAAGACATCGGTCAGCGTATCGGCGATCTGGTGGCGCTTGATGGTGGTCTCGCGCGGGCTGAAGGTGTTGCGCCCGATGTTGATCACGCGGATCGAGTTCTGGTTGATCTGCGCTTCCGGATCGGCGCTGTTGGCCTTGCCCGGCTCGCTGTCTTTCGCGTACTGGCCGCGAATTTCGTTGAAGAGCGAGTTGGTGATGACGGTCGAGTTCGAGAGCGAGAGCGTGTCGGTCTGCACCAACGAGTCGCCGGTGTGGCCGAGCGCGTTCGAGGAGTTGCCGTTCTCGAAATTGCCGCCGGTGAATTTCTGGCGGTTGTAGCGCAGCGAGAGATGGTCGTTGGTGAGGATCTCGTGGTCGGTCTTGAGCAGGAAGACGTCCTGGTTCTGCGTCTTCTGATACGTGGCCGACTGCGCCAGGACCTTCTGATAACCGGCCTGCGAGGCGGCATCGGCCGGAACCTGCGACGCGGCCACGCCGAGCAGGATCGGATTGTCGATGGAGTTGCGCTGGCCGTCGTAGTTGGCGAAGAAGAAGTGCTTCTCCGCCACGATCGGGCCGCCGAGGCTGGCGCCGTACTGGTCGAAGTGATACGGCCCCTTCGCGCGCGGCGGCGTCTGGATGGTGTTGATGTAGTCGTTGGCGTTGTAGCGGCGGTCGCGCAGGAAGTCGAAGGCACTTCCGTGAAACTCGTTCGTGCCCGACTTGGTGACGACGTTGATGACGGCACCGCCTGCGCGTCCGTATTCGGCGGAGTAGGAGTTTGTGTTGACCTGGAACTCCTTCACCGCGTCCTGCGAGAACTGGTACGGCGCGCGGCCGGAGCCGGTGCGGCCGAGGGCCTGGCCGAAGAAGGTGTTGTCGTTGTTCGCGCCGTCGATGACCAGCGAGTTGAGCGTGCCGCGCTGGCCTGCGAAGCTGATGTCGCCGAGGCGCGTGTCGCGCACGACGCCGGGCGTGGTCAGAACGAAGTCGATGAAGTTCCGGCCGTTCGTCGGCAGATTGGCAATCGCTTTCTCATTGACCACCGAGCTGACCTCGGAACGGGTCGTATCGACCAGCGGCGCCGCGGCGGTGACCGTGACGCTCTCGCTGACGCCCTGCGTCAGCTTGAAGTTGACCGAGGAGTCGCTGCCGACGTTGACCACGATCCGGTCGTATTTGACCGGCTGGAAGCCCGACAGCTCGCTCGATACCGAGTAGTTGCCCGGCGGCAGCAGAGGGATGTCGTAGTGACCAACAGGGTTCGACACCGTGCTGCGCGAGAGGCCGGTGGCGGTGTTGAGGGCGGTGACGGTAACGCCCGGCAGCAGGCCGCCGGAGGCATCGGTCACGGTGCCCGAGATGGAACCGTTACTGCTTTGCGCAAAGGCAGAAAACGGCAGGATGGCGATGAGCATGGCTGTCGCAAACAGGAAGCGCATATGCTTCACGTGGCTCATGGGGACTCCTTACATGAGGGGTTGAATTGAACTGCAAACTGGACGAATGACCGGAGGATAGCAGAGGTTTTCGAAGATGGCGATTGCATCGATAAATCCGGCAACGGGCGAGAAACTGAGGACCTTTGAGGCGCTGGATGATGCCGCGATCGATGCGGCAATCGAGCGCTCGGCGAGTGCTCTACGTGTAAACCGTTCGCGCGGTTTTCATGAGCGCGGAATCCGCATGCGGAAGACGGCGGAGATCCTGGAAAATCGCAAGAACGACCTCGGGCGGCTGATCACCATCGAGATGGGCAAGCCGGTCAAAGCGGCCGTCGCCGAGGTGGCGAAGTGCGCGAATGCGTGCCGCTACTACGCCGAGCATGCCGAGGGATATCTGGCCGACGAGCACGTGAAAACCGAGGCACGGGAGACGTTCATCCGCTACGAGCCGATGGGGACGATCCTTGCGGTGATGCCGTGGAACTTTCCCTTCTGGCAGGTCTTCCGCTATGCCGCCCCGGCACTGATGGCCGGCAACGTGGCCCTGCTCAAACACGCCTCGAACGTGCCGCAGTGCGCGCTGGCGATCGAGGAGGTCTTCCGCAACGCCGGCTTCGCCGACGGCGAGTTTCAAACGCTGCTGATCGGATCCGAGCAGGTCGAGCGTGTGATCATCGACCCGCGCGTGAAGGCGGTGACGCTGACCGGCAGCGAGCCCGCCGGCGCCAGCGTGGCCTCGATCGCCGCGAAGCACATCAAGAAGGCGGTGCTCGAGCTCGGCGGCAGCGATTCCTTCATCGTGATGCCGTCTGCATCTCTCGAAGATGCCGTCGCCACGGCGGTCAAGGCCCGCATCGTCAACAACGGCCAGTCGTGCATCGCCGCCAAGCGCTTCATCGTCCACGAATCGATCGCGGATGATTTCGAGGAACGCTTCGTTGCGGCGATGGAAGCGCTGAAGGTCGGCGATCCGCTCGATGAGTCGACCGATGTCGGTCCGCTGGCCACTCCGCAGATCGCCGACGACATCGAAAAGCAGGTTCGCGACTCGATCTCCGCGGGCGCGGAGCTACTGACCGGCGGCAAACGCAACGGCAACTACTACGCGCCGACGGTGCTCACGCGTATCCCACCCGACGCTCCCGCCGCGCGCGAGGAGACATTCGGCCCGGTTGCATCGCTCTTCCGCGTTCCCGACGTCGACTCCGCAATCGCCGTCGCCAACGACACCCCCTTCGGCCTCGGCGCCTCGGTCTGGACCCACGACCGAGGCGAAGCCGATCGCTTCATCGACGGCATCGACACCGGCCAGGTGTTCATCAACGCCATGGTCGCCTCCGACCCGCGCGTCCCCTTCGGCGGGACCAAACACTCCGGTTTCGGCCGCGAGCTCGGCGCGTACGGCATTCGCGAGTTCGTGAATGTGAAGACGGTGTGGGTGGCGTAACGGTAAAATCCTGCGCATGGAACGCACGTTGGAAGATCTGGCGTCGGAAGCGTTGAGTTTGAGCCTCGAATCGCGTGCCGCGCTGGCGAAGCGCCTGCTCGACAGTCTCGACGACCTGACTCCGGCAGAATACGAGCGCTTGTGGGCCGAAGAGGCTGCGCGTCGCTACCAGCAGTTGAAGGCAGGAACCGCAAGATCCATCGCTTCCGAGGAACTTTTCGCACGATTGGACGGGCGGCCGCGTAGATGAAATCCCGCTTCCACGACGCCGCCGATGCGGAGCTCACGGAAGCGGTTGCCTACTATGACGATAAAGCCCTCGGGTTGGGCGACCGGTTCCTCGCGGAAGTGAAATCGGCGACGCGTCTCATCGAGAAATATCCTGAGATAGCGGCTATTGTCGATCTTGGAGTGCGGGCGAAAATCCTTGACCGCTTTCCCTACAGTCTCATGTACGTCGTGGATCAGAACGAGCTTTTCATCCTTGCCGTGGCGCATCACAGCAGACGGCCAATATATTGGGCGGATCGGCTCCCGGGTCATTTGGAGTAGCGGTGTGAATCGCGTAGTGCAGGCATCCCTGCCTGCTTCCGGCGGGCGTCCTCGCCCGACGGTGGTTTCGGTCAACAGGGCGCAGCTTGCACGATTAACACCGCCGGGCGGGGACGCCCGCCGGGAGCAGACGGGACGTCTGCTCTACGCGTGGTGCGGCAGCTCGTCTTCCATCGTGAACTCCCACTTCGTCGCGTCGATCGGCTCGTTCGCGTAGATGTGGAAGACGCAGCGGCCGGCGCCGGACTGGAAGGTCTCATCGCGCTCGACGCGAACGCCGAGGAGGCGGGTCAGGGCGTTGACGGAAACGCTGCACAGCGCCGGGCGGCGCATGGCGGTATTGAAGAACGGGCAGTTGCGCTCGACCAGGAGGAAGCCATCGTCGACCTTCTCGGCGGTCATGTAAGGATCGGCGGAGGCGTAGAGACCTTTGAGCGCCTCGACTTTGTTCTCCAGCGGCATGCCCTGGAGCGTCTTCCCTTCCATCGACACGCGGTCGTCGCAGACGCGTTTCAGCACGCGTACCGCGGCATCCGGCCCCAGCTCCTCGGCGACGGCATCGATGACGGCGACGTTGAGCAGGTCATAGCTTTTCGGAAAGAGATGGTCGCCGGCCTCGGTGAGGTTGTATCGCGTGGCCGGCCGGCCGGTGCGTCCGCGCTCGTTGCCGCGGGCGACGCGCGATTCGATCCATCCTTCGCGCTGGAGTTGCAGCAGCTGTTGCCGCACGGCCTCGCCGGTGAGCTGCAACTGGTAGGCGAGCTGCGCGATGGTGGAGGGACCCTGGCGTTTGAGCGCCAGAAGGATCGCCCGGCGGCTGTCCGGAAGTTGGTCGACGGTGAGAATGGTTGGCTCCTGACGAGTACTGGAGCGGAAACATTGGAGTCCAATCGTCGGATTGTCAAGGGGCTGCTTGCAAATCATTCGTTAGTTAGACTTCACATCATGACTCGCAGGCTCCTTTTCCTACTCCTCGCCACCATCGCGTTTCCGATTTTCGCCTTTGACAGCAGGACGTTCGAGGCCACCTACATCGCCACAGTCAAAGATGTCCCCGCAGGCTTGAAAGAGATGACGGTCTGGATTCCGCTCCCGGTCAGCCGCGGCGGCCAGACGGTGAGCGACGTCCGGATCGAGTCGCCGCTGACGTGGGTCGAAACGTCCGAGCGGACATTCGGCGACCGCTATGCGCACGCGACGATCGCCAATCCGGCCGCCGGTGATTTCGTGGTGAAGGTGCACTTCCGCGGCACGCGCAGGGAAGTGACGATGTCGCAGCCCGCCGAAACGCGCGCGACGCAGAAGGAGATCGCCCGCGCGTTGAAGGCCGACAAGCTGGTGACGCTCTCGCCGCGCGTGAAGAAGCTGGCGAACGAAGTGACCGCCGGGAAGACCACGCCGGCCGACCAGGCGCACGCGATCTACGACTACCTCCTGGCCACGATGAAGTACGACAAGACCATTCCCGGATGGGGCCACGGCGATACCGAGCGCGCCTGCGACATCAAGGCCGGCAACTGCACGGACTTTCATTCGCTCTTCATGTCGATGGCGCGCGCCAAAGGGATTCCGGCCCGCTTCGTGATCGGCTTCCCGATGACCGCGGATCACGGCACCGTCACCGGCTATCACTGCTGGGCGGAGTTCTACGTGAAAGGCCAGGGATGGATTCCGGTCGACCCATCCGAGGCCTCGAAGTCGTCCGATCCAGCGCGCCGCGCCTACCTCTTCGGCAACCTCGATCCCGATCGCGTGCAGTTCACCATGGGCCGCGATCTCGTGCTGACACCGAAGACGTCCGAGCCGCTCAACTACTTCATCTATCCGCACGCCGAGGCGGATGGGAGGGAAGTGGGGACGCCGGGGATTGCGCTGGAGTATTAGTGCATATTCCACTGTCATCCTGAGCCGCCGGAGCCGTGTAGCGCGAAGCGCGGAGCAGCGCAGGACGGTCGAAGGACCCCCGGCTGCTAACCCGGGTTGGGCGGTGGAGAGTCAACAGCCCCCACCCGCCCTGGTTATCAGCTGGGGGTCCTTCGGCGTCCTCCGCCGTGCCGCCGCAATTCGGCGGCGGCTCCGGCGGCCTCAGGATGACAGTGATGTGAGCGCAGCGCCCGCCTACTTCCCCCTGGTCAGAAAAAACTTCGGGTTGTGCTCGAACGGATCACCGTTCGGCAGTTGCATCGACCATGTCGCTTCCAGTTGATCGCTGCCGACGAAGTGGATGACGCCGTTGTGGACGTGCGGGTGGTCCTTGGCGTGATCGCCGGCGACGCTGACGAAGGAGAAGACCAGGCGGTCGGGGGTCGACTGCGATTTGTCGAGCTTCATCACCGGCTGGTTGCCGGCGCCGCAGAAGTGGGTTGCCACGATGTCGTTGCCGTTGAGGGTGTAGATGGTGAGCATCTCGTGCTCCGTGCCGTCGAAGAGGGTCTCCATCACCGCGGTGCCGCCGGCGGTGAGGCGATAACTGACGCTGGCCGGCGGCCCGTCCGGCGTCATGGCGTGGCCGCTCCAGGTTCCGGCGAGAGCCTTGAGATGCGCGAAGGCGTCGGCGGCTTTCACCGGCTCTGCGGCGCGCGCGTTGACGCTCAGCGTGATCAGGAAAATCGCCGCGAGTGTTGCCGCCGAGGTGCTGCGGACCGGGCGGCCGTAACGCTGCGTGGCCCAGCCGACGATGGCGCCGACGATCGAGCCGGGCAGCATGATCTCGAAGTAGTAGCCGTGCTGCATGGCCGCCACGCCATACGCCAGCAGCGCGCCGACGAGAAGGCCGAAGGCGATACCCCACGCTACCGATTGCACCTTGCGCGCGAACCAGCCGGCGGCGATGCCGGCGATCATCCCTTTGACCGTCGAGCCGATGACGATGCCGATGATTCCGGCGCGCACGGCCGGTGTGAACCAGGCGGTCATGCCGTCGACGGCTCCGAGCGCGCCGAGCAGAAGTCCTACGAGAATCTTGTTCATATCGTTCCTCCGAAGATCGTATTCAACGTCTGTTCGAAATCCTTTAACGGTGGACCCAGAGAATGACGATCACGCGCATGATGAGGTAGGCGGCGATGATCGTGATCAGCACCCGGTTGCGCGTCAGCCAGCGGCCGGCGCGCTCGAAAATGTTCTCGCGATAGGCAGTGACCGGCTGGCTGTCGAGCCAGCGCGAAACGTCGTCCGCAAGATCGCGCACCGAGGGATAACGGTCGTTTTGCGCAGGAGCGGTTGCCTTCGCGCAGATCGCGGCCAGAGGACGCGGAAGCTTCGCCGGGAGAATCGCCCGCAGCATCGCGCCGAGGGCGAAGACGTCGGTCGAGGCATCGATCGATGTCCCTCGCTCCTGCTCCGGCGCCATGAAGCCGCGCGTTCCGGCGATCACTTCGCTCGCGCCGGCGGCGCGGGCCACGCCCCAATCCATCACCAGCACTTCGCCGAAGTCGCCGAGCATGACGTTCTCCGGCTTGAGATCGCAGTGGACGACTCCATTTGCATGTGCGAAGGAGACCGCCTCGCAGATGCGCAGAAAGACGCGCAGCAGCTCCGGCGTCGAGGCGCGCAACTCGTCGAGCCGCCGTCCGCGCACGAGTTTCATGGCGTACCAGAGCCGGCCGTCGGGCAGCAGTCCGACGTCGTGCAGCGGCACGATTCCCGGGTGTTCGAGCCGGGCCATGGTCCTGGCCTCGGCACGCATCCGTTCGACGGCACCGTCCGAGGCCAGTTCGCTGGCGAGGACTTTGATGGCCACGCGCCGCTGCAGCTCGACGTCGTCCGCCTCGTAGACGACGCCCATGCCGCCGCGGGCAATCTCGCGCTCGATGCGATAACGCGTCCCGCTGAAGTCCGGCAGCTCGGCGACGGCGCGCAAATGCGCGACTGCGTTGTCCGAGATCCAGGTCATGCCTCTACTCCGAGTAGAGCGCGCACTTCGGCGCGATATTCAGCCTCCGAGGCCGTGGCCTCGCGCAGGACGTCGAGAACGATGGCGCGGAACCGACGCCGCATCGCGGCCAAGCCGTTGGTCACGCTCGACTCGCTGATTCCGAACCGTTCCGCAGTCTGGCGATACGACGCCTTTGACGTGTCATCGAGGTCGTACGCCTCGAAGATGGCGAACCGCGTCGCATCGGACTCCTCGCGCAGTCGTTCGACGGCGAGGCTGAACACGCTCCGCGCCCATTCGCGCTGAAAGTAATCCTCAGGAGTGCCGCCGCGATCGTATTCGCGTGCGATCTCGACCTCCGCGTCATCAAAATCGAGCCGAGCACTTCCGCCGCCTCGCTTTTGCCGCAGCGATGCCTTCACCTCGTTGGCTACGAAGCGATCGAACAGCATCCGCAGAAACGTCCGGAAGCTCGCCTTCGCGGCGTCGTAGGCATTGAGCGCACCGTTCTCGAAACACTTTGCCAGAAACGCCTGCGTCAGATCTTCGGCATCGGCACTCTCGCGTCCGCGCGCCACGCGCAGGTACTTGTAGAGCGGCTTCCAGTAGAGCGCTACAAACGTGTCGAACGCGCGCCGGCGCTGCTCATCGTCATCGCTCGCCAACGCGGCGATCACACTGCGACGGGTTGTGGGGAACATTGAAGGAGTTGTTTCCGCATAGTAGCGTTACGCAATGAACAAACGCACTCTCGGATCTCAAGGTCTCGTCGTCTCCGCGGAAGGCCTCGGCTGCATGGGGATGAGCCAGTCGTACGGCCCGGCGGACGAGCAGGAATCGCTGGCCACGATCGATCGCGCGCTCGACCTCGGCATCGATTTCTTTGACACGGCCGAGGTCTACGGACCGTACAAGAACGAAGAGCTGGTCGGCCGCGCGCTTCGCGGAAAAAGGGACAAGGTCGTCATCGCCACGAAGTTCGGCTGGAAGATCGAAGACGGCAAGATGACGGGCTTGGACAGCAAGCATATTCGCCAGGCGGTCGACGGCTCGCTGAAGCGTTTGCAGACGGATTACATCGATCTTCTCTATCAACACCGCGTCGATCCCGAGGTGCCGATCGAAACGGTTGTCGGCACGATGTCCGATCTCGTTCGCGAGGGAAAAGTTCGTTACCTTGGACTGTCGGAAGCGGGCGAACAGACCATCCGCCGCGCGCATGCGGTGCATCCGATCACGGCGCTGCAAAGCGAGTATTCGTTGTGGGAGCGCAATCTCGAGCCGCGCATCATCCCGCTCCTGCGCGAGCTCGGCATCGGCCTGGTTCCTTTCAGTCCCCTCGGACGCGGTTTTCTGGCCGGCAGCGTGAAGCGCGCCGAGGAGTACCCCGAGGGCGATTTCCGACGCGGCGATCCGCGCTTTCAGGGCGAGAACTTCGACGCCAACATGCGCGCGGCCGCGGTCGTGCGAGAGATCGCGACGTCACACGACGTCACGCCCGCGACGATCGCGCTCGCCTGGCTGCTGCACAAGGGTGACGACATCGTTCCCATCCCAGGCACGAAGCGGCGGAAGTATCTGGAGGAGAACGTCGCCGCGGCGTCGCTCCGTTTGAGTGCCGCCGAAATGTCGCGGCTCGATGACGCGCTGCGTCCCGAGGCGATCGCCGGCCCGCGCTACAACGAGCGGGCGATGGGTTGGGTGGATCGGTAGGTCACGCGAAGCCGCGAAGACGCGAAATGGCCATTCCGATGATCGCCAGCAACGCGATCACGCACGATGCGTAGAACGGCGTCGGCCTGTAGACGACGCGCACCTCGGATTGGCCTGCAGGGATATCGAAGCCGAGGAAGGCGTTTTCGATGTGGCGAAGCGAGGCGCGTCGGTCGCCGATGTAGACACGTCGTCCCGGTCCCAACGGCTCGCTCGATTCGACGAGAGCGGGATGTGATGCAACCACCGTCATCGTGAATTCGCCCGGCGCGGTGTTGCGGAGGTTGCGCACCTCGGCGTCGTGCGAAAAGAAACGCGGGAGGGTGGCGGGGTTCTCCCAGAGCGTTCCGTCGATGCCGCGGTAGATGAGTTGCCAGCGTCCGCCGGGCGTCGCGTCCGGCTCGCCGAGGAGGAAGCGGACGTTGAGGAAATCGAGCTCGGGGCGGTTTGCATCGACGATACGGCGGACCCACGATCCCGTTTCGGCGATGGTGAAGCGCTGCAGGAAGCGGTCGTAATCGGCGAAGGCCATCGGGTCGCTGCCGCGCACGTCTTCCAGTCCGTATTGCGCCGAGGCGTTCGGCAGGAAGGTCCAGTTCAGACCGGCCACGCGAAACGGCTCGCGCGGCGCATGCGCGCGAAGGGCAGCGACGATCGGCAGCGGCGGGCGAAAGTATTTTGCATCGACGAGGGCATTGAAGTCGGCGTTGAAGACGAAGAGCTCGATGGACGCCAGCACCACCGCGCTCCATGGGCGGAATCGTTTGGGAAGGATTAGGAAGATGCCGATCGCGGCCACGCCGAGGAGATCGATCGGGCGCATGAGGTTGGCGCGAATGGAGTAGACGTAGAGCGCGAGGATGGCGACGACCGGGGCCGACAACCATAGAGCGGTCTTCGATGCCTGCGCGTCCACCCACTTCGCCGTCACCACCGCCAGCAGAAAAATATAAACGAAGCGCAGCTTGTCGTTGGCCACGATGTCGAACGGCGGGACGGCGTTGAGCGCGTGTCCGACGATGCTCCAGTCCATGGCGATGAGAAAGAAGATCGCGGCGAGGAGGATGAACATCCGATCGTGTTTCGTGGTCCGGCGGGAGATGGCGGCGGCGAGGAAAAGCGTCAGCGGAAGCAGGCCGGCGTACGAGATGGCCACGCTGGTGTAGTTGTACATCCACGACCAGTTGTGGCGGAGCGGGTTGCCGAAGCCGTTCGGACTGATGATGCCCCACGCTGCGGTGAGTGGCATCGCGCCGAGGTGAGGAAGCGTGTGCAGCGTGGCGAAACGTTCGCTGATGCGGACCTGCTCGAGAACCGGCACCCAGGTTGGCGCGCCGAGGGCGAGGCCGAAGGCGACGCCGATGAGCGGGGCGCGCACGCGGTTGCGCGGTCTCGGGGTTGCGCGGTCCCGCGGGAAAAACCAGTCGACAATCAATATGCCCACGGAGCCAATGGCAATGTGCAGCACGCTCTCCGGATGGCCATTCGCCAGCAGCGTGGCGATGACGATCGCTACGAAAACGATGCTGGCCTTGGTCTGCCTGTCCATCGCGTGCAGCAGCGCGAACGCGGCGGCGGGGAGAAATGCGATAACCGAGGCGGTCGAGTAGTAGAGGAAGACCGTCATCACCGTGGAGAAGGCAAAGACGACGGCGCCGAACGCGGCCGCGGCGTCGCTGGCCTGCTCGCGCTTCAGAAAGAGAAAGGTGAAGAACAGCGCGGCGAAGATCTTGAGCGCGGCCATGGCCACGATCTGTTCCGGCAGCGGGACGAAGAGCGTGGCCAGGAAGAGCGGCGAAAACGGCGCCGACTCCCCATTGGCCAGTAGCGGATAGCCGGAGAATGAGTAGCGGTTCCAGAGCGGCGCGCGGCCGTGCGCCAGCTCCTCGCGCGCCACCTGCATCCACGGCAGAAAGAGCTTGACGGTGTCGTTCGTCAGCGGGTTTCGCGAAACGACGTCGCCGACCACGCCATGCCACGGATAGCCGCGCGCCGCTTCATCAAGCGGGACGGGCAGCTTCGTGGTGACGACGGCGCCATGCAGGAACGCCAGCGTCATCAGCAGAAACAGGAGCGCCGTGCGCCATGGAACAGGAGCGATCCAGCGGCGCACGGCTGCGACCAGCAGTGCGGAGGGAATGACGATGCCGAGGAGGAGAAGCGCGATCACGCAACGTGATCGTACGCCGCGTCAGCCTCGATTCTCGTGTCCGTCAACCCTGACCGCCTGGCCTCTTCGTGTGCCGAGACCTCGAAAAAGCACTCGCCGCAGAGCATCCGGCCGCTCACCAGGACGGCGGCACCGATGTGGAAGCACGACTCGCAGCGAATCATCGAAGGGCGGCGCGATCCGCCGACCAGCGGCAGGGGGAAACTTGGCGGGCGGGGCATCACGCCACCTCCCGATTGCGATTGATCTCGTTCATAAAGGCTCCAGCAAAATCGAAAATGGCGGCGGCTACGCGCCGCCGCCGTGATCGAGGAGGAATGGGATCAGAAGGCAACGGTGGATGTGATGACACCGCTGCTGCTGATCGCGACCAGATTCCGGGTGGCCGTGCCGCCCGAAGTCGCAGCCGGAATGATTACGACGGCATAGGTGCCGCCGTTGAACGGCGTCAGGCTATTGACGCGTCCGGTGATGTTGAGGGTCCAGGCCTGGGCGCCGTTCGCGATCGACAGGGCCGTCAGCGTGGTCGTTGGAGTTGCGCCCGCGGCGGGCGTTGGTTCGTTGACTTCGATCACCTGCGTGCCGGAGATCTCGGTCTCGGTGCGCGGCGACGGCAGTGTGGCCGTCCAGGCGACGGCGCCGTTGCGGATGGCCACCAGCTCAGCCACGCGATTGGCCTCGGTGCTGCTGGCGGCGGCGCGCCGGACGATGACGGTGCCGTCCGCGGCGACGTCGAGATATCCGCCCTCGCCCTCGGGGCCATGTCCCGCCACTCCCGCTGCCGGTCCGGGTCCGCCGCCATGCTCATTCGCGACGGCAAACGTCGCGATCATCAAAAGTGCCAGTACTGCGATACCTGTTTTCTTCATGGGTGTGTCTCCTTTTCGGGGAGGGACATAGAACAAGCGCGGTGCCACGGCTCTGCAGGGTGGGAGCGGGGTTTTGCGGGTCAGGATGACGCGGAAGGGAGGGCGAAATGACGCGGTGGTGAGTCAGCGTAGCGCTGTCGGCCCGACGGCTGTACCGCTGCCGGCTCGGCGGCGGTATAGGTTTATTGCCAGCGAGCTGCTGGCGGTACAGCCGTCGAGCCGACGGCGCTACGCTCGGCGGCGCTCGTTACCGCTGACTCTTTCTCCAGCACCCTCTCCAACTCCCCCACCCGCCGCCCGTCGAGGTACTCGTGAGCCATCTCTGCGAGGAGCAACTCGATGCCGGCGCGGTGGCGGCGAAAGAGTGACGGCGGCGGTGTAAGGCCGCGGGCGCGCAGAGCGCGGATCAGGTCGAGCGCGGGCGAGTCGTTTGGGAGCCGTTGCGGGAGGTCGAGAACGTTGGGCGCGGTCTCGATCGGGCGCGGCACATTGCCGAGGATGCGCCGACGCGTCCGGTTTTTCGCGGCGATGGTTTCGACCACACGGCTCCGCGCCTCGGGGAGAAAGTAGATGGCGCGGACGGAGTCGCGAAGCTGGCCGATGCGGTGTGCGCGGCCGTTTCGCTGGTCGAGTTTTACCGGATTCCAGGGGATGTCGTAGTGCACCACGACGCCGGCGCGTTGCAGGTTCAGTCCTTCCGAGGCGAGGTCGGTAGCGACGAGGCGATCGATGGTGCCGCGGCGGAAGGCTTCGATGGCGGCGCTGCCGTCGCGGGCGGTGGCCAGGCCGCAGCGGAGTCGTTTCGATAACGCTCGTGCTGTTGCCGCGGCGCCTGTGAAGATGAGCGTCGGTTCGTTGGCCAGCGCTGCATCGAGCAGGGCTGCCTTCGCGTCCTCGGCGCGCTCGACGACTGCGCGGATCCCGGTCAGCCGGCTCATCTCCTCGCGAATCGCATTCGTATCGAAGCCGTCCGCCGGCGCGAGCATGTCCCAGAACAAGAG
>Ga0157378_10002510_pt1 | contig 16332 bp, 7 predicted proteins | sample M65metaG_FD_115309 | JGI IMG/M metagenome (GOLD analysis project Ga0157378, IMG submission 115309) | Miscanthus rhizosphere microbial communities from Kellogg Biological Station, Michigan, USA - M6-5 metaG | ecosystem: Host-associated > Plants > Roots > Rhizosphere > Soil | place: USA: Michigan...
TCGAAACGTAACATTGACTCGCGCCATCAATAGGCGGCCGAAGACCCCACACGTCATCGCCGGTGCACTCGGTACTGGCGCAAGACCAAAATGGCAACCTTCGTGACTTGTTTCGTGTGTTTCCAGGGGATACAAGGGTCGTGCTCAAGTCAATACCATCAGTTCAAGGTTTGGGGCGCATTGTACCCAGGCAAACGAGGTAAACGACAAATGATTCACTTTCAACTTCATTACATTCTGGCCGGAGCAACTAGTTCGTCGACTATCCCAAGGAGTACATATCGTGGTCAGAAGCTTTTTCCTGTTTTGCGTTGTTTTGGTGGGGACGGCGCTGTATTCCAACGCACTCCCTACTGGAGTTGTGGCACCTGCGACGCTTAGCGTCCAGGCAGCTGTTATCAGCGGACCCGACAATCGTTATTGCAGTGCTCCTCGTACGCCGAAATTCGGAGCAAAGGATGGACCGGCCGTTCTTCCTTCAGCATGCATCAATACCGCGCTCTCCTCAACTCCTTCGACTAGGGCCACCTACTCGGTTTGCGCAAGTGGCTGCACCTTTCAAAAGCTTCAGGACGCATTGAATGCAGCAAATTGCGGCGACACTATCCAACTAGCCGCCGGCCAGACCTTCACCAGCGGTAAAGTAACTTTTCCCAAGAGAAGTTGCGATGACGCACATTGGATTACAGTGCGAACTAGCACTCCCAACAATCTGCTGCCGCCCGAAGGTACGCGTATGACGCCATGCTGGGCGGGTATCGCATCTCTTCCAGGGAGGCCCCCCTTCGGGTGCCCGTCAGGCGGTGTTCCGGGTACGAGCAGGCTCGCCAAGATTGTCATAACGCCGAGCGGGGGCAGTATTTTCATCCCCGGTGATCACTATCGATTGATCGGGCTTGAGATAACTCGACCAGTAGGCGGAGGTATTGTCGGTTTTTTCTTCCACGTCGGGGCGGGCTCCAATATTGTATTCGATCGGATGTGGCTGCACGGCACAGTGAGAGACGAAGTGGCCCATGGGGTCATTCTCAGTGACTCGCATCACGTCGCCGTCGTTGACTCTTATTTGAATGATTTCAAATGTGTCGCCAAGAGCGGCGCTTGCACTGATGCGCAAACCATCTCTGGGGGCAACGATTCCACCGCTGGTGTGGCGAAAGCGTATAAGATCGTCAACAATTTTCTAGAATCTTCTGGTGAAAACATAATGTTCGGCGGGGGCGCTTCCGCAGACACCGCCGGGGACATTGAAATCCGGCGTAATCATTTGTATAAGCCGATGAGCTGGAACCCTGGCAGCTCAACCTTTGCAGGTGTTCATTGGATTGTGAAGAACCATCTCGAATTGAAGAATGCCACTCGCGTTTTGATCGAAGGTAACGTTTTTGAAAATGTTTGGGGAGGCTTCAGCCAGTTTGGTGCGCACATCCTGCTGACACCCAAGAACCAGGCAGACGGATGGAAGAACCTCTGTCCCATCTGCTCCGTAACCCAGGTCACGATTCGTTACAACCGGTTCTCTACCGCAGCCCAGGTGTTTCAAATCGCGAACGGAAAAAACCGGAATGGCGCATATGCAAAAGTCGGTGGATATTATTCAATCCACGACAACGTCGCGGATAATCTCGCCTACCGTGGCTGTTATGTATGCACCAACCAATATAATCAAATGGCCACGGGCCTGGATGCACCAACTGCCAATCTTCTGAACAATGTCTCGATCGATCACAACACTTTTGTTGTGGGCACGGCGGTTGAGAACTCACCCACCTTCAATCATGGATTTTTGGGGATCGGTGGTCCACGGTCGAAACTCCAACCCAATATATCGATCACGAACAACCTTTTTGCTGGCGGATATTACGGGCCGTGGTCCACGGGTAGCACCCAGAACTGCGCTTACAATCGGCCCAGTCCCACCGCAAAGTTCAACGCGTGCTGGAGCAACTGGAAATTTTCGGGGAACGTAATTTCCGGAGGAAATGGCATCCGCCAAGTGCCCACATGGCCACCTGATAATAAATTTCCTGCCAACCAAGCCGCGATAGGTTACGTGAATCTCGGCAATGGTTTTGGGGGAAACTATCGCTTGGCAACGTCGAGCCTTTTCAAAGCTGAGGGTGCGACTGCAGTCGATCCCGGCGCCGACGTGAGTACGCTCGACGCCATGACCAAGGGGGTACGGTAGTCAACGGTCAATCAAAACCTAGCCACCGCCTTCGCACAGCACGGAGGGTCGGTGGCTTTTTGTTTTAGATCGCCTTTCAGGGATTCGGTTCAGCAGGCATTGCCATCGGCTACGGCGCAGGTAAGTGGCTGATCATAAACCGCGTACTGTAAATCACGTCCCCCCAAAATCGCCATGCTGTAGGCGAACTGTAAAGTTTCCAGCACAAGTACGAAAGTCCTATTCCTTCGACCGCACATTCCCTCGTAGACGCCCCCTTGCCAACTGCGTATTGTCCGTCGCCCACTACGGCACAATGCGGTGCATCAATTTCCTGTGCTGCCCGCCACACTCTTTCACGGTCTTTCGGATCCACCGTCGGAACTGGACTCACCGGACGGCCGAAAGAACGCATCCTGCAACTACTTTCGCTCGTCCATGCAGCCCCTTCTGGACGGCTGCAATTGGCAAGTTACCTTGGTTACCTCTACGGAAAGAACGCCATTGGCATGCGGTTACGGCTCAGGCAAAATCTCCTTCACGTTTCAGTCGTTAGCTCCTAATCAGTTTTGGTTTTTGAAAAACCCTCCCTCATCCAGCAATGAGCGGAGGGTCTTTTGTTTTGCATTGAACGCAGTGAAGAAGTATGAACTGGTATCACAAACACGAGATGCTGTTGTGGGGTTTGGCGATTTTAGCGATTATGGCTTTCCTTATTGGCGCATCCGCACTCATTGCCCATACCTAGCGGAACCTCCATCGGATGGTGTACAGTAGCCAGCAATTTAGCCGAGTTGCAACCCGAGCCGCTCCACACCACGCCAAAGTTCAGCGGCTCGGGAAAAGAACTCCATGAGTCCGGGCCACCGAAAAGAAATTACGTTATGGGGCATCGTCATGCTCGGCATGTTTATTTATCTGGCCGGGGAAACGTGGCTCATCGACTGGTAAGAATTTTGCCGCCTCCACCGTGTCATGAGGGCGGTTTTCTGCTTCTCGTTAACGCTGCCCGTCGGGCGAACCGGTCTAGGATGGATCGGCATTTCGTCGGTCCACTACCGTCGCCAGTCCACACTGGTTCTCTAATACTTTCTCTGAAGGCGGTATAGAAATTGGCCCCTGATGAAGTGGCCGGCCGCAACAAGGCCCCGTTCGGAACCGGAGTCGGCAGAGGTGGTGAAATGGCGATGTTTCAACAACTATCTCGGACACTGGGCTGTTTGCGTTACGATGTGACCGTCGATGAAGAAGCTATTCATCACGGCTGTTTGGCTTGTTGGCAGCTTCCAGCTCTTATTGGCTGGTACCGACCCCGCGGCACAGCAATCGCTCGCGACTGCTCTACAACGAGCACGTCTGTTTCACGATCAAGCCCGACCACTTCGACTCGATGTTGATTTCGTCGCGCACATAAATGTTCCCGCCAAAGGGCATCTGACCCTCATCTGGGAAGAAAAGAACCACTGGTGGCGCAGGGTTGTCATGGGCGATTTCGATCAAGTGGAGATTCGGAACGGCGATAAGTTCTATACCAGTCGCAATATCGGTTTTACCCCGACACGCGTCTATGAACTGATCGGTTTGCTCCAGTTCGCAGAACGGTCAGAAGGATTGTTGGTAAGGAAACAGAGAAAGCGTGCGGAAAACGGCGTTGAGATGAATTGTTTACATGTTGAAGCGGAGAACGCTCGGGGTAAGTCGCACGAGGTTTGCCTCAATTCCGCTTCCCACGAGATTCTTAGTGACGATTGGCAGGAAACACCCGATGAACAGCGCAGAGCGCAATACACTGACTACTTCGACTTTGAAGGGCAGCGCTATCCGCACAAACTCGAGCTGGTCGTGAACGGAAGCAAAGTAATCACAGCGAACGTAGCAAGTCTAACGACGGCCGCATTTGACCCGTCACTCCTGCTTCCGCCTAAAGGTGCCATCGAACGCCGCCATTGTGCTGATATGAAACATGCATTCCCCATCAAGCAGCCAGATCCCTTGTATCCAAAGTCTGCCAAGGAGAACAGCCTAGCTGGAGACACGACTGTTGCGATGACTGTCCTTACCGATGGTTCCGTTACGGACATTCAATTGGTCGGCAGCGCAGGTCACTCTATGGATGATGCCACTCTACAAACCCTGAAGACATGGCGCTTCAAGCCCGCCACTTGTGGCGCCGAGCCGGTTGTCTCGGACATTATGGTTGTTGTGCGTTTCAGGTTGCGCTGAGAGTGATGGCGCTGACTCTATCATTCGATTCCACCAACTACTGAGTAGGGCAGGTCCGTCGAAAGTAGTTGGTGAAATGGCGATTTAACGCCAACAAGCCCGAGCTTTTACTCTGCACCAATCGGCGTTCTCTTTGTTCCCAAACTGCACTCGCCGGGAGGGTTTCACATTACCCGCGAAATCTTCCTTTGATTTCCGATCTCACTGACAGCCCGTGAAGGCAAGGGTTGCTGCGGTGACAGGGCCGCCAGGAAATACAGTGAGCGGTGTGCTGCCGACTGTGTTGCTAGTTTGAAGGTTCGACGGATTGCAATCCAAAACGCCGGCGGAACCCGGGACCAAGGCATTCGCGTCTACCGTATAGCTAACCGCTCCTCCCGCGGGCGGGGCTGGCAACTGATTGCCGGCCACAAATGCCCCAACGCTTGGATTGGCAGCGGGTACCGCAAGTGTGTAGCTGACGCAGTCGGTGTTCACCGGACATGAAACGTCTACCTCGGTTGCAAGCGAGAGCGTCGAAGAAGACTGCTGCGAGAGAGGCACAGTGATCAGCACGGTTGCACCATTGACCGTGATTGGTTGGAGAGCGGAAAGTGAAAGATCTACCGCCGTGGCTGCACTTCCAGTGCTGCTCGTTACCTGACCACTGATCGATGCTGGAAGCGCGGCCGGCGTCAGTGGGATATTTCCAAGCGCGTTACCCGGCTGCACTCCCGTAATGACCGTGGCGGCATATGTCGTCCCGACGCCATTGATCGAGGTAACGACCAAATCGTATGTGCCGGCGGGAACCGGGCAGAAGACAAATGTGCCACTGGATGCGGCCACGGTCTCCATGATCACGCGGTCTACACCAGAAGAATCTTTCTGTTCGAGCGCCACGACCGTATTGCCACCCACAACGGGCAAGGTAGTTCCACCATCAATGACAGTCCCAGAAACAGATGCCGAGGCGGCCGAGATTTCTCCGGCATGCAACACCGGCTTGAGTCGATATTGACCGTTGCCCTGCACGACGATCGAAGCGCAGGCGTTGAAATCAATATTGAGATCCTTGGTTTCTCCAGCGGCAACCGTAAATCTTCCACCTGCAATCTGGCCGGAAGGAATTTTGATGCCTGTGTTCGCTTCCGAAGAAAGCAGCAAAGGCTGAGGTGTTGTCGGACTACTGGTCAGCATCACGCAGTTCGCCGTCGGCCCGCACTTGTTACCGGAAATGCTCGCATCGTTTGGAGCCAGGATGATTCGGATCTGTTGATAGGTTCCTGCAGGAATTCCAGCCGAGCCCAGCATTGCCAGAAAGCATTGGCTATCGGCGAGCCCGAGCATGTCAACCTGAGCCGGTGCGTTTTTTAGGTTCGGGGTGAGATCGACCCATCCGGAATCGTTCGCGTTTGCGCCTGAACTTTGATGGATAAGAACATCAGTGATCGTTACGTACATATGTGCATACGGGCCCTTCGGGGCCGCACAAGTTGGCGGGTCGCTCACGCTGACATTCACCGTGGCCATCTGAGTGGTGGAACTGCCTCCACAACCAACTAAAAAGAGGGAGGCTAGCAGCAACCACGAAAGCCGAAACGAACACATGACCCGATGCATGACGACGAATCCTCTCTTCTTTGAGCAACCCCGTTAACGGAACTGTTGCTCCCAACTGCGAGGGAGTGCCTAATTCTGCAACCAGAACAGGTCCACAATTCTCTGCCGTGGGTCGAGCAGTATGATCCTTCCGCTTAACACTACTCGAGACCAGTCTCTCGGTAACCGCGGCAAACGAGTTGAGCATTGTTCCGGCAGTGGTTGTACTCGTTTCTGCAATCCCGGAGGCAACGTTCCGTTGCGTTGCAGCTGGCGTTCAAGCCCCGGCGGAAGGTGGTCCTTTTTCGCAAGCCCTGGCGGCAAGCCTGCGCGATCGTTGACGTAGCAGTCGCTGATGACTTGACGCTCCTGGCTTGAGAAACCGGCGGGGCCATTCCCATCGTAGTCGTCACCGCTGGAACGCTGCTTCACAGGCCCACGATCGGGAACATAGCCGTCGCCCGAAGGTTGTCGCGGAATTCGGTCTGACGATGGCATGTTGAGAGGAGTATTCTCGGCTTCCCAAACCAAGACTGCCTCGGTTTCCACGATCGCTGGTTTCTTGCCGGTTCCCGCTGCCACTCCAGTTCCAGCTGCCGCACCCACTCCGGCGCCGATGGCTGCGCCTTTCCCACCACCCGCGCTCGCTCCCATTAACGCGCTTACTGCCGTACCGGCCCTCCTCTTGGTGATGTTCGACTTGGTGTGCGACTCGCCTTTGATAATGATCGGGCGCACCGCCACAGGATAGCTGCGTCCACTGGATCGAATTGTCCTCAAACCCAGGTGCAACTCGCCAGGGCTACTCAGCCGCCCCGAGCGTTCCACGTTCACGACTTCTCCAGTAACAGCGGAACCCTTGGGAAACAATGTCCTGCCTCGCGCCACGATTGGCGATGCGAGGGTTCCGTGGAATGTCTGGCCCACATTCGCCGTCTCACTGCTGAGTTGTTCCGTGATTCGAACCTCCACCGATGTTCCCGAGGGGATGGCCACAGTCGCCGCTGCCATCGCCATCGATTCGGCCCCGATCGCAAGGAACAAAAGAGCAAGAATTGGCATGAAACACCGAGTCATAGCACACCCCAATTTCCCGAAGCCTCGATCCTTATCAGTCTCTTATGCTAGGCGCACACTTGCTCCCTGGACACCTATCTAAAGACCATGTCCATCACGTTTGTGGCGAGCGGTGCGCCCTCCGCGGCAAGCTGTGTGCCAGGCGACGCTTGTTGCCGGGCGATATTCGATTCAGCAGTGTGAAAGCTCAGACAAGTGGTGGGCACTTCGAAGCTGGTCTGCGTCTTTCTGGCGATTAATAGAATGAAGATACTGGGCTCGCAAACAGCCGAAAATACTGGGTTTGCCTGATGGGAATACAACCACACCGCGCAATAATCCGACTAAAACATGCTGAGTGGCCCGCGCCGCGGCTTACTCGGTTTAGATAAGCAACCCCACGACCAGAGCTTTGTAGTTTTTGCGAGACATCCCGAGCACTAGTAACGGCAATGCTTACGGCTCCGGTTTACCGCTAACTAAGGAATATCAACTACATCCAACAACTGCCGACCCGTAGGGTCATTTACGAAACAGTGCCCGCAGTTAGAGGGCGAGGTGAGCAGGCGTTAGCGCTTGACCCTACTATCGCGCAGGCATACGTTGGATCTTAACGGGGGAAGAATTATGAACACGCCGCCCTATTGGTCCCCTTGGCAACATGTTTTCGTTCACGCGATGATGGAAATTGACAGTCCTCGTATCGCCCTGAAAATCGCTGCGGCTGAAGATGCAATCTCCAAACGCCTCAATGAACTTCCATTGAACCAGGCGAACGCAGAAGAACTTCAAGCGTTGCTAAGCGCTAGCAACAAGCTTGATCGCGCCAAGGCTGAGGCGGTTGCGAAGTACCCCGGTCGCTACACATCATTTGATCGGCCAAATGCAAGAACCCATTAAACAAATCGACAGTTTCTACGGTCAACTTTCTGACCGAGCAAAGTCAGCCACCCGCATGCGAGCTAGAGCCCGCCTTTCGTGCGTCCGGATTGGACTAGCACGATGCGACCCGATCTTGACCGCGAGCCCGCGTTGCCCGTTGTACATCTCGATCCATCCCTAAAACTATTATCTTAAAGGTATATACTGCCGAGACAAACGAAGTACCCGCTGAGCCGGCACGGGTGCCTTCGATGACATCCTCTCATCGCAAAGCCCCCGCACGCCTCCAGCGCACCATATGGATGAGAAGGAGACACGCCCGGGGCGGAGCGTAGAGCCGGAGCCTCCCAGAGGAACCCGCTTTGCCGGGGAGAGTTCCTCCGGCAATGAGCCTGTTGCTCCGTCTCACAACCCTTCCCCCGATCCCGACCTCACCCGCATTGACGCGGGCTTAGGCGCACCTGATCCTGGCGCGACCATGGTCGATCTGGACGCCACCCTCGTCCCGGGCGTGATCCCGCCGTCAACACCCACTGCAAACTCTCCGACCCCTGGGCGAAAGTCTGCAACGTCCGGTCACTTCGAGAGTGCCGCCGTGTTGAACATCGGGGATGTGCTCGGGGGACGTTACCAGATTTTGCAACTGCTCGGTGAAGGCGGCATGGGAGCGGTTTACAAGGCCTCAGATCGCGAACTTGGTCGTCCTGTGGCTTTGAAAGTGATTCGGCCAGAACTCGCGGCAAACCCAGCGATCCTCGCCCGTTTTAAACAGGAGCTCCTGCTGGCCCACCAAGTTACACATCGCAATGCGGTGCGAGTCTACGACCTCGGTGAATCGGCAGGTGTCAAATTCATCACCATGGAGTTTATCGAAGGCGCCGACCTTCGCTCGCTCCTGCTCCGCCACGGGAAGTATTCGACTGAAGGAGCAGTCGAGACCGTTCGGCAGATTTGCCTTGCTCTTCAAGCCGCCCATGGTGTGGGAGTGATCCACCGCGATTTGAAGCCTCAAAACGTCATGCGTGACAACGCAGGACGCATCCTCGTCATGGATTTCGGTCTGGCCCGTTCGCTTGAGTCTGACGGTATGACGCAAACAGGCGCTCTGGTCGGCACGATGGAGTACATGTCGCCCGAGCAGGCCTTGGGAAAGGAACTCGACCAGCGCTCCGACATTTTCGCCCTCGGATTGATCTTTTTCGAGTTGCTCACGGGCAAGATGCCCTACAAGGCCGACACTGCCTTAGCCAGTCTCTTGCGACGGAGTCAGGAGCGCGCGATACCAGCGTCAGAAATTGATGCGTCGGTTCCTAGGGGTCTCAGCGATATTGTCGGCAAGTGTCTAGAACGGGATGTCACACATCGCTACGCGAACGTGACTGAGATTCTTGCGGATCTCGATGCCTGGCAGGGGAAAGGACGATCGTTCAAAGTTTCCGTCGTCAAACAGCCTTTGACGGATCGGCTGCGGCAGATGCCGTGGCTGCGGATTGCGCTGATCGCCGCACTAATGGTTGCCACGGCGGTTGGGGTCACTTGGTATGCTCGACGAACAGCGCATCCTGCAAGCGTGGTTTCGCACGCTCCAGTTTCCGTACTCGTCGGCGATTTCCAGAACAACAGTTCCGACAGCCTTTTCGATGACACGCTTGAGCCGATGGTCAACGTCGCACTCGAAGGTGCGAGTTTCATCAACGCGTTCAACCGTGGCAACGCGCGTAAATTAGCCGCCAAGCTGCCGAATCCCACGCAAAAACTGGATGAACAGACGAGCAGACTCGTCGCGGTCAATTCCGGGGTCGCTGCGATCGTAACCGGAAAGCTCGATAAGAAGGGAAGCGGCTACAACCTAGCAGTGAAAGCGATCGACGCGGTGACTGGAAGGACGCTGGCCACGGCAGACGTGGACGCCTCTAGCAAGGATCAGTTGCTGTTGCAGGTGCCGAAGGCCGTGGCTCCAATTCGTAAAGCGTTGGGCGACACGACGCCAGAGTCGGTGCAGCTTGCTGCATCCCAAGGGACGTTCGCGACCAGCAATATCGAGGCCGTCCACAATTACAGCGTCGGCATGGAACAGCAGTTTGAAGGCAAAATGGAAGACGCGCTGAAGTCATTTACCAAAGCATCGGAACTCGATCCGAACTTCGCGCGAGCCTACGCAGGAATGGCTGCAGCTGCCGGGAATCTGGGACAATCGCAGGCGGCCGAAACATACGCGAAAAAGGCGATCGCCCTAGTGGACCGCATGACAGAGCGCGAACGCTACCGAGTGCGTGGCCTGTACTACATTCGGACAGGGAATTGGCAGAAGTGCGTGGAGGAATACACCGAGCTGATGAAGCAGTACCCGGCGGACAACATCGGACAAAACAATCTGGCGACCTGTTACGGGCGGCTCTTGAATATGTCGAAGGCAATGGAAGAAGCACAGCGAGCGGTAGAGATTGCTCCGAAAGATGTGATGACACGCATGAATTACTCGTTGTACGCGTGCTATGCGTCAGAATTCGGGAGTTGCGAACGCGGAGCTCGCGAGTCGCTGCAATTGAATCCAGAATATGAAGAGGCCGTGTTCGCCATCGGGTATGCGCAACTCGGGCAAAATCAACTGGTGCAAGCCGCGGAAAGTTACCAAAAACTCGAAAGGATGAGTCCATGGGGCGCGTCTCTGGCCTCGGCTGGACTCGCCAACCTCGCTATGTACGAGGGTCGATTCCGTGACGCGATTCAGATTCTAGACAAAGGAATCGCGGCTGACCTCTTGGCAAAAAACCCTGATGCAGCGTCAGACAAGTTGTGGATGCTTGCCGAAGCAAACCTTCTCCGTGGAGACAAGCGGGCTGCTGTGGCGGCAGCTGAGCGCGCACTGGCTAACAGCCACTCGACGAAAATACTCTTTTTGACCGCTCGAATTTTCGTTGAGGCTGGGGAAGTCGCAAAAGCGAAAAAATCGGCTGAGGCCTTGGGCAGCGAGCTCCAGGCCCCACCGCAGGCTTACGCGAAGTTGATTTTAGGCGAGATAGCTTTTAGCGCGCATGATCCGAAGCAAGCGATTCAACTGTTTAACGAAGCAAAGGCTCTGCTTGATACCTGGATCGGCCGCTATGATCTTGGACGCGCCTACCTTGCCGCAGGGGCTTTTGCAGAAGCGGATTCCGAATTCGACCGGTGTATCAAGCGTCGCGGCGAAGCGCTCGAACTATTCATGGATGACATGCCAACTTACAGCTTGTTACCTGTCGTGTATTACGACCAAGGACGTGTACGAGAAGGCTTGAAGAGTCCTGGCGCAGCGGACTCCTATCGAACATATCTCGAGCTGCGCGGGAAAAGTAACGAAGATCCGCTGATCGCTGATATTCGGCGCCGCATCGCGAAGTAACTTGGATAGAAAAAGCCTCTGCACAGCTCGAAAATTGTTCATGGGAAACGTAGCCACGGCGCACTCGATGGCTGCGAAATCGGCGGAGCTATGTGCGTCCAGGATTCGCGCCGAACCTTTGCCTGAGAGAAGAAATGAGCGGGCAACTTGCCCGACTCCAACAAGTTTTCAGCAAGCCCACCGTTACTGGGATGCGCTGGTAGGCAGTCGGTCAACTCGACCGGCTGCCTTGTCGAATCAGAACTTCACGGTGACGACTAGTGGGCTCGAAGATCCACTCTCAGCTCCTTGTTTATTTGCCGCAGTTACGAGGTATGTATAGGTCGTGCCGTTCTTCACGCTCGAGTCGACATACGACCCCGATGGTGGTGCGCCAGTCAAAGTTTTGATGGGTGAGAATTTACTTGCGTTCAACACAACCTGTTGTCCGGTGAATGAGCCCACGGCCCGGTAGATTGTGTACTTGCGAATCTGACCGAATCCTGGAGCGTCCCATGTTAACGGCACGTTCTTGCCATTTTCCTGGAAGCCGCTAGCCGACGGGACGCAAGCTGGAACAGAATTAATTGCCACTGAACACCTAAGCGCCGTCGGAGCATCAAGTGTTGAAGTGGCTGTAGTCTCATCCTGCTCGGTACCACCGCCACCATTTTTGAGACCGCCACCGCCGTTCTTCAGGCCGCCGCCACCGTTCTTGAGCCCTCCTCCATCATTATCGGTGCCACCGCCCCCATTTTTAAGGCCACCGCCGCCGTTCTTGAGGCCACCAGCTTGAGAGAACCCGAACGCGCTCGACCGAGCGCCGATCTGCTGCATATTTATCACGTTCCATTCGTTGAAACCGAGGAAAGGCGCACCCCCGATCGCGCCGTTGTGATCCAAATCCACACCCGGTGATTTAATCGTGTTCGGAGTTATCAGATCGTTATTGAAATCAAGCGGGGCGGAGAAGGTTCCTCCCGGTGCAACTGTCGCGTCCACACGGACAGCCGGCGCCTCGCCCGGTGTCTGGGGACTACCGTCGCAGTGGGCCGTCGCAAAGCGGCCGCCCGACGAATTCTGCAGCTGATTATCAAGAGCATTCGGTGCAGAGTACCAGCGCGTGAGATGGGCGGCCGGGCCGGTGGAGAAATCTTGTCCGATCCCGAGCGCCTCGCTCAGCGAATTCGACGCCTCACTTAGCGGCGGCAACGTTTGTGTTGAATAATCGAATCCACCATCCACGAAGCCGCGGACCTGGAAGAGATAATTCATCACGCTCAAGAAGTTGGGTTTGCAGTTCACATCATACGTAGGCAAGCTCGGATTGCTGATCGGGTCGTTATAGTAGGTTCCTCCGTGTGTCCACGTCAAATCATGACCCAGTTCATGTGCCAATGTTCCAGTTTGAACGGAGGTGGTACCTACCTGGTTGTTGCAATAAACCTGACTCGGCTGTGACGGATCAGCCTGGCACCCAGCGACATCATCAAATGCCCATAGTCCAAGGGTCACCATGGAGTCTCCACCACCTCCGAAGTCTGAGTGCCCTGAATTACTTGTCGGCCCAAGGTACGAGATTCCGAGCTGTGGTTCGTTGAAACATGTTGCGCACGAGCTTTTGTAACTATATGTACCGTTGGGTACGTTCGCAGTTGTAATCTTGAATGTGGTGGTAATGAGGCCGTTTACATCCGGAGCAGACGAAACGGCATTCTTGAAGACGAACACGCCGTTGAGTGCTGTCTGCGCAAGTGCTCCGGAAATCGTCACACGGTTTGTATTAGCATCACCGCAGGCTGCCAACGGACTCGGACAATCACCAGGCTTAACTATCCCTTGAGGAGACCTGATGGTTACGGTCGCTGTAGGGCCGGCATTGACTACCGAAACGACAGTGGGTATTGTGGGGTCCGCAACTCCTGACCCTAATGTGCTCCAGAATGATCTAGGTCCACCTAGCGAGTGGCCAAAAAGCATGTAGTGATAGGTCTGACTTCGGGCCGATTGAAAGTTTCCGAGCGTCGCATCGTTCTGGAAAAACTCGAAACCTCCCTTCCAGGCAATCGCTGGCTGTCCCGGAAACTGGCAAAGTGAGGCTCCATCCGTACACAGGACCAGACCTTCGGATACCGCGTTGCCCCCATTTCCGCCCACGATCACGTACGGATCGCCTTGATACACAGTCGGCCCGATGTCGTAGTGAACGTGGATGCCATGGTTCGCATAAATTGAACCGACGTTATCCAAAGCCTGCTGTTTCGGCAGGTGCGAGTGTAAATAGGAACCTGCTTGGCCATCTAAATTGCTGAGATAGTCGAGCTCAACAAAAATATCGGGCACGGTCGGATTTGCTCCCGGCAGCGCGACGAATTGTCCGCTGACAGCATCGGTGTAACCCTGGTTCGATTCCCAAACATCGAGCAAACCGTCGTGGTCGGTGTCTTGGACCGTCGTGCTCAAGATCATGGCGCCCCATGAGACGCATCCGCTATTGCTTGAAGACGGCACCACCGAAATCGTTGCAGGATCCGTTGTCACATCCCCATTCACAATCCATGTTGGGTTGTCCCAGTTGCCGTAGATACCAGGGAAAGGAGGCGCCGAGCCATAGATGGACGGAAGAGGCTGCCCGTTCAGGTAGACGAACTCGGACTTGTTCATCTGGCCATTCGAGACAATCTGGGTGAGCTTCTGCTGTTGAGTTGTTGGCCCGTAGAAACCTGTGATTTGCTGGCTGACAGGTTGCGAGGTGTTGCTCGGAGCAACGATTCCGTCATAAAGAACGATTCCATTCAAGGGAGTCTGTGGCGAGAGGACGCGATAGACGACCACGAGACTCGCTCCTAAAGCAAACGGAGCCGAGTTGCCATTGCCACCACTGTCCGCCAGGCGGACGGGTATGTTGCCGCTTGCGACAAGTGCTCCAAAGGTTGGCGACGCATTAGCTGTGTCGAGTGGGAGATAGGGCCGAACATCGGCGCGGTAATACCGCATAGTCTTGGACCCCTGAGCCGAGCCGGAACAACCGCCCGAGCTCCAGGACACGGGCGCATTGGGGCTCCCTAAGACCGTCCCAGTTAGGGAGTATCCGTTGAAAAATGCCTGCTTACCGACCTGCGCACTCTGGTTCCCCTCGACAGTCGCCCAATACAGGTAGGCAGCAACAATATCGGCACCCTTGGGCACGCTCGTCGCCACTGGCTGTTTCGTGTCAGGGATAGAGATGATACCGGGCGCGTAGCCGCTGCCATCCGGCGCTCCTTCGACCCAACCGGAAACCACGTAGTCCCCGGTGACGAAGAAGTTCTTAAATATGTGGAAATCAGGATTTTGGGCCAAGCTCAATTGTAGGAAACCTAGGAGCAGCACCAACCCCAACAGGAAGAACGGACGGAGAAGCGAAAACTTTGAGCGTAACTTGCTCAGCGGAGCCAACATAGTCTGCCTCATTTCACAAAAATTTCGCATGGCGATTCTCTCCGAGTCAACCTGCGTCGAGCAGGCTTGAGTCTTAACCTTTATTACAGGCTGGTCAAAATGGGGAGGGGCGCTTTTGTTGCAGCCAAGCCAAACCGCGAGCTGGCAATTAGCGGTTCGCTCAGCTTGTACTAGTCCTGAGAATATACGGAAGGTTCTTAGGAATTTGTTTGTTTGCCGCACCCCGCTAGGGAAACGGCAACGCCGGGTCGCTGAGATACTCTTATGGAACTAGACAAATGTCAACCTCTCATCCCGGCGTTCTCTAGATAGCAGAGTTGGGAAGTGAAAAGTTTCGTACGAACACTCAACCGCGAAAGAAAAAGCGGAGGCAACGTGCCTCCGCTTCGATCGACATGAAACACAATGTTATTGCGCCAGAGCCGCACCTGTGTTTAGTAGCCCGGCCCCGGTTGCGTCAGTGCCCCAGCACACTTGCCCTTCGAGTGGGACGGTACGACACCCTGCCGGCATAGGGGTCGCCGTCGTTTCCAAGATACTTTCCGCTTGCGCAGCGGTAAGACTAGGGTTTTTCTGCAGAAGGAGCGCTACAGTGCCTGTCACGTGCGGGCTAGCCATCGACGTTCCACTCAGGAAGTAATAGCTTTGCTGGCTATTCACTTGATATGGGCCAACGGTGTCGTCGCCTGGGGCAGTGACGTCCAAATCCTGTCCAGACTTCTGGCGGCTGGAGAAGGAAGCAATGTAGAAATCCTGCGGATTGTTCGGATCGGGAACATTGAGTGCGTACCACCAGTCCGGAGTTGTAAACTGCTTGACCCAACCTGATGCGGCGGCAGAGATTACCGGCGGATAAGCGCCAGGATAGCCCATCCCTTGAGTTCCAGCATTGCCCGCGGAGGCGCAGATGATCACGCCATTCGCAACCGCGTAATCAATTGCAGCTTTCTCGAGAGCGTCCAGTTGGCTGCCACCGAGACTCATATTGACCACCATCGGCTGTCCAGCAAGCTGGTTTCTGTGAAGGTTTGTCACGTACAAAATGCCTTGAGCGATTGCCGAGGACCATCCGCTACCGTTTTGATTGAGGACTTTCACAGGTATAACAGTGGATTTGGGCGCCACGCCTTGGGTGGGGATCCCGAAAAAACTGTAGCCCAGAATTGTGCTGGCCACATGGGTACCGTGGGAATTCTGATCCTGCTGCCATTTGTTAGGCGGAGTAGGGGTCGCGCCGTTGTCAGCTGCGCCTCCGCCTTGAAAAGTCGTTGCGTACTGGCTGGCGATGCGGTTAGCTGGGAAGTACAAACGCCAAGTTTGAAGCAAGCCAGTGTCGAGAATCGCGACGTACACGCCCGTGCCATCAAAGGCAACGCTACGATGTCCGCTGCGAGGGCCCTGAGTGACGCTAATTGCGTCCACATGCCAAGTGCTGCGTCCTCCGCGAAAGTCACTGACTGGCACCGCACTCACAGGTCCCGTGTTGCGGGGCTGGTCTGGATTGGCATAGGCGACGTAGGGCAGATGCTGAATGCCCGTGATCTGGCTGGAAGCTGCGATCATCGATACGCCGCGAATTTCATAAAAAATGTCGCGGATCTTGCCATGTTGTCCGAGGTCA
>Ga0157378_10002513_pt1 | contig 16324 bp, 13 predicted proteins | sample M65metaG_FD_115309 | JGI IMG/M metagenome (GOLD analysis project Ga0157378, IMG submission 115309) | Miscanthus rhizosphere microbial communities from Kellogg Biological Station, Michigan, USA - M6-5 metaG | ecosystem: Host-associated > Plants > Roots > Rhizosphere > Soil | place: USA: Michigan...
CAGCTTACTAGCGGCCCAATGTCATTCGGAATGGCTACTCCCGATCCAAATCGTAGCGGAAAGGTATGGGCTCTCGGTGTCCAACCTGGCGGAGAATTTGTAAAGTACGACACCGCCTCAAAGCGCCTTGTGACACTATTAACTGGGGTCTCGGGTACAGACCTGGATTTCTCGCGCGATGGGAAATGGATCGCATATGTGTCGATTCCTCAAGGTACCCTCTGGCGGTGCCGCATAAATGGCAGTGATTGCCTGGAGCTGACCAGTGCCTCCCAACATGTCGCACTACCCCGCTGGTCGCCCGATGGTCAGAAGATCGCCTTTATGTCGGTTGAAACGGGAAAGACCTGGAAAATTCTTCTTGTGCCGGCCACTGGTGGTACACCGCAGCAGGTTATCGCGGGAGATCGCAATCAGGTCGATGCAAATTGGTCTCCCGATGGAACCCGGATCGTCTTCGGTGACGAATGGAGCGCCAGCAATCCCGCCGTTCAGGTTCTCGACCTCAAGACTGGCCGAACGTCAGTTATTCCAGGATCACAGGGCCTGTTTAGCCCCCGCTGGTCGCCCGATGGGCGCTACCTTGCTGCGCTGTCGATCGATTTTACAAGGCTGATGCTTTTCGATTTTCAGGCTAAAAAGTGGTCTCCCTGGCTGATTGAACCTGCAGGAGCCGTCAGCTACCCCAGTTGGTCGGCAGATAGCACATACCTCTATTTTGAGGATCTGGTGACGGGAAAAGATTCCATTCGCCGGATCAAAGTCGGAAAGGACAAGCCAGAATCTGTTTTCTTGCTCGAGAATCTTGAAAGGTATCCTGGACCACTTGGACTGTGGAATGGCCGGACACCAGATGGGGCACAAGTATTCGTCCGCGACCGCAGCACTCAGGAGGTCTATGGCCTGGATCTCGATCTTCCCTAATTATCGACATTGGCAGCCAATGGGCGGAAAGGGCACCTCTGCGTCAACCACCCCGGCAGGCGTTTCCCTGAGGCTTGTCTGGCTTGCCTCCAGTCTCTTAAGCATGATTACGTTATTCCCTGCTTTGACGAGCGTGCACGCCGAAGAAAACGGCAACCAAAGGAAGCTCATTGAAAGAGTGGAACCAGAATATCCGGAAACCCTTCAAAGGCTTTACATTGGCGGCATTGTCCGCCTTCAACTAACCGTCGCGGCGAAGGGCCAGGTGGAGAAAGTAACCTTGGTTGGCGGCAACCCGATACTCGGCCAATCCGCCATGGCGGCTGCCAAGAAGTGGAAGTATGCACCGGCAAATTCCCGAACGGTGACTGAGGTAAAAATACCCTTCGATCCACATCGTTAAGCCGCGTTGCGAAGTCGCTAGCCGAGGGCGACGCTAACACCAAACACTCCGCTCAGTCTAAGGCTGGAGGCGGAAGCCACCATGCACTTTTCGGGACCACCCCTGAAATTGACTCAGCCTCGGCTGCCCATCTTTTTTTACGACACCGCGGACGGCCCCCTGGTTACCTAAATGTGGATAGTGGCCAGGGACTGGCTCGAGATTTGAATGCCACTCCTGGACTAGGCGGACCTGCCAGCGACTACCTTCTTCTAGTTACGGTTTGCCCTCGATAGTCGGGAAAGACCTTATTTACCTGAGCTAAAAGGAATGCTACCCTCGCTTCGCTTGCTAGCCAGCGGACAAATCGAGAGGTAGGTCGTTGACAAGTTTTGCCTCTGAAGCCTGGGACATGTTACGCCTCATCCGGCGCGGGGGGCCGGCACTGTGCAACGTTGCTGTCACCAATTCGTGCAATGCGACGTGTGACTTTTGCAACTTCGCGAATGGCAAAGTGGGTCGCAAAGACTTGCGATGGATCGATGCTGACCAATTCGATGCTGCTCTGCAAATTCTTCACACTAGAGGTATTCGGTACGTCAGTTTCTTCGGTGGCGAACCGCTTTTGCACGCACGCTTGAGCGACATGATCGCGATGGCTGTTGCCAAGGGGATGGGACCCGCTCTCATTACCAATGGCTGGTTGCTTCCTTCAAAGCTTGATCAGCTCGCACGCGCGGGATTGAAAACTGTATACGTTTCGATCGATGCTGCCTCCATGTCCGACCACGAAGGAAACCGTGGGCTGAAGGGACTAGGCGAGCGTATTCGTAAGGCCACCTCACAAATGCCGGATCTTGGGATAACCGCTCTTGCCCAAGTCACCATGAGCAAACTCATCGATGACTACAGGTCTTTGGTGCCGCTGCTTCAAGAGCTTGGCTTCGAAGCGGTCGCGTTCTCTTATCCGCAGCGGATTCGCCTTGGATCAACCTCACTCGCGTGGTCGGCTGATTCCTCTCTTGTAAGGTTCACGGATGGCGAACTCAGGCATGCCTTCGAAAGTGTCGACGATCTGCGGAATGTTTTCCCGGTTAATAATCCTCGTGCATCCATAGCCGACATGAAGCGACATCTGCTGCGTGAGCCCGAACGTTTCGTCTGCTATGGAGGCTACAAGAGTTTTTACATGGACTGGAACTTCGATATATGGCGATGCGACGCGTGGCAGGAGCGTATGTGTTCGGTTTGGGATTTTGCCGAAACGCCGCTGGTGCGTGATGGTTGCACCGCCTGCATAGCTGACTGCTATCGGGATTCGAGCGTGATGCTTCATTTTGCGGTATCCCTCGGCGATGCACTCGATTTGTTGAGCCAAGGAAACCTGGTGGCTGCGGTCAAAACCATGATGAATATGCGAAATCTTGAATCTCTGCAAGCAGTCGTGGCGAACGCGCCTGTTCTTTCACGGTTGGCAAAGCTTGGGTGACAATTCTCCGGCGTAAGCGGTATTCCGAGGGAATCTGTACCCGAAGGTTAGTGCAAGTATCGCATTCTTACGCCTTGATGCGGGCCGGGCAAATTACCAGTACCTGTCAATGGCGTTGTCTACCTTATATTCATCTTCAGTGGGCTGCATGGATGGCAGTATCAAGGTCACAATCGGCCTCGGCTGTAAACGAAGAATTGGCGTGCTTCTTCACGTAACTACTCAGGCCATGCAGCGTCCAGCCACTTTTAAAGCCAAAATGTTTCATTTCTCGCCAAGCGTCCTCAGGCGCCAGACCTTTGAAGTGGACTTCGTAAAGAGTGGCGATCAGGCTGGTTCGGTCGCGGCCGACGCTGCAGTGAAAATAAATGGGCCGAAGGCGTTTATCGGCAAGCAAACAGAGCGCCTGGCGCACGTGTGATTCCGACGGAGCGATCGGCGATGCGTTGATTGTGACGGGAATCACCGTAATTCCATATCTCTCAGCCTTTTTTTTCTCGAACCGATACAGAAGTGGAAAGAACTTTAGGTCAACAACGGTCCTTACGTTTTTGGATTGCAGAAAGCGATAATCGGCGTCGGTTTTGGGCTTTGACCCTTTGTAAACACCCTGGTCGACCTCAGCGAATCGGACAATCGATGTGCCTGGGGCAGGATGTGAACGCTTCGCCTCGCTCGCAACGGTATCGCTTTGTGCGACGGTATAGCCCGTCACCAGCAACAAGGAAAACAGTGGGGCGACCCAGGCTCTCATCAGGCTGGTAGTCGAGCTTACGAGCATCGGAGAATCCTAGAACCGTAGAAACGCGACGTCAACGCGCCCAATAACTTGCTTCGTCAGGTGTCAGGAAGGCCGCCTGGTCGGTCGCCCGGTAAAGAAGTCGACCAAGCGTGTTGTCGCTTCTTTTTGGAAAAGAATCGATGAACCGCGCTTAATTCGATGGGATTAGCGAGTCCGGGTCAGCAACCAAACAATGATCATATTCCAGCAGACTATTCCAGTGTAAAAGGTATTAACAATCCATAAACGCTTCCGGACTCCCGCAGCAATGAATATCGCAATGAGCTTGCTGCAAAGTAGGCCTCCTATGGGGCCGAACATGACCGTAAGGTGACCGACGATGGGATTTATTTCAAATGCTCCGAAGCGAAACGCCACCAAAGTCGTCAAGAAATCCAGAATTTGCAGGACAATGAAGCTGGATCTGGATTGCAATATTTTCATTTAGTCCCGCAGAGTTGCCGTCGTTGTAGGATATGGGTGGACATGGATAAGCCTGAATTGCCGCGGAAATATCAGCGAGTGACTCCGCTTGCCGAGCTTGTGAGCTGAACCTCCGCGTCCCTGCCCATATTTGGCATAGAACCCAAATGGCTTTGCTATATCAGCCGGACGCCATCAACTTCGACCAGACTCAGGCTCAACCACGACGTCCGCGTGCAATTTGAGAACGCAAAAAGGTCAGAAGTCGTCTGACGTAAGATCTTTTGCTGCCTTTGCGATCCTGCAAGCTACCTTCCTCGATTTTCGTTTCGCTGCCAGTTCTCGCTGGCTTGTCATCCGCGACCTGTACGCTTGACGTAATCCGCGTTGCTAAATCATGCAATATTTGGAGATGGCGCTTTCCGAATGCGTAGGGACGGCGAGAAAGCACTTCAATGACGCCCACCAACCTGTTCCCATACAGAAGAGGCACGATCACGATGGCTCGCACTCCCAGTAGCCGGCAGGCGTCCGCGTCGACCCGAGAGTCCAGTTCTGTGTTGTTGCACCACTGAAGACTGTTAGTAGAGACACACAACCCCGTCAGGCCGGATGCGGCGTTTATTTTGCTCCCAATTTCCAGTGTGGCAACCCCAGCAACGCTCTGGCAAGTAAACTCAAGTCCTTTTTCGAATGCGATTGCCACTCCGGTCGCATGCGTAGCCTGTAAGGCCTCATTGCCAATTTCATCAAGCAGGCCTGCTGGTATGACTAGTAGCGGCTCAGCAAAGTTTTCCTCGGCTCTTTCGTTTCCTGAACGAGCATGGCGGGCGGAGCTACGTCGCGGCGGCAGTGTGCGGACCATGTGGTCGTCCTTGTTTTGGGGAGATTGGAGCCGCACTCTTCCTGAATGACAGTGCGCTTCGCGTCGATGGAGCCTAAGTTGGTTCACTAGCGTTCGGTGTGGTTCTATCGGGCCAGAGACAATGGCACGCCCAACATGATTTTCGCCGAGATCGGGTGGCCGTTGAGCTCCGCTGGCCGAAAGACCCATTTGCTCAATGCCTCCGTCAATTCTCCGGTGAGCCGATCATCTGGACTTTGCATAACTAATACCTGTCCCAGCTTGCCTTCGGTATCAATCACTCCACTGACGACGATGACTCTTTGCACGTACCGCCGGACGAGGTCCGCCGGCCAGTGCGGGATTTCTTTCGCCAACGCGTACGGTGGCGTCACTCCCCTAAGGGCTTGCGGGCGAGTATCGGCAGCTCCATTCACTTCGGCACGCATCGGCGCATATTGCAATGTCCAGGAAGGCGATTGGTCTTGAGTCGTCATCCGGGTATCGAGAAAAACTGTGTAGACGCGTTCGTTGGCAAAAATTCCGAAGTCAGGAAGTCCGCCGCCACTGCTGGGCGTGGAAACAATGGTCATCCCGTAAGCGACTTGTGGTGCAACCTGATGTTGAGGTCTGGCAGGCATTCCGCCCGAGAGTCTACCGCCTTGGATGGTGATGCCCGCAAGGACGCCTCCTCCATTGCCGCGTCCAGCTCCGGTTCCACTGGCGGAAGTCGAGCCCATTCCTTCTCCCAATCCTGAACCACCGCCCAATCCGCGTCCGTCATTTTCGCCATTGCCGCCCTGTCCCGGTCCTACTCCAGTCCCCGTCCCAATACCAGTGCCGCCGGTCCCTGCGGCAAGCTCCGTTCCGCGGCCACCGCCGCCTCCGAAATTGTTTTCCGCAACTGCATTTTGAGAATTGGATCGCTGACCGATACCGATTACATCGGACAGTGGACCGCTGGACTTCGAGCCGGGAATAGGCGCCGGTACCGCCACGCTCGCCAGTGGGGAAACTGCAAATCGGCCGCGAGTTTCGGACATCGGAATTCTTGCCTCCGGCGACGGAGGCGCCGGCATAGCGCTCAGCGCTACCAAAGTCTGACGGTCCATTCCATTGCTTAGCACATCGGAGAGGTGGTCAGTCTTGACAGTCTCGATCGGCTCCGGACTTGTTTCAACTGGAGCCGGCCGGGCGACGGTAGTCGATAGTGTCCCCGCTTCCTGACTGGATCTGACCGGAAGCGACAATTTAGGAGCGTCGGGCACCGGGGTAGGTTGGAGCGTGGGGAGTTCTGGTTTGGTTGCGACCAGGCTCACCGCGACCTGCGGAACCGCAACCTTCGGAGGGGCGACAGGCCGGGGAACCGGAGGCGCAACAAGAGAAGACTTGTTTGCCCTGACATCGATCGCCACAGGTCCCGAGCTTGCGCTCTGCACAATGTTGGGCAAAGAGACAAATTCTTTCAAAATTGGAAGGCGTTGCATCCCCGGCCGCTGAAGGGTAAGGCTCAGATTCAGAGGATTCGGAGGATCTGACAAGAGTGGCTGAGGTCCCGAGTAAGTGAACCCAGGGCTGCTGTGTGCCGGAACTGAAAATACTGCTTTGCCGACAACCCCTGACCTACCTCCGGATGATCCGCTTCCCTCGTTTCCACCACCGATGACAGGAAGATAAATCACTTGTTCATGTTCGCTTGCAATTGTCAAAACATGCGGCTCAACACGATTAGTAGAGAACGTGCGACTCGCTCCGCTTAAGATCGCCCCTATAAGTACGGCGTGCAGCACTACGGAGTAAAGAAGGGCCTTCCCCGGCAGATAGTCTCCAGGCAGAACCTTGAAACTGAGTTCGATCGGTAAAGGTCGGTGTTCTCGGAGCCTGGTTTCGATGATGATCGTCTCATCGCGCAAAAGCTGCGTAATTGTTTTGTGGCGGGCCGGTGTCTTGATCATTGAATGAGCGTTGCCTTCAACGTGTAGTACAGCGCGTTGGGATTGAGGTCCATGGTGATGCTAGGGTTCCCGCTCAGACTCAATTTATCTACGACGATTTCACCCACGACGAATGTGTCGGAAGATGAGCCGCCGCCGAGGGTAAACGTGTCGTTGAACGAAGCAGCATTGTGGAAATACATGATCCCGGCCAATCCGAAGGAGCCGCCCCCACTCCATCCGGGGTTGACGCCACTCGCCGCGCGGTCTTGAAAGAAGAGCATGCCACGTTGCACGCCTAGAGGATCACTTGCACCCAGTGGGTCTCCATAGGTTCCGGAGCAAGGAGCGAGAAGGACATTTCCCTTCAGACCCGCGGCCGGCAAATTCGTCGGCAATATCGAACTGGCTGTGCACTTGACTTGGCTAAGAGGTATGAAGCTACTCTGGCAATTTGTCAGCGTACCCGAGTTTGCGCCAATATTCAGGGTCGCCGTCCCGGAAAAATAGAATATCGTTCCCCCTATGCCACCGGTTGAATTACTGGGCCGTAAGCAGGACGAACTGTTGGCAGCGAAATCGCCTCCGAGGTAGTAGATACCTGGCTCAAAAACTGCGTATCCCGTGGCCGCTCCCGGCTGATTCTTTTTGACTTGAATCCCACTTGGGTAATATCCAGGAAAGTAATGATCGCAGCCGCCACTCGGGTCAGGACAACCAAAAGCTGTGGCCGCTGCATTCTTCACACCATAGACCGGGGTAGCGGCAGCCGGTTGCACGGGCGCGGGCAAAAGGGCAAACGGATCCGAAATGGAGCTTGACGGGTCGATCCATTGACCACTCGTACCGGTGGTGAAATTGCCAATCGCGGCTTCGGGTCCGACAACAGCGAAATCGCTGCCTGTACTCGTGGGGCCTCCCTGACGCAGGTCTATGTTTCCAGACGCGCCACTGAAATCCACTGCCGTCGCGCTGCTGGAGTTGACTTGAATGCTCCTCTGGGGACCTCCGACAAGCTTGATATCAACGGCACCATTCCCACTCAGGCTTCCGCTCACTGTGGGATTTAAAACCAGAATCGGAATAGGGGCATTCGACAATACAAGGCCACAAGTCGCCTGTGCTCCGACATCCATCGTCGATGAACCACGGATCAATCCGCTGAAGAAAGTCTGAGCACGGTCGGTGACGTTGGCCTGAATGTAGGGGTAAGGACTCAGCGCGGTAGGGGCAATGCACACCGCTGGAGTGGGCGTGCCGGTGCATGCCGGAACGCCCGCGACCGTTGATGGAAAGCTGATGCTTGTGTCATTGCCCACTGAATCTGCCGTAAGCGCCGCCGGCGTGTAGCCATTCAGAGCGGCATATTTACATGGCGCTGAATTCGGAGCACTGGAGCATTGGTAGGCAGTCCCAGGTGTAAATCCAGCTGCCGGTGTTCCGCCGTTTGCGATACTTAGCATGTCCATCACGCCCGCGGTGCATGCCGCGTCGGCCGCGTTCTGTGCGGACTGGCGATGAAACCACAGGTTTGACATATCCACGGCAAAACCGAGCGCGCCCAGGAGAAAGAGGCCGAGGACGAGCAAACACAGCAACATGGCTTGACCGGATTCTCGCGACCGTCGCAGTTTCCTGCTAGTGAACATTCGCCTCCCCTTTCGCCGCCGAACTTGTTTTCTCAAAATGCAATTCGACCTTCCGCATTGGCATACACATTCACCGTCGGCCACGCCAGACCGAAGAACGGCTGGTATGGGTAGCTCACCTTCACCTGCACGCGATTGGGTGACTGGTTTGCTGGCGGACTAGCAGTGTCGGGATAGGTGACCGTCACAGTCATAGTGGAGGTGTCGTGAAAGGAAAATTGAGCGTAGGTCTTAACCACCCCCGTGCCGACCGCTCCGTCAATTGCCGAGGTCGAGCCCGGTCCAGACGGAGAGCTGTTGTGGTTGCCGTGCACAACTGCGTAGCGCACGCCTTCCTTGGCCGCATCTGCTACAACGCTGTAGGTGTATAACAGCATGCTCATTTCGATGATCCCGACGATCAGGAACATGACGAACACGATGGTCAGCGCAAACTCGACGGTGGCTTGACCATCTTCCGATTTCAGCTGCTTGCTTTTCATTCCGTAAACTCGCTGCATTTATTAGTCCATTGCCCGCATCGAAACTTGCCGGCGAAAAGTGCAGCTGATAGTTCCTCCGCTTGAGGCACAAACCGAAATAGGTAGCAGCACCACTCCGAATGGTGTCCCGGGAATCAGGGGGGTAAAGGTATAGGACACGTCGACCCGGTTGAGAACAAAATTCGGAGCTTCGGGATCAGAATTAGGCGAAGGAGTTCCAGCTCCGGCTCCACTACAACTGGTTGAACTGGTGCAGCTCTTGCATTTTGCAATCAGCGCCGAGCCTGCGCCGGAGGTGCCCAACACTTTGGAACAAACCTGCACCGACGCGCCTGTTGCAGCATTCAACGCACCCGTCAAGTCCATGTAGGTAAGTGAACTAGCGGTGGTGACGCCAGTCCCCAATTCCAGTGGCAAACCGGTACCCGCGGGTGCGGCTGAACCAATGATGGAATACTCCACCCCACTTCGCGGAGCAGCGGCCAGATTAAGCGCCACGAGAAAGAAATATCCGAAGTTCACCGCGTTGAGCACGATCAGCAGCAGGATTGGGAGGATCAGAGCGATCTCCACCAGACTCTGCCCCGAACTGGCGCGTATTAACGAAGATGGTTTTCCAATCCCCATGGCTGTCGAATCTCACATCACCCTGACGCTGCCTCTTGCTCTCGGCACGTTCAAAATTTCTTCTTGGTCAATTTCTTCAAAATCAAACTTCGCTGTCCCGTCCTCAATCTTCAGCTGGTTCAACAGACGGTGCAGATAGCAACGGCTGATGCCGAGCTCACGAGCCGCTTTCAACTTATTTCCAGCATGCATGCGTAATGCCGAACGAACCAACTCGCGTTTGAAGCTGCGTACCCCGGCATGAAAAGATCCGCTCGCCAACTCTTCAGCAACGGTAAGCTCCCTAAGCTCGGAAGGTAAATCTTCTACGCCAAGCAGATCGTTCCCGTTGGCCAGCACCAGACTGCGCTCAATGACATTTTGTAATTCCCGCACATTGCCCGGCCACTTGTGGCGTGCCAATGCGGCGAGGAAACCGGGGGTCAGCCCGCGATGTCGTTTGTTGTGCATCTTGGCGAAGCCCCGCAAAAAATATTCCGCCAATAGCGAGATGTCTTCTGTCCGTTCCCGCAGCGGCGGCATATGCAACCTCACCACGGATATCCGGAAATACAGGTCCTCGCGGAAGGTGCCTTCCTGCACCATTTTTTCCAGATTCTTGTTGGTGGCGCATATCACGCGCACATCCACCGGGTGCGCCACATTCGATCCCAGGCGCTCCACGGTGCGCTCCTGCAAAACGCGCAGCAACTTAGCTTGCAAGGGCAGGGCCAAATCTCCGATCTCATCCAGTAAAATCGTTCCACCTTTGGCTTCTTCAAAGCGGCCCCGCCGCGACTGGGTTGCACCGGTAAATGCTCCTTTTTCGTGGCCGAACAATTCGTCTTCGATCAGCGATTCAGGCAGCGTACACAGGGAACATTCCACGAACGGCTTGTCCGAGCGCTGACTCAAGCGGTGAATTGCACCGGCCACCATTCCTTTTCCGGTACCACTTTCCCCAGTGATGAGAACGGTCGTAAGTACCCCAGCTACCTTTTGGACCACACTGTTGGCCTGATCCATAGCCTTGCTGTTGCCTAGGAGGCCTTCGACGCGAGTAGCGGAAAGGTCCTGGGCCGCGCGGAGATCTCGGACTAAAAGTGCACGTCGATAGGCCGCATCCAGAGCGAATTTAAGTTCCTGTACATCAATGGGCTGCTCGATAAAATCCACCGCGCCCTGGCGGAAGGCCTGGATGGCGCTCTGACGCTGTTTATCCCACCCATAGGCGATCACGGGAGGAGCCGCCGCACGATCCGAAATGAGTGTTAAAAAATCTCCTGCTGCCTGCCCGGGTTGATGTCCAGCGGGTGTATCGAGATTGATCAAAACGATATCGATGTCGTTACGATTCAGTTCGCAAGTAGCCGTTTCTGTTTTGGATACTTGCCTTAGCGTATATCCAGACCCCAACACACCTTGAAGGACATCACCAAAGGCTTCGTCCAGGTCGACCAGAAGAACCTGCTTGCCACGCTCTAGATCTGCCATTGTAGATTTACCCTCACAAACTTTAGCCAAAACACACTCGGCGGTGCGCAACGCGCGACTGCATGTTCCTACTGGAGGAGTGGGTATTGGAGAGCGAAGCGCTCTACCAAATTCGGAGGATTAGCGGAAGTCTCGAAACCATCGGGATCGTGCAGCCGTTGACTCGGACCCGGTCTTAACTCGAACGGCCTGCGATTGCTAGCTGCAACACGGGCCATTCCGATTATTTCAACCAGGAATATTGCAACTGGTGATCCACCTCGCGAGGGCTTTGGTATCTATAAGTTAAGAAGAATGCGAGAACCACGAGGTGAAAAATTATGCGACTAATTCCCTAGGGGGCCGGAAAACTGCGTTTCGGCGATTTTCCGAGGACTGAACCCAATCGGTAACAGCTGAACCTCAAAAAGTGTTACTGAGTGGATTGGCGGCCGTCGCCAGCCAAGTGGTCAGAGTAGGGCGCTGCCACGTTAGTGCGCCTCTGAACTTGCAAATGCCCCAAATCGTGGGGGTGGGCAGCATCCCGTTACCAAGTCGAACTCGGCGGCACAAGCTTGGACAATTGGCCTTCAACTTGCAGCATTAGCGCGGATGGGATCGATTGATCAGCTACCGGATATCCTTTCGCCGCAAGACCCCGCGGCTTCACCATTTGGTTTCCTGCAGAACACCCTTCGCCGAGTCCATGAAGGAACGCGAGTCGCATCCTCGTTTCTAGTGGTGCTCGCCATGCTGTTGTCCGCGCTCGTGTTCATCCTCGCTCGCAGCGGCATGAATGACCCTGATATTTGGTGGCACCTGCGGAACGCGGAGTACTTGTTCCAGCATCATCAGATTCCACGGTATGACTTGTATTCCTTCACGGTCGCGGGCCATCCATGGATGAATCACGAATGGTTGTCGGAGATTCCGTTCTATCTTGCCTGGAAGGCGGCCGGCTTGGTGGGATTGAAGACGCTGACGATTCTGCTCCTCCAGATTATCTTTCTCGGCGTTCTCTATCTCAGTTACAAAGAGAGCGGCAACTTCAAAGCGTCGGTCGTAGCCTGCGGGTTTTCTACTTTGCTGGCGACAATCTCATTTGGACCGCGCACCATTCTGTTCGGTTATCTCTACCTGGTCGTGCTCCTCATCATTCTTCAGCGCTTCCGGAGCAAAGGAGATGCCCCGCTTTGGCTAATCCCACCCTTGTTTTGCCTATGGATCAACACCCACGGATCCTGGTCGCTCGGCCTGATTATTTTTGCCATCATTGCGGCATCGGGACTGGTCCAAGGAACATGGGGTCGCGTAGAGAGCCAGGCGTGGTCCATGCCGCAACGTCGCAAGTTGTTTCTGGCCGGGGTTGCAACTGTCGCGGCGCTCTTTGTGAATCCGTTCGGTTATCGCCTGGTTTTTTATCCTCTTGATCTTGCGTTTCGGCAAAAGCTTAATATCGCGCACGTCGCCGAGTGGGTGTCGGTGGACTTCCATCAGTTGCGTGGCAAGTTAGTACTTATTCTTATATTCTCGCTGTTAGCCGCATCGCTCTTGCGTAATCGGCGCTGGAAATTGGCGGAACTTTTGCTGTTGGGGTTTGCACTCTACAGCGGGCTCACCTATGTCCGCTTCTTATTCCTGCTCGGAATCGTGATCGCCCCGGTTATCGCCCGGACTCTCGATTTCCTGCCTCCATACCGGGCAAATGAGGACACGCCTTTTGTGAATGCTGCCGTGATAGCACTGATCATCGCGGCCATGATCCACTACTGGCCAACGTCGGCGCAATTAGGAGAGTCCGTGCAGACGGAATACCCGCAGCATGCCCTCGCCTATCTGAGAGATCACCCCGCCCGAGGTCCAATGCTGACTTTCTACTTATGGGGCGGCTACCTGGGATGGAATGACCGCAACGTGAAAGTATTCATCGATAGTCGTGTCGATATCTTCGAGTATGCGGGTGTGCTCCAAGATTTTCTTGAGGTGCTCCAGCCGAGCCAGGCCAAACCCATTCTTGAAAAGTACAAGATACGCACTGTTATGTTTCCGGCATCGGAGCCCCTGACCTTTGCCCTGGAGCAAGACCCGGGATGGCGAGTCCTGTATCGCGACCCGTTAACCGTGCTCCTAGAGCGTACTAGCGACAGCGGTGTGAACAACGTCGCCATGAGCCGATAGCGGCGCGGTAAGGACACATAGCGAAAGCAGCCATGTTTATCAAACGGAAGTTCGACAAGATTGTGGTCATGCTGGTGCTCGCGGGGATTTTTGTTTATGCGTCGCTCCGTCCAAGTTTTCATTTGCGTACTGATATGCCTGCGGGCTTTATGAGCCCACCTGCGGCGGTGGCCGGGTACGTCCAGAATCGCGAGGCAGAAGTAGCGAACGCCTATTGGAAATGTGCGGTTACCCAAGTCCAGTGGAAATATGGATATGGATATCAGCTGCCCGAAACCCCGCCCCCCGAATTCGCAGTAGCACCCGCCAAACTAAGTAGTGCCGCGATCGCTGATACTCGCGACAGATATTGGCGCAATCTGCGGGAACTTTGGTACGACCCCAACACCTGGGTGACAGAATATAAATGGGATTTCCGATGGGTTGGCGATCCCTGGCATTCTGCCGGCGACTGGCTCCGGCAACACTTTAGTAAGCTCTCCCTATGAGTCGCGCTACGGCACAATAAGTCAGTAAGCCGAGGCACAACTCTGCAATGCCGTCTCTGATCGGTCCCGAAGCTTTGCTGGCAGCCCTCGCGTTGCTATTAGGATTGGTGTATCCCCAGTTTGGTGCAAGCTGGTTTGGCAGACTGGAGCGCGGATTTACGGCCATTGCGCGCCGCCGGAAACTTAGCATCTTGCTTTGTGGTGCCGCCGCGCTTGTAGCACGGATTGCCGTTCTGCCGATCCTGCCAGTGCCCTTCCCCTTCGTCAATGATGAATTTAGTTTTCTGCTGGCTGCGGACACTTTCGCACATGGACGCCTGACCAACCCAACCCATCCCATGTGGGTTCACTTTGAGACCTTCCATATCATCTTCCATCCGACCTATGCTTCGATGTATCCGCCCGTACAAGGACTCATCCTGGCAGCCGGCCAGGTAATCACCGGCCAACCCTTTTGGGGAGTTTGGCTCAGTGTTGGCGTAATGTGCGCAGTCTTCTGCTGGATGCTGCAGGCTTGGTTTCCGCCGCAATGGGCGTTGCTTGGAGGTATGCTGCCGGTATTGCGGTTCGGTGTTTTCAGTTATTGGGACAACGGATATTGGGGAGGCGCCCCCGCTGCAATTGGTGGAGCGCTGGCCCTGGGCGCCTTGCCACGCATCATGCGCCATCTGCGCATTCGAGACGCCTTGCTGATGGCACTAGGGTTGGGAATCCTGGCTAACAGCCGCCCTTACGAAGGCCTGCTCTTTAGCCTGCCCGTAGCGTCTGCGTTGCTGTTATGGGCAACAGGCAAAAACAGACCGTCGCGAGCCCTGCTGATTCGGCGGGTTGTGTTTCCTTTGTCCCTGGTGTTGCTTGTGGTAGGGATTTCTATGGGTTACTACTTCTGGCGGGTGACGGGAAGCGTAACCCACATGCCGCAGGACCTGAACCGCGGGGTCTATTCCGTAGCCCGGTATTTTTACTGGCAGAAACCTCATCCGCAACCGGTTTACCATCATCAGGTTTTCCGGGATTTTTATCTCGGTCTCGAACTGCCTCGCTATCTTAATGCCCGCTCGGTTTCAGGGTTCCTGCAAGAGACGGGCATAAAGATCGTGATGATTTGGGTTTTCTATATTGGCGCCGCACTTACAATTCCTCTGTTCGCGATCCCCTGGATCATGCGCGACCGCAGGATCCGCTTCCTCCTCATAGCCGGTGGCGCGGGGTTTTTTGCCAATGTGCTTGTCATTTTCTTCGCCGCACATTACGCCGCAGCGACGAGCTGCGTAATCGTTGCCATCATTCTGCAAGGGATGCGGCATCTCCGCACCTGGCGATGGGAAGGCAGGCCAGCGGGATTGTTTCTGGTGCGTGCATGCGTGGTGATCTGCTTGCTGATGGTGCCTTTCGAAGTGCGGACTCTAGCACTCTCTGCCAACTCTGGAAGATGGCCCGCTATGGGGCCAGAGCGTGCCGCGGTCGCGTCGAAACTCCAATCATTCCCTGAACAACAATTGGTCCTGGTTCGCTACAAGCCGGGGCACGATACGTTGATCGAGTGGGTGTACAACGGCGCGGATATAGACAGCCAAAAGATAGCCTGGGCGCGCGATATGACCAGAGCTGAAAATGCTGAACTGATCGCGTTCTACAACCATCGCCGCGTTTGGCTACTAGAAGCGGACGAGAATCCGCCTAGGCTTGTACCTTATCGTGTCGACGAAGGTGATACCGCCGGTGAGGCACGCGCCCGAGCTGCAGAATCGCCTCAATAAATCGAAGATCTCACCCATGGCAATTGTCGCAGATCGGACCGAACTCGCAGGGGTCAACTCACACCGCGGACCCGAGCAATGGACACTGAGCCTGCGACTGCCTGAGAAATCTTTTTCGGAAAGGGTCATTGCGCTTCTGATCTTTGGCTCGGCCTTCGCTTACCTTTGCCTTTTTCGCAATTACACCAATCTTGATTGCGATGAAGGAATTATCCTGCAGGGGGCCAAGAGAATCTTGGATGGGCAAGTGCTGTATCGCGATTTCTTTTCTTTCTATACTCCTGGTTCTTACTACTTATTGGCCTTGCTGTTCAAGCTGTTTGGCAGTTCCATGCTGGTGGCGAGGACCGCACTTTCAATTTACGGCGGGATTTTCTCCCTCCTAACATACTTGATAGCACGGCGTGTCTGTGATCGGTGGAGTTCTATCCTCGCAGCTTACCTGGTTGCATTTTGCATCCTACCCAACCGCTTCGCCGTGCTGCACAACTGGGACAGTACGTTATTCGCTTACCTGACTCTCTATTGCGCAATTCTTCTTCTGCAACGTCCCCACTGGCTTTGGAGCCTAGCCATGGGGACCGCAGCTAGCCTGACCGTTCTCCTCGAGCAATCGAAGGGCATTGGGCTGATTACGGGATTGGCGACCGGATGCGTCGTTCTTTTCTATTGCGGCGTGATTCGCTTTCGTCGGCGCTGTCTTGCGGCAGGATTAGCTGGACTTGTTTGGCCAGTTTTAGCGGTGATTGCCTATTTTGCGGCGGAGCGAGCCCTGCCACAGATGATGACTGGTTTGATGTGGCCGATGCAACATTATTCCTCTGTGAATACCGTCGCCTTTGGATACATACCAGTCCATGGCGGTCTCCGGCAACTCATGACCGACGCGGCGCCTTTGCAAACGGTTCTGA
>Ga0157378_10002516_pt1 | contig 16315 bp, 15 predicted proteins | sample M65metaG_FD_115309 | JGI IMG/M metagenome (GOLD analysis project Ga0157378, IMG submission 115309) | Miscanthus rhizosphere microbial communities from Kellogg Biological Station, Michigan, USA - M6-5 metaG | ecosystem: Host-associated > Plants > Roots > Rhizosphere > Soil | place: USA: Michigan...
AATTATGGCCGGGTGTTATTACCGGGTACGAAAAAATACCAAGCAGGTACATGATTCAATTTATTATTTCATTCAAAAATCAGGGGATATCATTAATTCCGAAATGCTGGATTCTTTTATTTTAAGGTCGTATAGAAATTTGAAATAACGATCCTTGTCCCAACTGGTGTATGGTACCCTTAATTTACGACAAGGCATTACTGCACGGCCATGTAAATTTTCAGCTTTTCAAAAATCTCCGGAGTTACCAATTCAATCTGTTGCAAATCTGCTACCGATTTAAAACTTCCATGCTGCGCCCTGTATTGCACAATGGCGTTGGCCAGGTTCCAGCGAATATAGGGATGCTGTTTCAGCGTATTGGCGTCTGCGGTATTAATATCTATTTGACGGATAGCAGGATGATTGCATTGTAGCAGGGATTGTATTTTATTAAATGTTGAATCCGGCAGGCCATAGGTTTCCGATACCTGCTGCACCGAATAAAACCCGCCGAGCTTTTCCCTGAACGCTATAATACGGGCCGCCAGTTTACTACCGATACCTGGCAGGGCGATAAAGGCTGCTGTATCCGCATGGTTGATATCGAAGGCTTTCGTTTCGGAAAAATGTTTTTCGGCAAAAGCTGGTTTAGTATTGCTGCTAAGTGATTTTTTATCATTTGCCTCTTCTTTTTCTTTAAAGGGCAGTGAAGCAATTTTTACAAATGGCAGCAAACGCAAATAATCTTTCTGGCCCAGCCCGTAAATCCTGGCCATATCTTCCGGCTGCCTGAACCTTCCTCCCTTGCTTACATATTTAACGATCGTGGTAGCAGTCTTTTCGCGAATGCCCAATTGCTGCCAGCCTTCCGCGTTTAAAGTGTTGGGATCAAAATAAAATAGTTTATAGACAGCAGTACCATAGGTTTTTTCAGCCGTCGCAGGATGGAAAGATGATGCTTCTTCACGGTTTGTTGCTTCCGCTTTATTGCTTCTCTTGTTTAATTCAGCAACCTGTGACCTGATTTTTTCAATTTCTTCCCTGGACGACTGGATCGGTTTTCTGGCCGGCCAGATATAGGGTAGAAAAACCACCAGGAAAATAAGTGATACCAATACAATGATGCCAACACGATCTTTTTTGGTAAATCGCAGGTAGTCTTTTACAAACTGTTTCCACATAGTAATAAGGTTGGCGGAAATTAAAAACATTTCCGGCAACCACCATGTGGTAAACACTATAATTTTATGGTTAAAGCATCATAGGCAAGTGATACCCCTTCGGGCAACAGCCGGGCAACGTCTTCGTGTTTGCCCATCTGGTGGCTGAGATGTGTAATATAGGTTTGCGGCACCTGTAATTCCTTCGCCAAATCTATTGCTTCACCCAATGAAAAATGCGAAATATGTTTCTCCTTGCGCAGCGCGTTTAGTACCAGCACTTCACTGCCTTTTATTTTTTCCTTTTCTGCCGCGTCAATTTTATTGGCATCTGTGATATAGGTAAAACTGCCAAAGCGAAAGGCGAGCACCGGCATTTTCAAGTGCCATACCAACACGGGCGTAACAGGAATGTCACCCACCATAAACGGATCCATATCGATAGAATGGAGATCAATCTCCGGCAATCCGGGATACTTATTTTCTGTAAAAGCGTACGGAAACTCGCGGATGATCACCTCCTGCGTTAATTCGTTCGCGTACACATTCATCGACCTGCCTGAAAAAAAATTAAAGGCCCTCACATCATCGAGGCCCGCTACATGGTCTTTATGCGGATGAGTAAATAAAATAGCATCCAGATGGGTAACACCTGCCCGCAGCATCTGGTAGCGGAAATCGGGCCCTGTATCTACGACCAGCGTGGTATTGGCCGACTGCACCAGGATGCTACAACGAAGCCTTTTGTCTTTTGGATCAGCGGAATGGCAAACCTCGCAGGGGCAGGCAATCATAGGAACTCCGCTGCTTGTACCTGTACCCAGGAAAGTTATTGTAAGAGAAGGATATGACATACTGCTCCGCAAGATACCGACTAATAATTAAGGCTGATGGCCACTGCTATTTTTCTTCCTGCTCATACCTGGCCAAAACCTCTTCATAGGTTTTCCTGGCCTCAGGTGTGAGCAGGTCCGGTGCGATGGTTAGCTGGGGAATAAGATCAATAAGCGTATTGATCCTTCCTTCGAGTTGCAGGAATTTATTCAGCACCACTACCTTGCGCTCTTCCAGAATACAGTAACCGCTCTGGAAATTGCCCCTTTCATACCTCACTACGTACCCGGTTTCGTCGAGTATTTTTTCTATTTTGTCGAGTGCTGACTGGTTGTACTTCATGTCTGCAATTTAGGAACGGCCGGGAAATAATTATATTCATTTAACGATATGTTTTCAACAATAAGTTGACTATATTTCGAAAAGTAACTACCAGGATCGTATGAAGAAAAGAGCCCTTTTTATCACAGTCTTTTTGGGTGCCATTTTTTATGTCTTCCCGCAGGCCGAACCACCCGAATTTGGAAACATAACCAATGCTGATCTTACTTCAAAGGAATGCAGTTTTGAAAAGGATGCCCCAGCTTATTATATCGTCAATTACGCTAAAACCGAATTCAATTTATTTAGTAACGGATATTACAACCTGGTTACTACGAGAAGAATACGCATAAAAATTGTCAATGAGAAAGGATTTGAGTTTGCCAGTATTCTGATCCCGCACCTTGGAAACAGGCATACATCAAAGATCTCCGGTATTGAAGCCTTTATTTACACGCTGGACGCTAATGGTGCAGTCGTAAAAACTAAAGTAGACAAAGATGATATTTTCAAAACCACCATCAGTAAAAAAGATGATTTAAACGCTGTAAAGTTCACCTTTCCCGGTTTAAAGCCTGGCTGTATCATAGAATACCGTTATGAGCACCTGGAGCGGAATACCTATGATCTGGCCCCCTGGTTCTTTCAGAATAAGATTCCAGTGGCCATATCTTATTGCGAGATTAATTTTCCCAATTTTGCCGAATTTCATTACCGGCTGATTGGACAATTGCCGGTTGATGAAAACAATTACAAAGACCTTCCTATTGATTCAACCCCAAAAAAAATTAGGAAAGTTTTTTTGATGAAAGATATCCCGTCTTTCAGAGTGGAGCCCCTTATGAGTTCTGTGGTTGACAACCTGGAGAGAATTGAATTTGCATTAAACCCCGATCCCGGCTTCGGTGCACGGACTCAAAATAGCATTGATGTTAAGTGGAAGAACGAAAATAGCGTTCTGAATACCTCCCTGATCTTTGGAATGCAGTATAATATACCTATACCTGGCACCGAAAAGCTGGTAGATTCTGTAAGACAGTTGCTCAACAAAAAAGACAGGATAAATGCGGTTTACCAGTATGTAAGAAATCAAGTGAAATGGGATAAACATCAAACGCTGTATCCATATGATATTAACGAAGTGTGGAGCAGCAAAACAGGCAATAGCGCTGAAATAAATATGATCATCTTAAACCTGTTAAAAAAAACGGGCATCGAATGTTATCCCATTCTAATCAGCACCCGTGAAAATGGCAAAACAGACCCACAGTTTGTGCAAATGAGTCAGTTTAACGGGCTTGATGTAATAGCCATTGACAGCTCTGAATATTATATACTGGATGGTAGCAGCAAAAATCAATCTTGTTTTATCCCCCCTTTAAATGTATTAAACAGAGATGTTTTTCTTAGTGCAAAAGATGAATGTCTTTGGATGCATATAACTGAAAAAAGGCCGCTCATAAAAGACTCCGTTTATATTACTGCTGCGCTGGATAAACAAGGAAATATTAGCGGGGAATCTGTCACTACTTCTTTTAATTATTCAAGAGACTTGCGGCTGTCAGCACAAAAAGATGCAGATAAAAATACCAACGACTTATTGTCTGATGATGCGCCCGAACTTAAAATGGACAGCTCATGGATTATTAACAAAGAGAACAGCAACCTTCCTCTTGCAACACATACCAAATTCCATTTCCTGTTGAACAATTCCAATAATTTTTACTTTTTAAGCGCTTTTCTTTTTAACTCAATCCGCAAAAATCCATTTATTGACAGCACCCGTTCAACATCTGTTGATTTTATGTGTAATCAGCAATACACGCAGGTAGTAAACATTTCACTTCCACCAGAAATTGTGCTTGAAAACATTCCCAAATCCACTACTATCAGAATGATAGACACATCCATGGTTTTTTCAAGAAAGGTTATACAACTGGGAAGCGTGCTTCATATCGAAAACGAGTTCACGATTAGCAAAAGCACTTATCCACCCAATGAATACACTGCGGTTTGGCGGTTTTTTAAAAAAGTATATGCACTTTTAACAGAAGATGTTATACTGAATAAAAAATAATCACCCGCTACCGGTTCGTCATCCTAATCACTGGCACAATCATTTCTTCCAGGCTAACCCCGCCATGCTGAAACGTGTTTCGGTAATAGTTAACATAGTAATTGTAATTGTTGGGATAGCATAAAAACCCGTCTTCTTTCGCAAAAATAAAAGACGAGTTTACGGTGGGCACTGGCAAGCCGGCTTCCTTGGGATCGCGAAATGCAAGCACTTCCCTTGGCTCATAGTTGAGGTTGCGCCCGTGTTTGTAGCGCAGGTTGGTGGTGGTTTGTTTATCGCCGATTACCTTGCTGGGTGTTTTTACGCGTACGGTTCCGTGATCGGTTGCCAGCACAATATTTATTTTTTTATCGGCGATTCTTTTAAACGCCTGGTGCAGGGGTGAATGTTCAAACCAACTGCGGGTGAGTGAACGGTAGCTCATTTCATCGCCCGCCAGTTCCTTCAGCACTTCCATTTCCGTACGGGCATGGCTAAGCATATCTACAAAATTATATACAATCACATTCAGGTCGTTACCCAGCAAATTGTGGATATTGTTTACCAATTCCTGCCCCGCGTGGTTGTTAACAATCTTGGTATACGATGTTTTGATATTGTCTTTTTTCAATCTTTTCAACTGCCCCCTTAAAAAGTCCTCTTCGTACAGGTTTTTGCCGCCTTCTTCTTCGTCGTTTTTCCATTGGTTCGGAAATTGCTTTTCGATGTCTAACGGCATCAACCCGGCGAAAATGGCATTGCGGCAGTACTGGGTAGCTGTGGGCAGAATGCTGTAAAAAGTCTCTTCCTCAGTTATCCGGAAGCTTTCTGCGAAAATAGGCTGTATAGCTTTCCACTGATCAAAACGAAGATTATCGATCAGTATAAAAAATGTGGGTATTCCTTTTTCAATGGTCGGGAATACTTTCTGCTGCATCAGGGTATGGCTCATCACCGGTGCAGCGGCGGCAGTTTTTGGATGGATCCAGGATAAATAATTGCGCGAAATAAATTTAAAGAATTCAGTATTGGCTTCCTGTTTCTGTGTCTGGAACACTTCCATCATTTCAGGACTGTCACTCTTCCCCATCTCCAGTTCCCAGAACACCAGTTTTTTATAAATATCCATCCATTCATTGAAATCGGGATTACTGTTCAGTGCCGTAAATAAATGACGGAACTGCTGCTGGTAAGCTGATGTTGTTTTTTCTGCCACCAGCCGTTTGTTGTCGAGGATCTTTTTAAGGCTTAGCCACACCTGGTTGGGGTTAACCGGCTTAATCAGGTAATCACTTATCTGGCTTCCGATGGCCTCATCCATGATATTCTCCGTCTCATTTTTTGTTATGAGTACCACGGGTATCTGCTGGTTGACCTCCTTAATTTTAGCAATGGTTTCCAAACCGGTGATGCCCGGCATTGATTCATCGAGCAATACCACATCTACCGGATTGTCTTTTACATAGTCAATGGCATCGAACCCATTGGTGAGCGTATGAACGGTATATCCTTTATTCTCTAAAAACAATTTCTGCGATTGTAAACTTTCTATTTCATCATCTACCCAGAGTATAGTTGCTACTGCCATGTGTGTGTTTTTAAGCTGCTAGCTGTGCGCTATTAGCTGTTAGGAAGGAAACTACGGACACTAATAGCTAACAAATGATAGCTAACAGCTTCTTCCAGACAAATGTAATTTATCTAATCAGCCTTTGTACTTTTGTTCGCTGCATGGCAAGGTTGATTTAACAAATAAACAACAGTATGGCTTCTACCGCAAGGAAAATTATCAATGATCCTGTTTATGGGTTTATTACCATTGATCATCCACTGTTATTGCAGGTAATTGCCCATCCTTATTACCAGCGGTTGCGGCGCGTTCACCAGATGGCATTTGCTTCGTTGGTGTACCCGGGGGCGGTTCATTCGCGCCTTCACCACTCTCTGGGCGCTTATCACCTCATGTGCTGCGCGTTGAATGAACTAAAAGGAAAAGGAATTGATATTACAGCAGATGAGGAACTGGGCGCGAAAATTGCCATCCTGCTGCACGATGTGGGACATGGCCCTTTCTCGCATGCGCTGGAGTACCAGTTGTTGCTGAACGTGCATCATGAAGATTTGTCGCTGCTGATCATGCACCATCTCAATAAAGAAATGAATGGTCAATTGGAAACGGCCATCCATATTTTTACCGATAAATACCACAAGCCCTTCCTGCACCAGCTTATCAGCGGGCAGCTTGATGTAGACCGGATGGATTACCTGACCAGGGACAGCTTTTTTTCGGGTGTATCAGAAGGCGTAATTGGTTATGACCGCATTTTGAAAATGCTCACTGTTCAGCGCAATGAACTGATGGTAGAGGAAAAAGGCATTTACTCCATTGAAAAATTCCTGGTATCACGCCGGTTGATGTACTGGCAGGTGTACCTGCACAAGACGGTCGTAAGTGCAGAAAAAACCGTGGTGCGCATTGTGGAGCGGGCCAGAGAACTTATCAAAAAAGGCCTTGTCCTTCAGGCTACCACACCAGGTTTTGATTTTTTTCTTCAGCACCCGGAAGCCAGCAAGGATATACACGAGCACCTTGATAAATTTTGCCAGATGGACGATTATGATGTATTAAGTACCATCAAAAACTGGATGTCGCACCCGGACACCATTTTATCTGTATTGTGCAGGAGCCTGGTGGAACGCCGCCTGCTAAAAGTTAAATTTCAACCGGAGCCATTTACAGACGGATATGTAACTGCGCTGCGGAATAATATTTGTACAAAACTTCATATTACAGAGGAAGAGGCAGGCTATCTTGTTTTTACGGGCGAGGCCATCAACACTACCTATAATACAAAGGAAGAAAGGATTAACATTTTGTTCAAGGATGGCAGTATAAAAGACATATCTGGTGTTGATAATGCCCTGATTCATTACAATCTCTCAGGGCCCATGAAAAAATTTTATATTTGTTACTATTCTTCCTGAATGAATACCGGAGATTGAGTTATACTGTATCCACCAGAATCATGCATATATAAACATGAATAAGTAAGACTATGATTTTTACCGCCGCTCAAATAGCTATGCTCATTAGTGGGAAAACAGAAGGAGATGCTGCCGTGCAGGTCAATTCATTTGGTAAGATTGAAGAAGCGGTTCAGGGTCAGCTAGCCTTTTTAGCAAATCCAAAATATGAAGATCATCTTTACAGCACCCGGGCTTCTGTTATCATTGTTAATGAAACGCAGGAGTTAAAACAACCTGTAGCAGCTACTCTGATCCGCGTGCCTGATGCCTATTCTGCTTTTGCTACCCTGCTTTCAAAATACCAGGAAATTGTTTCGCAGCAGCTCACAGGGATACAGGATCCCTGCTATATTGCTTCCAGCGCGAAACTGGGAGAACATGTATTTGTAGCGGCCCTCGCATACCTGGGTGAAAATGTGCGGATCGGCAATCATGTAAAAATCTTCCCGCATGTTTTTTTAGGAGATAATGTAACGGTAGGAGATAATACCGTACTGCATGCAGGCGTAAAAATTTACCACGATTGTGTACTGGGCAAAAATATCATTGTTCATGCAGGCACTGTTATCGGCAGCGACGGTTTCGGGTTTGCGCCCCAGGCAGATGGCAGTTTTAAAAAAGTTCCGCAAATTGGCAACGTTGTAATAGAAGACAATGTTGAGATTGGCGCAAATGCTACCATTGATCGCGCAACCATCGGTTCTACGCTGATAAAAAAAGGCGCCAAGCTCGATAATCTTATCCAGATAGCCCATAATGTTGAAATCGGGTATAGCAGCGTGATTGCTGCACAGGCCGGCGTGAGCGGTAGCAGTAAAATTGGGAACGGTGTAATGATCGGTGGACAAGCAGGCATCGTAGGCCATATTTCAATTGCCGACGGCAGTAAAATCAATGCGCAAAGCGGCGTCAGCAAATCTATTAAAACACCCGACACGGCGGTTACCGGTTCTCCGGCGTTTGATTACACAGCTGCGTTGCGCAGCCAGGTAGTGGCGCGCAATCTTCCTGAAATAGAAAAAAGATTAAAAGAACTGGAACAATTGGTGAAACAGCTGATGGCGGAGCGGGTATAGAAACTATTATGCCTTGCTTTTTCACGGAGAATATTCAATAAACAACGCTCAATGATCAATTTTCAGTATTTGCAAAATCGCTTGAACCTTCATTGAGTATTGATATATTGAAAATTGATTATTGAAAATTTTTTTCAACTGTTAAAAAAGATTCTCCAGGTATTTGTATCCGCTTCCGGTATTCATCAGCACAATCTTATCTGCAGCATCCACTACTTTCATTTTTCGTAAATGCAATAAAGCTTTCCAAACAGCGGCAGTTTCCGGTGCGATGATCATGCCTTCCGTACGGGCAAATTCCTTAACGCCTGCTATAATCTCTTCCTCGCTCACCGCGTAGGCCATGCCGTTACTTTCCTGCAATACCTGCTGCATCATATCCATTCCAAACGGGTAGGGAACAGCAAGTCCATTGGCGATAGAAGGCTGTGGCGCAAACCCCTGCATCCAATCATCAGGATTGTAAAAGGCCCTTACAACCGGTGCACATTGGCGGCTTTGTACGGCGATCATTTTTGGCAGGGGTTGTTCGTCAATCCAACCCATATTGATCAGCTCTTTAAAAGCCTTCCAGATTCCAATTAGCCCGGTACCGCCTCCCGCCGGATAAATGATTACATCCGGTAGTTGCCAGTTTAATTGCTCTGCAATTTCATAGCCCATTGTTTTCTTTCCTTCCAGCCGGTATGGTTCCTTCAGCGTAGAAACATCGTAGTAATCACCTGATTGTTTCAATTCAGCGACCTTTTTTGCACAGTCATTGATAAGCCCGTCCACCAATATTAAATTGGCGCCGTACAACTCACATTCCTGTTTAAATACTGCTGGGGTATGGCGGGGCATTACTACTGTACAGGCTATACCTGCCCTGGCACAATAAGCCGCCAATGCTCCGCCAGCATTGCCCGCCGTAGGCACAATACACCTGGTGATGCCCAACTCTTTTGCTTTTGATACGGCTGCGCTCAACCCCCTTGCTTTAAAAGAGCCTGTGGGATTGGAAGATTCATCTTTCATCATTAAATCAGCGAAACCATGAACAGCCGCAGATTTTTCCAATGGCAGCAGTGCTGTCATCCCCTCTCCCAGCGATACTATATTCTTTCTTTCCATCACGGGCAGCACTTCAAAATACCGCCACATATTTTTTTCGCGGAAGATCAGGTCTTCTTTATAAAAACCTGCGGGATGATCATATTTTACGACCAGTGGCTGGTTGCAGCAACTGGCATAAGTGTTTATATCCGTAATGGAATAAGCGGTTTTGCAATGAACACACTCAAGATAAGCGGCATAGGAAAATGTTTCCGGTATAGCTGTCATCTGGCAAAACTAAACAACCCATTATAACCAAACCAATGCAAAAACATTATGGCACATAACAATTAGTTATAGAGTTCTGAGTTCATAGTTCTGAGTTCGTTTGCCTGGTCGGAGACTCCAGACTATAGACTCAGAACTCCAGACTATTTAACTCTTCCCGGGTTTTTTACGATAAAATCTTCCCAACCCTTTAGCTTTTTTGCGCTGGGTTGCACAGCAGAGCTGGTTTGATAATGATGACAAAGCGCTACGGCGAGTGCATCGGATGCATCAAAATACCGGATATCATTATCTGCCAGTTCCAGTATACGTTGCAGCATTTTCCATACCTGCTGCTTGTCTGCATTGCCATTGCCGGTAATTGACTGTTTTATTTTCTTTGGAGAGTATTCAGTTACTGGTATATTCGATTGCATAGCGGCCGCGATAGCCACGCCCTGGGCACGGCCCAGTTTAAGCATGCTCTGCACATTCTTGCCAAAAAAAGGCGCCTCAATGGCAAACAGTTGCGGCCTGTGCATTTTGATAATGGCACAAACTGTGGTATGTATCATTTCCAGACGTTCATAAATATCCTTTTTCCCCCCTAGCTTCAATACATCCATTTCAACCAGGCGGATGGTGGTTCCCTGTATTGCAATTAAACTATATCCCATTACCACGGTACCGGGATCGATCCCTAAAATTATTTTTGGCGCTGTTTGCAAAAAGGAACTGTTATTTTTGAAAAGATGTTTGTGCGGAACAAAAATATCAAAATACTGCTCAATTATGGTTTAGGTCCCCTGTTATTCGCCTGGTTATCCTATTCTATTTACAAACAAATCAATCATCAGCCGCATTTAAAAGAGACATTGCACAATCTCCGTTTGTCAATTACAGGCCGGCAATCCTGGAAAATATACATGGCATTGGCGTTGGTGCCGCTGAATTGGGGGCTGGAAGCCCGGAAATGGCAATTGCTTATTAAACCCGTAGAAACCATTCGTTTCCTGAATGCTTTTATGGCAGTATTGGCAGGCCTTGCATTTTCAATGAATACACCCAATCGTATTGGCGAATACGGCGGCAGGGCCCTCTATGTACACGAGGGGCATCGCTGGAAGGCTTTGTCCCTAACCATTGTAGGAAGTTTCAGCCAACTGATCATTACATTGGTACTGGGAGCCGCAGGCCTGTTATTTCTATTGAATAACCGTTTAACAGCGCCGGGTATTGCAGCTTACCAGATTTGGATACGTGTACTGTTTTCCGGTACAGTACTGGTAACAGGTAGCCTTTGTTTGTTATATTTCAGAATAAGCCAGGTGATAAGATGGATGGAAAAAATTCCGAAGGTTCGCTCTTTTGCATCGCATATTGCCGTTATTGAAAATATTCCTGTTACAATTTTGTTAAGAACAATCAGTTTATCGTTTGTTCGTTATATCATTTTTGTTTTCCAGTATATCTTACTGTTGCAGTTGTTCCTGGTAGAATTGCCTGTTTGGCATTGCTTTTGGCTCATTAGCGTACTATACCTGATCCTTGCCATAACACCTACCATTGCACTTGCGGAACTGGGCATACGCGGGCAGGTCAGCTTAATGCTGTTTACATTGCTAAGCACCAATAATGTTGGCATTGCCGGTGCTGCAACTGCTATCTGGTTTATTAACCTGGTGATACCGGCATTGGCCGGTAGTTTATTATTTTTAAGTCTTAAAATATTTTCAGATAAATGAAGAAACCCCTCTTTTCAACCCTGGTGCTGCTTTGTTGTCTGGTACTGAATGCAGGGGATGAATTCTGCGGCATACGCAATACCGCTTTCCAGGCGGGCGAAACGAGCACTTACACGGTATACTATACCCTGGGCGTCTTTATTGCTGCGGGCGAAGCCAGTTTCAATATCAGCCAGGAACGGCTGAATAATAAACCGGTGTACCATATTACCGGAGAAGGAAAGACTTATAGCTTTTATGATAGCTTTTTTAAGGTGCGCGATAAGTATGAAACCTTTATCGACACCAACAGCCTGCAACCTTTAAAATTTATCCGTAATGTGGATGAAGGCGGCTATAAAAAATATGAGAACGTTACATTTAACCGGCAAACCAATACAGCAGTGACCAATAACGGCGTCTTTAAAACGCCTGACTGTATTCAGGATGTGGTGAGCGCTATTTTTTACGCCCGCAATATCAATTTCAGCAAGTATAAAACTGATGATAAAATTCCTTTCACGATGTTCCTGGATAACGAGACCTATAACTTATATATCCGTTACATGGGAAAGGAAACGATCAAAACAAAATATGGCAAGTTCAGAGCCATTAAGTTTAAACCATTGCTGGTAAAGGGAACCATTTTTGAAGGCGGCGAAAAAATGCTGGTCTGGGTAAGCGATGATGCCAATCACCTGCCACTGCGGGTAGAAAGCCCTATCAGTGTAGGTAGCATTAAAGTTGATATGATGAATTATAAAAATCTCCGCTACCCGCTCAGTTCTTTAATATCGGTGCGGTGATAGAATATTGATCGCATGATTAGGTAAAATAAACGCTTTTTTAGATAAGCTCTTCTGGGTTGGCTCTGGAGGAGCAGTCGTTGTTTTCCATTCATCCCACGATGCTAAATGTATGATTGCGCCTGTTCTACCTAATCCTGTGTGATCGTTGCTCAATATAGCTCAGACAATCTAAAAGTATCTTTCTGCCTTACGCCTTTCTCTGTTCTTTGCAGCGTACAGCATTCAATTTTGGGATCGTGTTCAAAGAAAAGGATATACTCATTTTTAACAGCCTCTTCTAAAAATGATTTTTTTTCGTTCATGGTTGTTAGTGGAAACATATCATACGCCATAACATAGGGCAGCGGTATATGGCCAATGGAAGGCAATAAATCCGCCATATAAACAATCGTTTTATTATTGTACCGTATTACCGGCAGCATCATAGCGTCTGTATGGCCGCTTACATTGATAACAGAAAAGTTGTTTGTAATACCTGATGCAAATGGCTGAATAGTGGACATGGCATCTCCCACCGGAATAAATTGCAACTGACCGCTTTCTTTAATGGGTAAAATATTTTCCTTTAAAAAAGACGCCTTCTCTCTCGCGTTCGGTTCGGTGGCCCATTTCCAATGCCGCTCATTGCTCCAGTATACCGCTTTTTTGAAAGTAGGCACCAGTTTATCCCCCTCTCTTTTAATAGCGCCGCCACAATGATCAAAATGCAGGTGGGTTAAAAAGACATCCGTAATGTCCTCCGGCGTAAACCCATGTTTGGCCAGCGAGGAAGCCAGTGTATCATCGCCATGCAAATAATAATGACTGAAAAACTTAGCGTCCTGTTTGTCGCCATTGCCGGTATCAATCAGTATCAATCTACCCTCGTCTTCAATTAAAAGACAACGCAGTGCCCAGTTGCATAAATTATTTTCGTCTGCGGGATTTAATTTGTGCCAGATGCTTTTGGGCACCACCCCGTACATGGCCCCGCCGTCCAGCTTAAAAAAACCGGTATCAATTGTATATAATTTCATACGCCCGCGGTTGGAATCGCCATCCTGTTTTGTTTTTGTAAAGCCGATATCAGCACCAGTAACCCAACAACAAAAAATATAACCAGTGCCAGCACCGAGTTTCGTTGAGAACCGGTAAGTTCATTAATGTATCCAAAACTAAACATACCGATGACGATGGCGATTTTTTCTGTAACATCGAAAAAGCTGAAAAAAGAAGTGGTATCTTTTGTTTCAGGCATTAATTTGGCATAGGTGCTTCTGCTCAATGATTGTATTCCACCCATTACAAAACCTACCAGTGTAGCCAGCATATAAAACTGGTAAATCCCATCGCGTGGTACAAGGTAGCCGATAATACAGATCAGTATCCATACACAAATGGCCACAAGAATGGATTTGAAATTGCCTATTTTGTCGGATAGTTTGGCCATTGCGTAAGCACCGGGGATCGCTACAAGTTGTATAATAAGAATTGCAATAATGAGGTTGGTAGTAGGAATATTCAATTCACTCTTACCGTAGAGTGTAGCCGCCAGCATTACGGTTTGCACACCCATGTTATAAAAAAAGAATGCCCAGAGAAAGCGTTTCAATACCGGCAAATGCCCCAATTGCTTCCAGACTTTACGCAATTCTTTATAGCCATTTGTAAATACATTGCCCCGATCGGTTGAATACAATGCAGTGCCGGCGGGAAGTTTAGCCAGCGCTATCTGCCCAAACACCCACCACCATAAACCTACCAATAAAAAAGAGATTTTTGCAGCCAGACCATCGCTCATGCCAAATGGTTTTGCCAGCACGAATACAAAACAAATGATCTGCAGGATAACGCTGCCGATATAACCCATGGCAAAACCTTTGGCGCTTACCCGGTCGCGGTCTTCCGGGGCTGCAATCTCAGGTAAATAGGAATTATAAAAGACCAGGCTGCTCCAGAATCCAATGCAGGCAATAATCATACAGGCGAGTCCATAGCCCAGGTTTTCCCGGTTGAAAAAAAACATGGCGCTGCAGGCGAGGCTGCCCATGGTGCAAAAGAAAAAAAGGAATTGCTTTTTGTTACCCTTGTAATCGGCAATGGAAGAAAGCAAAGGCGATAATGCCGCCACTACCAGGAACGCGATGGCCAAGGAATAGTTGTAAAGAGAGGTATTAACAAAATGCCTGCCGCCTAGTTGCACGGTGTCGTTTACGGTAGCATCATTTCCATCACCGGTCACCGCTTCAAAATAAGCAGGAAAAATGGTAGATGTAATCACCAGGCTGTATACAGAATTGGCCCAGTCGTACATAGCCCAGCCGTTGATTACTTTTTTGCTTGCCGTTTGCATGGTAAAAAATATGGAAATGTGGAAGTGTGGAAATGTGAAAATTAGCCCCAGCTACCGCATTGTTTCATGTACGATATTATATTTTTACTCAGCCGTTTTGTCTACAATATTTACCCCATTCATCACATCTCCATATTTTCACATTTTCAATGAATGGTGCCATTGTATATCAGGAACAATACAATAACACCCAGCAGGATGCGGTAATAACCAAACAATTTAAACCCGTGCTTTTGCACATAGCCGATAAAAAATTTAATGGCGAGCAATGCGACAATAAAAGCAACCACGCTTCCAATAAGCAATGTGGTAAGGTTATCTTTTGCCAGCACTTCCGGGTTGGTTTTGTGCACATCGTACAGGGTTTTCACAGAGGCGGCCAGCATGGTGGGCACGGCCAGAAAGAAAGAAAATTCGGCAGCCGTGCTTCTGTCCAGGCGCTGACTAAGCCCGCCAATAATAGTAGCAGCACTGCGGCTGAGGCCGGGGAAAATAATAGAAAGTACCTGGAAGCAACCAATCACAAATGCCTTTTTATTGCTAATCTGTGCATCGTCGAATACAACCGGGTTTTTAAAAAAGCCATCTATAAACAACAGTACAATACCGCCTCCTATCATAACACAGGCAATAAAAGTGAGGTTGCCAAGGGCGGCGTCAATCTGGTGCTTGAACAATACACCAAAGACAACGGCAGGTACCAGCGCAATCACCAGCTTTATATAAAAACTGATGCGTTTAAAATCAAGAAATTTTTTCCAGTAAAGTACTACCACAGATAAAATAGCCGCCAACTGTATCACCACTTCAAACATTTCGCGGAAGGGAGATTCACCTTCGCCGATCAGCGGGTTGGCAAATTTCATATGAGCCGTAGAAGAAATCGGCAGGAATTCCGTCAGACCTTCAATAATAGCAATAATGATAGCGTGAATGGTGCTCATAAGCGCAAAATAGATTTACTTGATGCCGCAACATATATAAAAAAGGCGATGATTACTCATCGCCATTAAATATTTAATCGAATTCCTTTTTAAGCGTTGCTTTTGGGCTTTTTGAAGATGGCCACTATCTCTATGCCCAGGCCAATCACAATCAATAACGGTGCAATGGTAATCCGGGTGGTACTGTATACTTCTTTCTGGTTGAACTCAGCAGGATTGGTACTTTTGCCGCCCGCCATCAACAGCATGCCCAATGCAATCACTACAATACCTGCGACCATCCACAGGTAATTTTCTTTTGTAAACAGCGGTGTTGAAGAATGGGCTGTTACTTGTTTTTTGTCGCTCATAGTTCTTTGTTGAAAACTCAAATATAAGGAGGATTTTTGATACCTCACCCCGACCCCCGTCCGAATGGGTCATCCGGGCGGGCTCTCCAAAGGAGAGGAAGCCGCAAGTCACTGTTTACTCACGACTGACGTCTCACGCCTCACGACTAATACAGATCGTCCAGTTTCATTTTAAGGTATTTGATAACACTGCGATGTGTGCTTACAAATGAAATAACCACCCCCAGCAGGATGATGGAAATGAACAGGAAAGAGAGCAGGGTATAATCGCGCAATGCCTTTATCTCGGGCAGCCATTTTTCAAACACGAGTATTACGGCTATGATACCCAGCACGGCAATGATACCGCTGATGGCACCATTCAAAATGGCCCGGTTGTTCATGGGACGGGCAATAAA
>Ga0157378_10002521_pt1 | contig 16293 bp, 14 predicted proteins | sample M65metaG_FD_115309 | JGI IMG/M metagenome (GOLD analysis project Ga0157378, IMG submission 115309) | Miscanthus rhizosphere microbial communities from Kellogg Biological Station, Michigan, USA - M6-5 metaG | ecosystem: Host-associated > Plants > Roots > Rhizosphere > Soil | place: USA: Michigan...
ACGCGCGACTGGTACCTGCTCCCCGCCAGCGAGCGCCAGCGGATCATGAACGAGCACATCGCCATCGGCCACAAATACCCGCGCGTGAAAATCAACACGACCTATTCGTTCGGCCTCGACGATCAGGATTTCGTGGTCGCCTTCGAAGCCGACTCCGCCGCCGAGTTCCTCGATCTGGTCCAGGAGCTACGCGAAACGGAGTCATCAAAGTTCACCGTGCGCGATACGCCGATGTACACGTGCAGAAGGTCGACGATCGAAGAGATTGTGGATTCGCTGGCGTAGCTGTACCGCGTCAACGGGCACGCATCAACTGTTCGTCCAGAAACGCCAGCATTTGCCGCCACGAATCCTCACGGGCGTGCGCGGTTCCCTCAGGCGTTCCGCCGAGGTGCATCACTCGTCCCGTCAGCGGATGGCGCATGTCATTCAGATCCATCGTCGACGTGTACGGACGTCCGATGGCGTGGCCGGCATCATCGTAGGAAAGATGCTTGTACGCATACGGAAACTGATTGCGACGGAGCCGGGCCATCACCTGCTCGGACATCTCGCTCGAATTCCAGACCTGATCCTGGCGTCCGGAGATCAGCAGCACCGCTCCTTTGATCTTCTCGACTCTGATGGCGGCACGCTCCCTCTGTGCGGGATCGCGAACGCCGAGACGGACGAAGGCAAGCGGCCGTCCCTCGACAGTCCATGAAGGGGCGTTGATCATGCCGCAGCAGCCAGGAAAGACGACGTTGCTCGGAACGTAGGCGACGACGCTTCGGATCTGCGGATACACGGAGCCGAGCAGCAGCGCCAGCTCGCCGCCTCGCGAGACACCGAGCACGCCGATGCGCGATGGATCGACCGAGGGCTGCGCGGCCAGCCAGCTGAGCGCCTTGCCGAAGTATTCGAGCGGGATGCGCGAAAGCATCGGCGGCAACCCCTCGGCGTTGAAGTACGCGAGCGCCAGCACGGCATATCCGCGCGACGCCAGTCCGCCTGCCGCCGAAGTCGCCGGCGGCAATCCCCCTCCCGAACCGGAGAGAACGATCACGGCGGGATGCCGCCCTTCGCCCGGCGGCTGATAGAACGCGCCGGCCAATCCGTTGTCGCGCACCATCGTCACGTTCACGTCCGCCGCCACCGCCCGCCGCTGCACCGTCGTTTCCGCGACCACCGAACCATCCACCTCGGCGGTGAGATGCCACGCTTGCGCGGGCGGGTTTCCGGCGACTGGCTGAGGATCGCGCTGCGCGGACCAGAAGAGTCCCATGGCGTCGATGCCCTGGTAACTACCTGACGCTGGAGCCATCCGCCCGAGGTCGACGACGCCATTCTGATCCGCGGTGAATCTCGCGCTTGATGACCATTCGTCGCCCCGCAACTTCACGGTTACCGCCCGGCCGGGCGGCAATCCCGAGATCACAATCGGAATCGGCTCGTCGATCAGGAATGTCTGCTGCGGAATCTCGAATCGCGGAACTTGCTCCGCGCCGAGCGCGAGAATGGTGAGCAGAAGGAGAGCAGTCGTACGCATGCCCGAGCTCCTATCGACGGAATGACGCCCGTCTGCTATTACTACACCACCTCACCTATGTTGAATCGACGCCTGATCGGGATCGCCCTCGCCCTCCTCCTGTCCGCCGGCGTGCTGCAGGCGCAGCAGCCGTTCCAGCGCGGGACCGAAGTCAAACCCGACCAGCCGATCGCCGGCGAGACCCAGGCGCTCTGGAACGTCTACGAGCGCGCTGTGATCGACTCCGCTGTCTATCAGCGCTGGAACGTCCGCCCGCTCCGCCCGCTGGTTCCCGACGACCACGGCCAGGTGCTCGTGGCCATGGTGACGTCGAAGGATGGCAAGGTCGGCGACACGATGACCGCCGGCACATACGGTATGTGGGTCACCGGCGTCCCCGAGGTCCAGACGATCTGCCGCGCCTTCCGCGGCGACGTCCCCATGCAGCTGCGCCAACTCCTCGGCCTCCCGCCCGATGCCGACGTGCCGCGCGTCATCACCCTCAAAGTCGCGGTTTCCGACATCTTCCGCCCCGCCCCCGACGACAGCACGAACACGACATTCCCCTGCCAACCGCAGCCCGACACCACCCTCCCCGCCAACTGCGGCAACGCCTTCCCCTCGACGACAACGCCATCCCACTATCAATGGATGGCCGTCGAGACTCTCTACCTCCACGCCATCCCCAACGGCTACCCCTGGACGCACCTCGGCTACACGTACAACTGGGCTCCGGGCGCGGATCGGTATGGGGCGTCGGAGTATGTGATTCGGGGGAATGCGAAGGGGGTGATTGTGGAGAATGTGCCGGCGGTGAAGTACTGCGCGCCGCAGTAGGCGATTTTCGTTAAACCTAATCGGAATCCAGCTCGCTCGATACGTACCGGTTGGCGAAATCAGTCGGTACTCTGTTCTTTTTCAGCAATAGCTGCCGCTGCGACAGCGTATCCTCCCACAAGTATCGGTAGTCGACGTTCCAACCGCCTTCATCTCGAGACGCCACCCCCAATCCGATAATGTCGTTGTCAAAGGCTTCTCGCGCCCGAACGGCGACGTTCCGAATCACCTCAGCCCAGCTTGTCACGTCTGGATCGGAAAGACGTCTGAACTCACCATGAATTACCGTGATACAGCTGAGATACCGGCGGAGTAGCTCCGTTAAGTTAGGCTTCTCTGACATTGCTCGCAACTCATCGAGAATAACCGGCTTTATTGCGCCGTGGTATTGAAGCTGCTCTAAGTCCAACGCTGGAACAGCAGAAAAGCAAAATTTTACAGCAGGCGCCTCGCGGTGAATTGACATGGGTAGTGAAAGCGTCCCAAGTGGCAAGCTGCGGTGTTGAGCATGATTTCGGAGACCTTCCATTGCGCGAAACGCGAGCACAGAGTCATATTGTGCGCTAATGGACCTTGTGAGCGTCTCGTATACCGAGGAATCCTTGCCATACATTTCGCTCATTTCATGCCTTACTTGATCAAGATACATTCTAACGGCAGCGAGAAGATTGAGTACTCTACGATTGACAGAACTCCACCCGTCGTCAAGAGTTTCGCTAGCAGATCCAACCCAGATCGAGTGATAGAGCGCAAGACGCAGCAGCTCACTTTCGTACTCAGCGAAGTTCCAAAGCAGCAGCTCCAGCTTTTGCTCAATACCAAGTATCGTTGTAATTCGATCTTGAGCCGTGAGAATACTTTGAAATTCCTCTTTGCTGATCGCGATAGAGCGGCCTTCTCCTATGACGAGGCGGGTTATGACATATTGCATTAGCAGTTCCTCACGGCCTTGCTCGCAGGACACGGACGGATTTAATGGTCATTGTTGCCTGCACGGCTGAGCCACGACTTCACTCCGGCGTAATGTACGCTCCCGAAATCCCGCCATCGACCAGGAACGACGTGCCCGTAATGAATGACGACTCGTCGCTGGCCAGGAACAGCGCTGCGTTGGCCATCTCCTCGGGGCGACCGAAGCGGCCCATGGGGATGTGGACCAGCCGCCGGTTGCGGCGGGCGGGGTCGGCGAGGAGCTCGGCGAGGAGTGGGGTTTCGACGGGGCCGGGGCAGAGCGAGTTGGCGCGGATGTTTTTTCGGGCGAACTCCACGGCGATCTCGCGCGTCATCGCAAGAACGCCGCCTTTACTGGCGGTGTAGGCGATCTGAGGGACGGCGGCGCCCATGATGGCCACAAACGAGGCGGTGTTGATGATCGAGCCGCCGCCGGCACGAAGCAGAGCGGGGATGGCGTACTGGCATCCGAGAAAGACGCCTTTGAGGTTGACGTCGATCACCATGTCCCAGATGGCTTCGGTGGTGTTGGTCACCGATTCGTCGTTTGGATGAAAGATGCCGGCGTTGTTGAAGATCACGTCCAGCCTTCCAAAGCTCTCCTCGGCGAACCTGACCATCGCTTCGGCATCCGAGGCTTTCGAAACGTCGGCGGCGAAGGCGCGGGCGTTTGGGCCGATTTCGTTCGCCGTCGCCTCGGCGGTCTCCTTTTTCAAATCGACGACGACGACCTTCGCTCCTTCTTTCGCGAAGAGGAGACAGGAGGCTTTGCCGATGCCGGATCCGCCGCCGGTGATGAGGGCTACTTTGTTTTGGAGTCGCATACTCTCTCCCCTGTCATCCTGAGCCGCCGATGCCCCGGTAGGGGCTGAGGACGGTCGAAGGACCCCCCAGCTGAAACCGCGGCCGGCTGAGTCGCGGCTGTCGGCCGGGGGTCCTTCGGCCGTCCTCGACCCCTCCGGGGTGTCGGCGGCTCAGGATGACAGCTCTGACAGTTAGGCCATTTCAAAATACCGCCGCCTCTCCCAATCGGTGACGACGGCGTCGAATTTTCGTTGTTCGGTGCGGAAGAAGTGCAGGTAGTGATCGACGACGATTTCGCCGAAGGCTTCGCGGGCGAAGGCGCTCTCGGCGAGCGCGGCGACTGATTCGTTGAGCGAGCGGGGCATGTGCGGCAGGTCGGAAGCCGCTTTGTAGACGTCGCCCTCGAACGCGGGAGGCGGCTCGACGTGATGGGCCACGCCATCCAGCCCCGCGGCGATGGCGGCGGCGAAGGCGAGGTAGACATTGGCGTCCGCGCCGGGAGCGCGGCATTCGATGCGCAGCGACGGTCCGCTGCCGACAATGCGGAAGCCGGCGGTGCGGTTATCGAAGCTCCAGGCGATACCGGTGGGCGCGAACGAGCCTTCCACGTAGCGCTTGTACGACGACGGGTACGGCGCGAAGAAGGCAAACAGCTCCCGGATGTGCTTCATCCATCCGCCGAGGAACCAGCGGAAGGTTGGGGAGCAATGGATCGGGCCGAGGGTGTCGTCGCCGGCGAACTGCGGCTGCTTCCCAGTCTCGTCCCATAGCGACATGTGGATGTGGCACGACGAGCCGGCATAGCGCTCATCCCACTTGGCCATAAAGGTGATGGCGTGGCCCTTCTGCCAGGCGATCTCCTTCGCCGCGTGTTTGTAAATCGAGTGGCGGTCGGCCATTTCCAGCGCGTCGGCGTAGCGAAGTCCGATCTCCTGCTGCCCCGGCCCCCATTCGCCCTTCGACGACTCCACCGGCACGCCGGAGCGCTCCAAGTGCGAACGAATGGCGCCGATGAGGTGCTCCTCTTTCGTCCCCTGCAGGATGTGGTAATCCTCGATCACGCGCCCGATCGGCGTGGCGTTGATGAAGCCTTTGTCCGCCACCGCCTCGTAGGAATCCTTGAAGACGTAGAGCTCCAGCTCCGAGGCCGCCATGGTGGTGAAACCCATGGCCGAAGCGCGGGCGATCTGGCGGCGCAGGATGCTGCGCGGCGCTACCGGGACCAGCTCGTGCGCATGCTCGAGATAGACATCGCAAAGTACGAGCGCCGTCTTCGGCAGCCATGAAGCGATGCGCAGCGTTTCGAAATCGGGGATGGGCCGGAAGTCGCCGTACCCCTTGGCCCACGAGGTGAAGGCATAGCCGGGCACCGGATCCATCTCCATGTCGCACGCCACGAGGTAATCGCAGGCGTGCATCCCGTGCGTCATCACCTCGTCGACGAAGAAGCGTCCGACCAGCCGCTTGCCGACGAGGCGCCCATACATGTCCGGAAACGCGGCGATGACGGTGTCTATCTCGTCGTCGGCGACGAGGCGTTTGAGAGTTTCGATGTCGATGCGACCTTGCATGATGGTTAGCTCTTGGCGCCGGCGGCCTCGCCGGCTGGACCGCCGCCGGCTCGGCGGCAGTGGTTCCCCAGCAAAAACCGCCAGCGAGCCGCTGGCGGTCCAGCCGCCGAGCCGGCGGCGCTACGAGTGATCCACATAAACCGTCTTCCACTCCGTATAGGCATCGAGCGCCGCGAGGCCGAGCTCGCGGCCGATGCCGCTTTGTTTGACGCCGCCGAACGGCGCTTCGAGGTGCACGCTGTTGCCGGAGTTGATGGAGATGTTGCCGGTCTCGAAAGCGCGGGCCACGCGCAGGGCGCGGCCGACGTCGCGCGTCCAGATCGAGCCGGAGAGGCCGTAGATCGAGTCGTTGGCCAGGCGCACGGCATCCTCCTCGGAATCGAAGGGCATCACCGCCACGACCGGTCCGAAGATCTCTTCCCGGGCGATGGTCATCTTCGGGGTGACGTCGACGAAGATCGTCGGATCGAGATAGGTCCCGTCACCTTCGCGAGCGTTCCCGCCTGTCGCGAGAGTTGCACCTTCCGAGGTGCCGGCTTCGATGTAGGACTGAACGCGCGAGCGATGCGCCGCCGTCACCAGCGGCCCCATCTCCGTGTTCTTGTCGAGCGGATCGCCGACATTCACCTTTTCGAAGGCCTCGACCAGCGCTTTGGCGAAGCGGTCGTAGATCGTGCGCTGCACCAGCACGCGGCTGCGCGCGCAGCAATCCTGGCCCGCATTTCCGAGCGACGAGGAGACCGCCGAGGCGACGGCGCGATCGAAATCGCAATCATCGAAGATGAGATTGGCCGACTTGCCGCCGAGCTCCAGGCTCACGCGTTTGACATCGCGCGACGCCAGCTCCATCACCTTCTTCCCGACCTCGGTTGACCCGGTGAAAGCCAGCTTGCGAACGAGCGGATGCGTGAGGATGGCTTCGCCCGCCACCGATCCTGGTCCGGTAACCACGGTAAAGACGCCCTCGGGGAAGCCGGCTTCCAATGACAATTCGCCGAGGCGGATGGCGGTGAGCGGAGTCTGCTCGGCGGGCTTGAGAACCACCGTGTTCCCCATCGCCAGCGCCGGCGACGACTTCCAGGCGGTGATGGCGATGGGGAAGTTCCACGGCACGATGATTCCGCAGACGCCGACCGGCTCGCGGAACGTCATCAACACGCCCGGCGCCGCGCCGGGGATGGTCGACCCGCCGATCTTGTTCGTCGTCCCGGCGTAGTACTCGAAACAGTTCGCCGCCAGCGCCACCTCATCGCGCGAATCGCGAATGGGCTTCCCGACATTGCGCGACTCCATCGTGGCCAGCTCGTCGGCGTTGTCGCGAATGAGCTGCGAGAGCCGCATCAGCATCCGCCCGCGGCTTCGCGTGTTGACCGAGCGCCACGCCGGAAACGCCTCCGCCGCGCGACGGACGGCGCGATCGACGTCATCAGCGGTTGCGCGCGAAACGGAGGCAAGCGTCTGCCCCGTCGCCGGCTCGATCAGATCGAAATCGGACACGCGGTGAGCCTAGTGCAAGAAGCAGGCTCAGGGCGAGATCACAGCAGCACAGACAAGAGTGTCTGCGCCACATCGGCCCTGCTACTTGCTCAGATCAGCTCTGTCGCGCAGATCTAATGTGGCACAGACACTCTTGTCTGTGCGGGCATTCGCCGCCCCACGGCCCGGTTACTGCATACACTCACGCAGTCCCCTCGCAGTTCTCTTTCCCACATCGACTGCCCGCGCCTTGCGATCGCGTCCGGTTGGAACACACCAGGAGGCGATTCGTGCCGGAAACCCTGTACCAGACTGCGCCGCTCGTCGCGGACATTCAGAACTTCGCGCAGGACGTGTTCGACACCGTGCGCGAGCCGCTGATCGTGCTCGATGCGGCGCTGCGTGTGCGCTCGGCGAACAGCGCCTTCTATCAGACCTTTCGCGTCTCGCCGGCGGAGACCGAGAATCGCCCCATCTACGAGCTCGGCAACGGGCAGTGGGACATTCCGGCGCTGCGCACGCTGCTCGAAGACATCGTGCCGGAGAGCACGGTCTTCAACGACTTCGTCCTCGAGCACGACTTCCCGCACATCGGGCGGCGGGTCATGCTGCTCAACGCCAGGAAGCTGCACGACGAGCTCGTGCTGCTGGCGATGGAAGACGTCACCGAGAAGCGGCGCGCGCAGCACCTGCTCGAACAGATCGAGGCCTACGCGCAGGACGTCGTCGACACCGTCCGCGAGCCGCTGCTGATTCTCGACAGCAGCCTGCGCGTTCACTCCGCGAACGGGGCGTTCTATCAGACCTTTCATGTCTCCGCGGAAGAAACCGAGAACCAGCTGATCTACGAGCTCGGCAACGGGCAGTGGGACATTCCCGATCTGCGCACGCTGCTGGAAGACATCGTTCCCACCAGCTCGGTCTTCAATGACTTCGAGCTCGAGCACGACTTCCCGGTCATCGGACGTCGGGTGATGTTGCTGAATGCCCGCAAGCTGCGTCAGGGAAGTCATGCCGAACTTCTGGTTTTGGCGATGGAAGACGTCACCGAGCGGCGGCGTGCCGAGGCCGAGGTGGCCACGGCAAAGGAAGCGGCGGAGACGGCCAATCGGACCAAGAGCCTTTTCCTGGCCAACATGAGTCACGAGTTGCGCACGCCGCTCAACGCCATCCTCGGGTTTTCCGAAATGCTGCAGGAGGAATCGGTCGAGCGCGGCCTGCAGGATTTCAGCGCCGACCTTTCGAAGATCTCCACCGCTGGCAAACACCTTCTCGGACTGATCAACGACATCCTCGACCTCGCCAAGATCGAGGCTGGCAAGATGGACCTGCACCTGGAAGGGTTCGACATCTACTCGCTCATCGACGAAGTGGCCTCGACGATCGAGATGCAGGTGGCCAAGAACGGCAACACGCTCGAGGTCACCTGCGCGCCCGACATTGGATTCATGCGCGCCGACCTGAGCAAAGTCCGCCAGGGACTGTTCAATCTCGTTTCGAACGCGGCCAAATTCACGCACGACGGCGAGATCAAAGTCGCCGCTGAGCGGCAGCTCATGGACGGAAGCGACTGGATCCTCTTCCGCGTGTCGGACACAGGCATCGGCTTGAGCTCGGAGCAGATCGTGCGGCTCTTTCAGTCGTTCACGCAGGCCGACGCTTCGACCACACGGAAGTTCGGCGGCACGGGACTGGGCCTCGCGCTCACGCGCCGCTTCTGCCAGATGATGGGCGGCGACGTCACCGTCCACAGCGTCCCCGGCGAGGGAAGCGTGTTCACCATCAAACTTCCGGGAACGGTCGTGGAGCCGATCCCCGAACCGGCAGGACCGTTCGAGGAGCGTCGCGACCCGGCGCAGATTCCTCCCGATGTTTCCGGTGACGCGGAGCCGCTTCCCGCCATTCGCACGGCCGTTCTCGTCATCGACGACGATCCGCTGCAGCGCGATCTGATGCAGCGCTATCTGCGGAAGGAAGGGTTCACGGTCTGCACGGCCAGCGGCGGCGCGCAGGGGTTACGGCTGGCGCGGCAACTGCTGCCTGCGGCGATCACGCTCGACGTGATGATGCCGGACATCGACGGCTGGAGCGTTCTCGAAGCGCTCAAAGCTGACTCGATGCTGTGCGACATCCCGGTGATCATGCTGACGATGGTCGATGACCCGGACCGTGGATTCACGCTCGGCGCATCGGAGTACGCCACCAAGCCGGTCAATCGCCGGCACCTCTCGCGGATCCTGAAAAAGTACACCTGCCTCAATCCGCCGTGTCCCGTGCTGGTGATCGACGACGAGGAGTCCAGCCGCCTGCTGACGCGTGCGATCCTGGAAAAAGAGGGCAGGGTGGTTTCCGAGGCAGGCAACGGCATCGAGGCGCTGCAAATCATGGAACGCGAACGGCCGAGCCTGATCTTTCTCGACCTGATGATGCCGGAGATGGACGGCTTCGCGTTCGCCGCCGAGGTGCGGCGCCATCCGGAATGGCGATCGATCCCGATCGTGGTGATCACGGCGCAGGACCTGACCAGCGAAGAGCGGAAGCGGTTGAACGGCAACGTCGAAAAAATCCTGCGCAAGGACGGCGATTCGCGCGAGTCGCTTCTGGAGCAGGTGCGCGATCTGCTCGCCGGCAGCAACGCCACTCGCGGTCCCAGAGAACGTGTGGAGACACCTGCATCATGACCACCATCCTCATCGTCGAAGACAACGAGATGAATCGCGACATGCTGTCGCGCCGGCTGGAGCGCAAGGGTTACCAGATCCTGATCGCGGTCGACGGAGCCATGGGCATCGACGTGACGCGCGCGCAGATGCCGGACCTGATCCTGATGGACATGAGCCTCCCGGTCGTCGATGGCTGGGAAGCGACGCGGCGCATCAAGGCGGACGAAAAACTCAAGCACATACCGATCATCGCCCTGACCGCCCACGCCATGGCCAATGATCGCGAGAAGGCGCTCGACGCCGGCTGCGACGAATACGACACCAAGCCGATCGAGCTGCCGCGGCTTCTGGCCAAGATCGAAACGCTGTTGCGTTCGCCGGAGCTGGAGCGCGTATCGTGAGTGCCCGGCCGCGTCCGCAGCCGGATGGACTGATGACAGGCCTGCCGTCGCAGCTGCTTCATGACCTGCGCAGCCCTCTCAATCAGATCATCGGCTACTCGGAGATGCTCTCCGAGGAGGTGGAAGGGGAACGGCGCGACGACTTTATGAAGTTCCGGGCCGCTGGGCATCGCATGCTCGCGGTCATCGAGGAGAACTTCACCAGCATCGGCACGGCGGAAAACGATCGCGATGAGGCGCCGGCGGAATCGATCGTCATCCTGCAGCAACCTGCCGTGGCGCCGGGATTTCTGCTGGTGGTCGACGATGATGCCGACAACCGCGACGTGCTCTCGCGCCGTCTGGCGCGGCAGGGGCACGAGGTCACGACGGCGAGCAGCGGAAGCGAGGCCTTGCAGCGGTTGCGCGAGACCGCCTTCGACCTCGTGCTGCTGGACATCATGATGCCGGACATGGACGGCTACGAGGTCCTCGGACACATCAAAGCCGACGAGCGCCTGCAACACATCCCCGTGATCATGATCTCGGCGCTCAACGAGCTGCAGTCGGTCGTGCGCTGCATCGAGGCGGGCGCGGAGGACTATCTGTCCAAGCCGTTCAATCCGATCCTGCTCAAGGCGCGAACGGATTCCTGCCTGGAAAAAAAGCGCTTTCGCGATCGCGAAACCGCCCTCTTCGAGGAGCTGCAGGCGAACTACAAACGGCTGCAGGAGGTCGAGAAACTGCGCGACGACATGCGCAACATGATCGTTCACGATCTGCGCACGCCGCTCACGGCGATGCTCGTCGGCGTGGAGATGCTGGAACACGACGCCACTCTTGACGCCATGCAGCACGAGATCGTGTCGATCGCCACCGGCGGCGGCAAAACGCTCCTGGGCATGATCAACGACCTCCTGGACGTGGAGAAGATGGAGGCCGGATCCACGCAGCTTCAGTACGACCAGATCGTCGCGGACGCGCTCGTGGCGGGCGCCGTCGCACAGGTGACCTCGCTCGCGCACGACGGGCACAACACGCTCGTCACCGAGGTCACCGCCGGCCTGCCGCCGTTCCCCGGCGACGCCAACAAACTGACCCGGACGCTGGTGAACCTGATCGGCAACGCCATCAAGTTCACGGAAGGCGGGACGGTGACGATCGCCGTGACTCAGGGAGACGGCTCGATCCGATTCGCCATCCGCGACACCGGCGAGGGCATCCCGGCCGAGGCGTTCGAGAAGATCTTCGAGAAATTCGGCCAGCTCGATTCGCGCAGAGTCGGCACCGGCCTCGGGCTGGCGTTTTGCAAACTGGCCGTCGAGGCGCATGGCGGCCGCATCCGGGTCGAGAGCACCCCGGGCGCCGGCAGCACCTTCTCATTCGCGATTCCGCTGACTCGGTGAAACGTTGCCGCTGTCACACGCACTATCGGGCGATCATGGAATCATCGGCAAGGAGGGCTTTCTCATGTTCAAGCGAGTGATCCGGTTCTCGTTTCCTCTTTTGTTGTTGGCCGCGCCGCTCGTGGCGCAGGTGCTGACGATCGGTCCCGGCTTCTCCGGCAGCCCCAATTCGAGCGACTCGAACGTCGCCGCGGTGCGGACCGATATCGATCTGGTCTCGCCGGCCAGTGCCACCGGAACGGTGAGCTCCGTGCACGTCTACTGGTCGCAATCCGGCTGCACCAATGCGCTGAAGATCAAGTTCTTTCACCGCACCGGAAACACGCTCACGATGACGGCGGAGCGCGGGCCGTTTTCATCGGTAGGCGCGGATAACAACTTTGCGATGTCGCCCGTCGTTCCTGTCCAGCAGGGAGATCTCATCGGCGTTGCGCGTGTTGCGGCCTGCGGCAATCCAGGGACCTTCTTCGGCTTTCCATCCGCCGGCTATGTCGCGTTCGGCTCGGACGTCACCGGCAGCGTTGACATCACCAGTGGTAGCGCTTCCGGTTCTCCGCTTGCGCTCGGCGGTACCGGTACGGCCACGGAGCAGCTGCGCGGATACATCCCGGTCGTCGGCTCGACCGCCGGCGGATCGGGATCAAACTTCAAGACTTCGCTGCAGCTTCTCTTCGGCGCGCCGACGTCGAGCGGTTCGATCACCGGCAAGCTCGTTTTCCATCCGGCAGGAACCAGCGGCAATTCGTCCGATCCGACCGTCACTTACAACGTCGCCGCGGGACAAGTGTTCACGTATCCCGACATCGTGGCCACGTTCGGCCGCTCCGGACTGGGCAGCGTCGATCTCATCACCACGCCGTCGGCAACGAAACCGGTGATCATCACCCGCGTCTACAACGACGCCGGCACGCTTGGCACCTCGGGGCTGACCGAGGATGTGATCGATCCGACGGATCCACGCGTCATCCAGACCGGCTTCACCGCGTTCCTGGTCACGCCGGTCGATCCGACGAAGACGCGATTCAACATCGGCGTCCGTACCGGATTTTCGGGTGCGACGTTCACCGCCGTGTTGCGCGACACGAACGGCGCGGCCCTGAAGACCGTCACCAAGAGCTACCTGCCGAACTGGTTCGAGCAGGTCGATTCGACGAGCTTCTTTGCCGGCACCGCCATCGGCGCCAACCAATCGATCTCCATCACTGTCTCAGTCGGCAGCGCCATCGTCTACGGATCGACGACGGACAACACCACGAACGACCCCAACATCCAGTTCGCCGTGGCGCTGTTCGGAATCGCGTAAAGCAATGGTCAGCAGACCAGTGAACAGTGCATCAGTGTTGCCTTCCTGATCCACTGTTCTACTAATCCACTGATCCACTGTCTCTCAATCGGGAGCCGGCATGTCCAGTGCCGGCTCGCCTGACATCGTGTGCCAGGCGATGGCTGACAACACCACCAGGGCTCCGGCGATGGCGTAAATCGATGGCTTCTCGCCGAGGAAGAGGAAGACCCAGATCGGATTCGAGACCGGCTCCAGCATTCCGGTGAGCGAGGCCTGCGTGGCGGTGACGTAGGCGAGACCGCGGACGAAGAGGACGTAGGCGATGGCGATCTGGAACACGCCGAGGAATGCCAGCACGGCGAAGGAGCGCGGCGTGAGTGCAAGGTCATGTGAGATGAACGGCAGCACGGCCAATGCGCAAACGACGTTCCCCCACGTCACCGCCGCCTGCGCGGCGCGCTGTTCGCGCCGCAGCACCAGGATCAGCGAGGCGAAGAAAACCGACGACACCAGGGCCATGGCGTTGCCGGCCATGCCGCGCGCTTCGAAACGGCCGACGAAGAAGAGGGCCATGCCGCTCATGGCCACGACGATGGCGATGACATCGCGCATCCGCATCGGCTCGCGGAGCACGATCGGCGAGAGGAGCAGCACCCACACCACGCCGGCGTACTGGAGAAAGATCGCGTTCGCCGCGGTGGTCCATTTCGTGGCCACGACGAATGACGTCAGGCAGGCGCCGTAGCTGACGATGGCGATGGCGAACGCCGTCGTCGATTTCCACTGGCGCCTTCCCCAGACGCCGCGCCCGAGGAAGAGCATCAGCGCGATGGCGGCAAAGAGAGAACGATAGAAGGTGACCTTGAGCGCCGAGTCGGCCACGGCCTTGATGCCGATTCCGCCCGTCGACCAGAGCAACGCCGCGCCGATGATGAGAAGGATGCCCTTGCGGCGGTGGTCCATGAAGGGTTGCTAGGGTACTAGGTTCCTGAGTTGCTAGGTTGCTAGGGCGATCAACTCAGCAACTTGGCAACCTAGCAACTTGGCAACTTGGCAACCTAGCAACCTAGCAACCTAGCAACCTAGTTATAAAACGCCCCGCTGTCATCGAATCGCGCGCGGAAATCGCTCTCCGCGGGCGGACACGGAAGCGGCTCGTCGGGAGGCGGAACCACGATGGCGCACTCGCGGATCACATCCGCAAGCGTGTCGATCTCCAGCGGCTTGTTCACCGTCGCGCCGACGTACTTCGAGTCGATACTCACGTCGTCTGTCGGATCGAGCACCGCCAGCACGAAGGTGGTGGCATCGGGACGCTCCTCGCGGAAGCGCATCAGGAACGAGATTCCTTCGTCATCGGGCAAGCTCATATCGATGAGGATCAACGCGTAATCGCATTGCCTGGTCTTCTCCAGCGCATCCTCAGCGCTCACCGCGGTGTCGACGCCGAGGGGTTGGTGGCGAAGGATGGTGAAAAGCATGGCCCGGAGAGCATCGTTGTCTTCGATGATGAGAACTCGCGCTTCGGTCGGCATCTGTTGGTCCTTTTTTTTCGATACCAGATCTCAAGAGTTGTGCCAGATCAGTTGACCTTGCTCGGTGGGCTGGTGACGCTGTCGGCAGGCGGGCAGCCGGGCAATTGGGGCCGTTCCGCCTGCGCGTTCGTACAGGCGGTGATCGTTTCCACCAGCATGCTGACCTCGAACGGTTTGCCGATCGAGGCGGCCACCAGCGCGGGATCGAGATCACGCGGATTGTTTCCCGCTGTCAGGACGATCACCACCGGACGCACGTCGGCGGCGAGTCTTTTCAGCTCGTCCATTACCTCCCAGCCGCTCTTCATCGGCATCATCAGATCGAGCAGCATCACCGCGTAGCGGCACTGGCGCAGGCGGTTCATCGCCTCCAGGCCATTCCTGGCCACGTCGATGGCGAAGCCGCGGCGGCGGAGGATGGTGAACAGCAGCACGCGAATCGCATCATCGTCATCGACGATCAGGATCCGTTTCTCGTTCGACGGCATCTCACTTATGGGTCAGCAAGTACTGCGCCTTCGGCGCGTTGTCTGCGGCTTCGCCGCGTTATCAGTTGTCTGCGCCTGCGGGCGCGTGGTCGAAATGAGGAGAATCCTGCGCTTCCCCAACGAACGCGGCGGTAGCCGCAGACAACGCGCGAAGCGCTACTTCACCAGCCGCGAGATCTCCCTGAACTCATCCGTTCCCGAGCTCACGGTCAGCTCGAAAAGGACCATCTCCGTCGAGCTGAGCCGGGCGCCGTCGAAGAGCATGCGGCTGATGGCGATGTCTTTGTTGGCCTGCGTTCGCGAGGAGATGGCGTCGGAGATGATGGTGACGTCGTAGCCGTTGGCGATGAGATCGCCGACGGTCTGGTAGACGCAGACGTGCCCTTCCACTCCCGCCACGATGGCCTGCTTGCGGTGGAGGTTGCGCGTGGCCATGACGAACTCGGCGCAGCCGTAGCCGGAAAAACACGACTTCTCGATCGGCACATAGCCGGACGTCTCTTCGAACGCGCGCCGGATCATGGGCACGGTCGGCCCGAGTCCCTGAACGTATTGCTCGGTCAGAATGGCCGGGATGTCCACCACCTTGCTGCCGCGCACGAGCCGTTCGATGTTGCGCTCGACCGTCTCCCGATCGTGGATGACCGGCATCAGTTTCAACTGCACGTCGATGACGACGAGGAATGCGTCGGCGCGGTGAAGTCTCGACATCACAAAAGACTACACGATCACGTGCAGCGGCCGCTGTCCGCGCAGGAACATGGCCACATCGGTGGCCGCGATCCTGGCCATGGCCGTCCGCGTCTCCTCGGTAGCCGAACCGATGTGCGGCGCCAGCACGACGTTCGGCATCGCCAGCAGTCGTGGATTGACGTCCGGCTCGTCCTCGTAGACATCGAGCCCGGCGCCGCCGAGCTGTCCTTCGTCGAGCGCGTCGCAGAGCGCCCTCTCGTCGACGAGCGCGCCGCGTGCAGTGTTGATCAGGAAGGCGCCGCGCTTCATCGCCCAGATCGTCTCGGGATTCATGAGGCGCCGCGTCTCATTCGTCAGTGGCGTGTGGAGGGAGACGACATCGCTCGTGGCCAGCAATTCGTAGATCGGCTCGCCGCGATGAACGCCGGTCACCTCCATGCCGAACGCGCGCGCCCGCTGCGCCACCGCCGTTCCAATGCGGCCCATGCCGATGATGCCGAGGCGCTTGCCGGTCAGGGTGGTGCCAAGGAGGTGCAGAGGTTCCCAGACGCACTGCCCGGTGGTGCGCACCTCGCGGTCGCCTTCGACGATGCGGCGCATGACCGCCAGGATCAGTCCCATGGTCAGATCGGCAGTGGCCTCGGTGAGCACGCCCGGCGTGTTGGTGATGGTGATCCCGAGCTCGCGCGCGGCATCG
>Ga0157378_10002522_pt1 | contig 16292 bp, 11 predicted proteins | sample M65metaG_FD_115309 | JGI IMG/M metagenome (GOLD analysis project Ga0157378, IMG submission 115309) | Miscanthus rhizosphere microbial communities from Kellogg Biological Station, Michigan, USA - M6-5 metaG | ecosystem: Host-associated > Plants > Roots > Rhizosphere > Soil | place: USA: Michigan...
AGGCGTCGCGCGCGATCTGGCGCACGACGGGCATGTCGTAGTACTCGAGGCCGCGGCCGAGCGCGTACGTCAGCATCTTTTCCGTCATCGTGCGGACGAACTGCTCGGGATGCTTCATCAGCGCGTTGCGCAGCGCCACGGGACCGTCCACCGGCGTGCCGTCGGCGAGCTGGCCTGAGGCATCCACGCGTCCGGCGGCCTCGCGCACGCGCCAGCGGCCCGTCGCGTCGAAGTTCTCGAGCGAGAAGCCAAGCGGATCCATGACGCGATGGCACGTCGCGCAGGCGGGCGTCGCGCGATGCCGCTCCATGAGCGTCCGCAGCGACGCCGGCTTCCCGTCGTCGCCGGTCTCTTTGAGCGGCGGAACGGCTGCAGGCGGCGAGGGGGGCGGCGTGCCGAGAATGTTTTCGAGGATGTACTTGCCGCGCAGCACGACCGACGTGCGGTTCGGGTACGACGTCACCGCGAGGACCGAGCCCTGGCCGAGCAGGCCGCGGCGGTTCTCGTCGGCGATTTTCACGCGGCGGAAGTGGGTGCCGTACACGCCGGGAATCCCGTAGTGCTTGGCGAGGCGCTCGTTGAGGAACGTGAAATCCGCGGTCAGCAGGTCGAGGACGTTGCGGTCCTCGCGCATGACGCTCTCGATGAACATCGTCGTCTCGGTGCGCATCGCCTGGCGGAGGTTGTCGTCGAAGTTGGGGAACTCGTCGCTGTCGGGGATGAAGCTCTGGAGGTTTCTGAGGTACAGCCACTGCGACGCGAAGTTGTCGACGAGCGCTTTCGACTTCGGATCGCCAAGCATCCGGCGGACCTGGCGATCGAGCATCGCCGGCTCGTGCAGCTGTCCCGCCGACGCGACGTTGATTAACTCGTCGTCCGGCACCGTGCTCCAGAGGAAGAACGACAGGCGCGACGCGAGCTCGAAATCCGGAACGGAGTACGTCGCGCCGGCGGCGATTGTCGCGGGGTCCGGCTCCGCGCGGAACAGGAACTTCGGACTCGCGAGCACGAACGCGATCGACTCTTCGATGCCGGTGTCGAACGTGCCGCGTTTGCGGCCGTTGGCGTAGAAGCGCAGCAGGTCGCCGACTTCGCTGTCGGTGACCGGCCGGCGATACGCGTGCCGCGCGACCGCCGTGAGGATCCGTTTCGCACAGGCCGCGTCATCCGTGTTGCAGACGAAGATCTTGCGGCGGCTCGGCGTGTCGCCCGCACCCGTGACCGCGAACGGCCCGGTGACCTGCATGAAGTTGATCGTGGGCAGGCCGTTCATGTCCTGGAGATCCAGGTTGCGCGTGAACGGCTGCAGCGGCTCGTCCGAGAGCGCGGAGTTCTTCCGCAGGAACGTCACGCCGACCTGATGCGGCCCCGCCTTCACGGCGACGCGCGTGCGCAGGCGCCGGTCGAGCGTTTCCTTGGTCAGCGCCAGATTGGTGTCCGACAGCTTGAGGTCCTGCGGCCCGCCGACTTCCGCGAGGAACACCCGTTCGCCGTCGAGGCTGATCTCGAGCTCGTGCGGCCACTCCAGCCCCGGCACGTAGCCGACGATGTTCTGCAGGAGGACGACGTTGAATTCGTACACGGCGTCGAGCGGGAAGTTGTGGCGGACGAGGATGCCGCCGCGCGTGCCGAGCGGCAGGCCTTCGATGTGATCTTCCTGCGCGCGATCCGGCGGCACTCGGTAGACGGTGCCGACCGGCGTCGTTTTCGGATCGCCGACCGCGAGCGCGCTGACTTTCCGCGCGGCCGTGAGGTACTGCTCGAGCAGCGACGGCGAGACCTTCAGCACGTCGGCGATGTTGTCGAAGCCGTTCGCCTCGTCGTCTGCGGGAAGCAGCGATGCCGCGTCGATGTCGAGCGCGAGGACGTCGCGGACCGCGGCGGTGTATTCCGATCGGTTGAGGCGGTGGAGCGGCGAGCGTCCGGGATTGGGTTTGGTGAGAGCGACGCGATCGATTGACGACTCGAGCGACGCGGTGAACGCGTCGAGCGTGGCCTGGTCGGGCCTTGGCATGCCCACCGGCGGCATCATCTTGCCGTGGAGCTTCCGGACGACTTTTTCCCAGACGTCGGCGCGGTCCGCCACTCGCGTGAGGTCGACGGCGTCCTTGTCGAGCACCAGCCCGCCGGTCTTCAGCCGCGCGTTGTGACACGTGACGCAGTACTTGTCGACGAGCGCGCGTTCAGCGTCCGGCGTCATCGCAGTGACGTTCGTGGCGTCCGGCTTTCGCCGGACGTCCGCCTGAAGGCGGACACCACCGGGAGTTGCGGACTGGCCTTGTACAGATATAGATGCGGCGGTCGCGAGGAGGGCGACGCCGGCCACAAGAGCTGGTGTGAACGGCAGCTTGACTTTCATCAACCTGTGGCAAATTCTAGCACGTCTCTTATGGGTGGAAGTCTTCGTAACCTGCTGATCTGTTTCGGAATAGCGGTACTTGTGGTGAGCGCAAACGCACAGCGCGGCGCGTTTCCTCAAACCGACGGAAAATTCGCCGAATTTCCGTTACCCAACCCCAACAGCGGGCCGACGACGGTGTCGATTGCGGCCGACGGGACGCTCTGGTTTACCGAGTCGAACGGCAACCGCATCGGCCGGATGAATCCGGACGGCACGGGACTGAAGGAATTCGATCTGCCGCATCCCGGCAGCGCGCCGCGCATCATCACGATCGGGTCCGACGGGAACATGTGGTTCTCGGAACATCTGGGCAACCGCATGGGCCGCATCACACCTGCCGGCGTCATCAGCGAGTTCGAGATTCCGACGCCCGACAGCCAGCCGCGCGCGACCGCGCTGGCCGCCGACGGCAACGTGTACTTCGGCGAGTTCGCCGGCGGCAAGATCGGGCGCGTGACTCCGGGCGGCCTCGTCACGGAGTTTCAGATTCCGACACCTGGCGCCGGGCCGCGCGCGCTCGCGGCCGGCCCGGACGGCAACATCTGGTTTTCTGAATTCAACGCGAGCAAGATCGGCCGCCTCACGCCGTCGGGAACGATTACTGAATTTGCGCTCCCGCGGCCGAACAGCGGACCGGGCGACATCACGGCGGGCGCGGACGGCGCGATGTGGTTCGTCGAGCTTGCGGGGCGCATGGACGGCCGGCAGCCGGACGGCAATCGTGTCGGCCGCATCACGCTCGACGGAAAGATCGCCGAGTATCCGATTCCGAGCGCGATGGGCTCGCCGATCAACATCGCCGTCGGTCCCGATCGCAACATCTGGTACACCAAGGCCGGCCGGCTCGGCCGCGTCACGGCGGACGGCGTCATCACGGAGTTCGAGATTCCCGCGGGCGGAGGCCCGACCGGACTGTCGGCCGGCAGCGATCGCTGTCCGCCCACGCGGCTGATCGACAAGCTGTGGTACACGGCGGGAAACAAACTCGGGTATCTTTCGTTCCGGTAGTGTCCGCCTTCAGGCGGACCGTGGAGGCTCCATGTTTGTTTTACTCGCGCTGTCCGCAACACTCGCGTCGTCTCCCGCGTCCTGCGACGCGTTGAAATCGCTGACGCTGCCGAACACGACCATCGTCGCCGCCGAGATGGTGCCGGCCGGGCCGTACACTCCGCCCGGACGCGGCGCGGCGCCTGCGCCCGCGCCTCCCGCCGAGGGACGTGGACGTGGCGGCGCCGGTGGCGGCCAGTTTGCGGCGGCACCGCCGCAGATGCTGCCTGCCCACTGCCGGATCAACGCGATCCTGCGGCCGTCGCCTGATTCCGAGATCGAGATGGAAGCGTGGCTGCCGGAGAACTGGAACGGCAAGTTTCAGTTCGTCGGCGGCGGCGGGTGGGCGGGCGTCATCAGTTTCCCGGCGATGGTGACGGCGGTGCAGGAAGGCTACGCGACCGCCTCGACCGACACCGGCCATAAGGGCGGCAACGCGCTCTTCGCGATCAACCATCCGGAGAAAGTCGTCGACTTCGCCTACCGCGCGGTTCATGACACGACCGTGCAGACGAAGGCGCTCATCGCGAAGTACTACGAGCGTCCTGCGCGGCTGTCGTACTGGAACGGCTGCTCGACGGGAGGACGCCAGGGCCTGATGGAGGCGCAAAAGTTCCCCGACGACTTCGACGCGATCATCGCGGGCGCTCCGGCGAATTACCAGACGCATCTTCATACGTGGGATCTCTCGGTGGCCGTGCCAGTTCTCAACAACCCGGCGGCCGCGCTCACGCAGCCGCAGCTGCGCGCGCTGACCGACGCCGCGACCGATGCGTGCGACGCGCAGGACGGCGTGAAGGACGGCCTCATCAGCAACCCGCGCGCGTGCCGGTTCGATCCCTCGGTGCTGCTGTGCAAGGGCGCGGGAGGTCCGACGTGCCTGTCGCAACCGCAGCTCGAGGCCGTCAAACGCGCGTACTCCGCGACGAAGACGAAGAACGGCGACGTCGTGTTTCCAGGGAAGGAACCGGGCAGCGAATACCAGTGGATGGCGTTCCTCGGCGGCGGTCAGGCGCCCGGCGTCTCCGCCGGCTCGTTCCAGGTCGCGTACAACGACGCGAAGTGGGATGCGAAGACGTTCGACGTCGACAAGGATCTCAAGATCGTGGACGAGAAAGTCGGGTCGATCATCAACGCCGTCAATCCGGATTTGTCTGCGTTCAAGGCGCGCGGCGGGAAGCTCCTCATGTATCACGGCTGGAACGACACCGCGATCTCGCCCGGCAACTCGATCAACTACTACGAGAGCGTGCTGAAGAAGATGGGCGGCAAGCAGGAGGACTTCGTTCGTCTCTACATGGCGCCCGGCATGCAGCACTGCGGCGGCGGTCCTGGGCCGAACCAGATCAACTACATGGCGATCATGGAGCGCTGGCGCGAGAGCAACCAGACGCCCGCGTCGATTGAGGCGTACCACGTCGCGAACAACCGCGTCGACATGACGCGCCCGCTCTGTCCGTATCCGCAGGTGGCGACCTACAAGGGGACCGGCAGTACAAATGATGCCGGCAATTTTGCTTGTAAGTAGGCCTGAAAGAAGATGCTAGCCAAGAAGCTGTATCTGAAACCAGGAATGCGCGTTGCGGTCGCGAACGCGCCGGCCGGGATCTCGCTCAAGGCGCCCGGCGTGACCGTCGAGAAATCGCTCACGCGCGACCTCGATCTCGCGCTGCTGTTCACGACCACGCAGAAGGATCTGACGAAGCGGTGGCCGGCGCTGCTGGCGTCGGTCAAGCAGGGCGGCGCCGTGTGGGTCGCCTATCCGAAGAAGAGCTCCGGCCTCGACACGGATCTGGGGATGGGCGAGTGGGAGGCGACGAAAGGCTCCGACTGGAATCCAGTGACGATGATCGCCGTCGACGACTCATGGTCGGCCGTCCGGTACAGGTACGCGCCTGGGCTCGAAAAGGCGCGGCACGAGCGCCAGTCCGAGACGATCAGCGACGCCGACGGCACGGTGGTCGTCGATCGCGAGAAGCGGATCGTCACCGCGCCGAAGGATCTGCAGAAGCTGCTCGTGAAGAACGCCAAAGCGCGTGCGCACTTCGACGCGCTGGCCTTCAGCCACCGCAAGGAATACGTCGTCTGGATCGTCGACGCGAAGAAGGCCGAGACGCGCGACGCGCGTCTGACGAAGACCGTCGAGATGCTGGCGAAAGGGAAGAAGAACCCGTCGGACAAGTAGCGTGACCGACCGCGTCGACTTTTCCCAGGCCGCCTCCACCTACGACCGGCGCCACGGCGCGTTCATCCCGGCGGAGGCGGCGGAGGCGCTGGTCCGCGACGCCTCGCTTCGCGCGGGTTCGCGCGTCCTCGATATCGCGGCGGGTACCGGCCGCGTCACGATCCCGCTGACCACCCTCGGCTGTCGCGTCGTCGCTCTCGACATCGCGCGGCCGATGCTCGAGGAGATCCCGAAGAAAGCGCCGTCGCTCTCCATTCCGCGGGTCATCGGCGAAGGCGCGCATCTGCCGTGCGCGTCGGCGTCATTCGATGCGGTCGTGATCGCGCGGCTGCTCTACCTCGTCCCCGCGTGGCAGACGCTGTTGTCCGAAGCGCTCCGTGTGCTCAAGCCGGGCGGACGGCTCCTGCATGAATGGTCCAACGGCGATGCGGACGAAGAGTGGGTGCAGATCCGCGAGAAGATCCGCGCGATGTTCGAGCAGGCAGGCGTCGCGAATCCGTTTCATCCCGGCGTGCGGACCGAGGACGAAGTCGAGCGGTGTCTCGCCGGCCTCGGCGTGACGCGGATAGCCACCGAACGCTTCGGCTCCGGCCATCCGATGACTGTCGGGGACTTTCTGACGCGGCTCGTCGAGGGCGAGTGCAGTTACACGTGGGCCGTGCCGAAAGACGTCGCCGCGCGCTGCCTGCCGGAGCTGCAGGCCTGGGCCGCCGCGCGATTCGACCTGTCGCGCGAGGTGCCGATGCCGCGCCAGATCATCTGGCGCGTGTACGCCCCTAAGCCCTAAGCTCTCAGCCCTCGTACTGGAGCACGTTCAGCCCGGCGTTCCAGTCACTCGTGAAGATCAGTCCGTCTCTCTGCACGAAGATGTCCGCTTGCTTCGGCGCGAGCGAGACATTCGGCCGCGGGTCGATCAGTTTTTTCGGCGTCGGCGGGATCCAGTACGCGATCTCTCTGGGCGCGAACTGATCTTTGATGTCGAAGACCCTCACGCCCGCGATGTTGTACGTCGCGAAGATCATGTCCTCGCTCTGAAACGAGCCCGGGCGGTTTTCGTGGAGGTTGTGCGGGCCGAATGTCCCGGTGCCGCAGAAATCGCGGCCCGTCGGCGTCGGCAGCGTCGAAATCGGGACGGGATTCTCGGGCGCGCGAACGTCCACGATGAAGGTATGGAACAGGCCCTTTGCGCACTTCTCCGCGTTCGCTTCGTCGGCGACGATCGCCAGTTGCCGGCCGGGCAGCGGAAGCGGCGTATGCGTGCCGCCCGGGTACGGCGGCGACCAGTTGATGTGCGAGAGCAGCTTCGGCCTGGCCTTGTCGCTCAGGTCGTGGATCGTGAAGCCGCCGTCGCGCCACGCGCCGTAGCCGCGATCGCCGGCGACGATCATGTGGTGCAAGGCCACGCGCTTGCCCGGCTGCAGCGTCGGCGGCTCGCCGCCCGCGCGGTACATGCCCGGCAGCCACCACTTCGACACGATCTCCGGCTTCGTGATGTTCTGCAGGTCCACGATGGCCATGACGTGATCGGTGTAGCCGTCGAAGTGGACCGCCAGATACGCGTAGCGCCCGCCCGTCCACCACAGCCGGTTGATGCCGAAGCCGGGAATTTCGAGGAAGGCGATCTCGCGCATCTCGTTCGGTTTCGAGATGTCGTGGATGCTCAGCCCCGAGCGGAACTTCTTCCTGTTGGTGATGCTGTCGGCGAGGGCGTTCTCGAAGTAGCCCCGCATGTTGTCGTACGACTGCATGGCGACGATGTTGGCGCCGTTGGCGAGGAGCATCACGTCGCCGGAGACCTGCAGGTGGTGCGTGCGCGTGTTGACGCCGGCCGTGAAGAACCCTGCGGGCTTGAGGCGGCGCGGGTCCGTGGCGTCGAGAATCGTCACGCCGTCGCTGAACATGTGGCCGACGTAGACGTGCTTCCGGTTCACCATCACCTGCACGCCGTCGGGGCGGCCGCCCTGGTCGATATAAGAGATGTGGCGGATCCTGCGGCCGATGCCTCCGGCAGGCACCGGAACATCCGGCGTGACCGCCGCGGCGCCGAGCGCCAGCAAGCCCTTCAACGAGTCGCGACGAGTGATGGCCATTGCGCGAGGAAAAGTCTACACTCTGCCTCCATGCGCTGCACAATTACCGCCGTTGTTTTCGTGCTGACAATCCCCGCGCTGGCCCTGGCCCAGGCCCCAAGTGGCGAGCAGGTCTATCGCCAGCATTGCGCCGGCTGCCACGAGGGCAAGATGCCGCGGATGCCCAGCCGCGACGCGCTGCGGACGCTGACACCGGAGCACGTCGAAACCGCGCTCAGCTCGTTCACCATGCGGCGCCAGGGCGCGGCGCTCAACCTCGCCGAACGGCGTGCCGTCGCGGAGTTCGTCACCGGACGGCCGACGGGCTCCTACCGCGCGCCGCTCGAGATCATCCCGAAGTCGGCGTACTGCACCAATCCCGCGCCGGCCTCGGACTCCGGCGCGTCGTGGAACGGCTTCAACGGCAACGCGCTCAACACGCGATTTCAGCCGGCCGCCGCCGCCGGCCTGTCGCCGACCGCCGTTCCGCGGTTGAAGCTCAAGTGGGCGTTCGGATTTCCCGGCGTCTCCGCCTCCGGCTCCCAGGTCACCGTCGTCGGCAATCGCGCGTACGTCGGCAGCCGCAACGGCCTCGTCTACGCGCTCGACGCGACCTCGGGCTGCATCGTCTGGACGTTCGAAGCGGATGCGGGCGTGCGATCGACGCCCGTCGTCGGCGGCACCGGCGCCTTGCGCGCCGTCTACTTCGGCGACGCGAATGCCAGCGCGTACGCGCTCGACATGAACGGCAGGCTGAAATGGAAGACGAAGATCGACACGCATGCCGACGCGATGATCACGGGCGCCGTCGCGTTCAACGCCGGCCGTGTCTACGTGCCGGCGGCGTCGCTCGAAGAAGGCACGGCGGCGATTCCGTCGTACGAGTGCTGCACGTTCCGCGGCAGCGTCAGCGCGCTCGACGCGGCCACGGGGAAAGTGATCTGGAAGACCTACACGATTGCCGACGCGCCGCAGAAGACCACGAAGACGGCGACCGGTGTGCAGCACTGGGGGCCCTCTGGCGGAGGCGTCTGGTCGACACCCGTGCTCGACGTCGAGCGCAACCGGATGTTCATCTCCGTCGGCGACAACTACTCGGCGCCGGCGACGCCGACGAGCGACGCGATCATGGCGCTCGCGATCGACACGGGGAAGATTCTGTGGACCCGCCAGGCGACGCCCGGCGACGCGTGGAACGTCGCCTGCATCGAGCCCGACGCCGGCAGCCACGCGCATTGTCCGGGCACGCCGGGACCCGATTACGACTTCGCGAGCGCGCCGGTGCTGGCGACGGTGAACGGACGGCGCTTGATTCTGGCCGGACAGAAATCCGGCATGCTCTACGCGATCAATCCCGACACCGGCGAGTTTGCGTGGAAGACGCAGGTCGGTGACGGCGGCATCCTCGGCGGCATCGAGTGGGGCTTCGCGGTCGACGGCCAGCGCGCCTACGTGTCGCTGTCGAGCGCGCTCGAGAAGAAGGCGGGCGAAGCCGGCGGCATCGCCGCGATCAACCTGGCCGACGGCACGATCAAGTGGCGCACGCCGCCGTCAGCCGACACATGCGGCGGCCGCACCGGGTGCAGCACCGGCCAGCCCGCCGCGGTGACCGCGATTCCGGGCATGGTGTTTTCGGCGAGCCTCGACGGCCACCTCCGCGGCTACGAAGCGGAGACCGGCCAGGTCGTCTTCGATACCGACACGGCGAAGGAGTTCCCGACGGTCAACGGCGTGAAAGCGAGCGGCGGCTCGATGAACGGCCCCGGGTCGACGATCGTCAACGGCACGCTGTTCGTGAGCTCCGGCTACGGCTCGCTCGGCTTCATGCCGGGCAACGTGCTGCTCGCGTTCTCGGTGGACGGGAAATGAGGCAGAGGGCGGCGGTCCTCCTGTCGCTCACCGTCGCGATCGCGATGGTGTTGGGGTTCATGGCACGCGCGCAGCGGCGCGGAGAACGCAACCGGATTCCGGAGACGAGTCAGCTGCTGCAGTCGCTGAAGCACCTGAAGTGCGAGTTTCCGGGAAAGCCACTGGATCCGTTTGTCACCATCGACAAGATCGACGTCGATGAAGGGACGGCCGAGTTCGCCACCTTCTTCCGCCGCGGCGAGACTGGCGTGAACGTCAAGCTGGTGGGATCGAACCTCCACTTTCTCAACGTGGGCATCGACGGCGGGCTGATCGTCGTGACCGTGTTCGCGAAGGAGACGCACGACCACCGGCTGCAGGCCGTCTACTCGCGCGCGGCGTATCCCGAGGCGGCGCAGTACCAGGGCGACTGCGACCCCGGGAGATGAACGAAGCGTCCTATCGCGCGATTGTCGAGTCGGCCGAGGATCCGATCTTCATCTGCGACCGCGACGGGCGGTTTCTTTTCGGCAACCTGAAGGCGGCGGCCAACTTCGGCCTGACGCCGGAGCAGTTCGCCGGCAAGACGGTCGACGATCTGTTCGCGCCCGAGGTCGCGCCGTTCTTCCGGGAGAGCGTCCGCCGCGTCATCGATACGGGCGAGACGAGCAGGTCCGAAGATCAGATCTTCATCGAGGGCGTCGAGTTCTGGTCGAGCACCGTGCTGCAGCCGCTGCGCGACGCCGACGGCCGCATCTATGCGCTCCAGGGCATCGTCCGCGACATCACGAGCCGCAAGCAGACCGAGATCGCGCTGAAGGCGAGCGAGGAGCGGCTCCGCCAGGTCATTCGCGCGTCGAACATCGGCGTCTTCGACATCAACTTCGTCAACCGCACGCTGTACTTCTCCCCCGAGCAGCGCGTGATCTGGGGCGTGGATCCGAACGAACCGCTCGCCTGGGACCAGCACCGGCAGTACATCCATCCCGACGACGTCGCGAAGGTGAACGCCGGCAACGCCGAGGCCCACGAACGTCCCGACGGCGTCTTCGAGATCGAACACCGTATCATCCGTCCCGGAGGAGAAGTCCGTCACCTGATCGTCCGCGCGCAGGCGATCTTCGACGAGAAGACCGCCGAGCGTCGCCTCCTTCGGGTCATCGGCGCGACCCGGGACGTCACCGACGAGACGCTTGCGCGCCACGAGCGCGACGATCTCCAGGCGCGGCTCCTGCAGGCGCAGAAGCTCGAGTCGGTCGGGCGCCTCGCCGGCGGCATCGCGCACGACTTCAACAACATCCTCAACATCATCATCGGCTGCGCCGAGATCGCGGCCTCCGACCCGGATCCGTCGGCGGTCGGCGGCTATCTCGACGAGATCCTGAAGGCGGCCACCAGGTCCGCGGATCTCACACGGCAGTTGCTCGGGTTCGCGCGGCGGCAGACCGTGATGCCGCGCGTCGTCGACCTCAACGACTTCGTCTCGGCGTCCCTCAAGATGCTTCGCCGTCTCATCGGCGAACACGTGACGCTCTCGTGGCATCCCGGCGTCGACGTCTGGCCCGTGCGGATCGACCCGGGCCAGGTCGATCAGATCCTCGTCAACCTGATGGCCAACGCGCGCGACGCCATCGCGGACGTCGGCGCCGTCGTCATCCATACGGAAAACGTCCCCGAGTCGACGAGCCGGCTGTACGACGGGCTGACGCCCGGCGAGTACGTGCGTCTCGCCGTCGTCGACAACGGTTTCGGCATGGACGACGAGACGCAGCGGCATCTCTTCGAGCCGTTCTACACGACGAAGCCGCTCGGGAAAGGAACGGGGCTCGGGATGGCGTCGGTGGACGGCATCGTGCGGCAGAACGGCGGGACGATCGTGGTCGAGAGCCGTATCGGCAGCGGCACGACCGTCAACGTCTTCCTGCCGCGCGTGCGGTCGCAGCCCACCCTCGATCTGATCGGCGAGCAGGAACCGCCGAAGCGCGGCACCGAAACCGTGCTCGTCGTCGAGGACGAACCGGCGCTGCTGCGTCTGACGAAGCGATCGCTCGAGGCGCTCGGCTACACGGTGCTCGCGGCGTCCAGGCCGGAAGAGGCGCTCGAACTGGCCGCGGCGCATGCCGGCCCCGTGCACGTGCTCGTCACCGACGTCGTGCTGCCGGGCATGAACGGCCGCAGCCTCGCCGAGCTGCTGCTCGCCAGGGCCCCGAACCTGAAGTGTCTCTTTGTCTCGGGTTATCCGGACGGCGCGATGGGCCAGAGCGGCGAAGTCGACGAAGACGTGCACTTCCTGCAGAAACCATTTACGCCCAAGGCGCTCGCCGACAAAGTGCGGGAGATACTCGAAACGTGAATCTCAGATTTGAGGATTTGTGATGTGGCGATGTGTAGTTCTGGCGGGGTTCGTGCTGGCCACGAGCGTCTCGGCGCAGCGGCCGCTCGACGGCGTCATCGACATCCACGTGCATTCGGCGCCCGACAACGTCGAGCGGTCCATCGACTCGATCGACGTCGCGACGCTTGCCCGCGATCGCGGGATGCGGGCCCTCGTCCTCAAGAGCCACTACGAGCCGACGGCGACGATGGCGTTCATCGTGCGGAAGGTGGTGCCGGGGATCGAGGTGTTCGGCGGCATCGATCTCAATCTCAGCGTCGGCGGCATGAACGCGGCCGCCGTCGAGCACATGACGCAGGTGAGCGGCGGCTACGGGCGCATGGTCTGGATGTCCACGTTCGACGCGGAGAACCAGGTGCGCGTCTCGAAGGAGAACCGGCCGTTCGTGCGCGTCGCGAAGGACGGGCAACTGCTGCCGGAGGTGAAGGATGTCATCGCCGTCATCGCGAAGCGCAACCTCGTGCTCGCGACCGGCCATACGTCGCCCGACGAGGCGCTGCTGCTGGTGCGCGAAGGAAAGCGGCAGGGCGTGCGGCACATGGTCGTCACGCACGCCATGCAGACGCCGGTGCTGATGAACGTGGCGCAGATGCAGGCGGCGGCGAAGGAAGGCGCGTTCATCGAGTTCGTGTCGGGCTCAATCGCCGGACCCGCCGGCGCCGCGAAAGTGGACGCCTATGCGGATGCCATCAAGAAGGTCGGGGCCGAGTTCTGCATCCTCTCGTCGGACCTCGGGCAGAAAGGGAACGCGCTGCCGCCCGACGGACTGGCGGCGTTTTTCGCCGCGCTGGGCGCGCGCGGACTGACCGCCGCGCAGATCGACGTCATGTCGAAGCGCAACCCGGCGAGCCTCTTCCAGTAGGGTAGAATCCGCCAAATGAATCGCGTCCTGACGGCTGTCATCTGGGTCGCCATCGCCGCGCTCGGCGCGTTCGGCTTCGGCGTCATCGCGCTCTCCCGCGGCGAGACGATCAGCGCCGCGTGGATTCTTGTCGCCGGCGTCTGCACCTATCTGGTGGCGTACCGGTTCTATGCGCGCTTCATCGCCTACAAAGTCTTCGATCTGGATCCCCGGCGGGCGACGCCGGCCGAGCGGCTCAACAACGGCCGCGATTTCCATCCGACGAACCGCTGGATCGCGTACGGGCATCACTTCGCCGCGATCTCCGGCGCCGGTCCGCTGATCGGGCCGACGCTCGCCGCGCAGTTCGGATTTCTTCCCGGCACGATCTGGCTGATCGCCGGCGTCGTCCTCGGCGGCGCCGTGCAGGACTTCACGATCCTCATCGCGTCGATTCGGCGCGACGGCAAGACGCTCGGCCAGATGGCGAAAGAAGAAGTGAACCCGGTCGCCGGTCTGGGAGCGATGATCGCGATCTTCGCGATCATGATCATCCTGCTCGCGGTACTCGCGCTCGTGGTCGTCAACGCGCTGCGCGGCAGCCCGTGGGGCCTCTTCACGATCGCCACGACAATTCCGATCGCGCTGCTGATGGGCTGGTGGATGAAGGTGTTTCGTCCCGGCAAGGTCCTCGAGACCACGATTCTCGGGGTCGTGCTGATGATGGCGGGCCTCGTCGGCGGGCAGTGGGTGTCGCAGCATCCGGCATGGGCGGCCGCGTTCACGTGGTCGGGCACGCAGCTGTGCTGGGCGCTCATCGCGTACGGCTTCGTCGCATCGGTGCTGCCTGTGTGGATGCTGCTGGCGCCGCGCGATTACCTCTCGACGTTCCTCAAAGTCGGCACGCTCGTTGTGCTCGCGGGCGCGATTCTGATCCTGCTGCCGCCGCTCAAGATGCCGGCCATTACGCAGTTCGCGTCCGGGACCGGACCGGTGTTCGCCGGCAAGCTGTTTCCGTTCGCGTTCATCACGATTGCCTGCGGCGCGATCTCCGGCTTCCACGCGCTCATCGCCAGCGGGACGACGCCGAAGATGGTGATGCGCGAGACCGACACGGTGCTTGTCGGGTACGGCGCGATGCTGACGGAAAGCTTCGTCGGACTGATGGCGATGATCGCCGCGGCGACGCTCGAACCGGGCGTCTACTTCGCGATGAACGTGGGGCCGGCCGCGCTCGGCGGGACGCTGCAGTCCGCCTCGCTGAAGATCGCCGAGTGGGGTTTCATGGTCACGCCCGAGCAGATGCAGGCGCTCGCGAAGCAGATGGGCGAGGTCTCACTGATGTCGCGCACCGGCGGCGCGCCGAGCCTCGCGGTCGGCATGGCGAGCGTCCTTGGCGGCGTGTTCACGGGCCCGGGACTCGCGCTCTGGTATCACTTCGCGATTCTGTTTGAAGCGCTCTTTATTCTGACGACGATCGACGCGGGAACGCGCGTGGGGCGCTATATGTTCCAGGAGCTCGCGGGCCATGTGTGGGAGCCGCTCGGCCGGGTGTCCTGGTATCCGAGCATCATCTTCTCGTCGGCCGTCGTCGTTGCGGGCTGGGGTTACTTCGTCTATCAGGGCGTGATCGATCCGCTGGGCGGCATCAACTCGCTCTGGCCGCTGTTCGGCATCGCGAACCAGCTGCTGGCGGCCATCGCGCTGTGCGTCAGCACGACCATCATCATCAAGATGGGGAAGATCAAGTACTCGTGGGTGACGATCGCGCCGCTGATCTTTCTGTCGGTAGCAACCCTGACCGCCGGATGGCAGAAGGTGTTCTCGCCGGATCCGGCGCTGGGATTCCTGGCGCACGCGCGCACGCTCGCGACGTCCACGAGCCCCGACGCGGCGCGGATGATCTTCAATGACAACCTCGACGCCGGACTCTGCGCCTTCTTCATGGTGATTGTCGCGGTCGTGATTCTCGCCTCCGCCCGCGAGTGGTATCTCGTCGCCGCCAAGCGCAAGGCCCCGACCGTCAACGAAGCGCCGTACGTCGAGACCGCGCTCGCCTCATGAAGATCCTGCGGGCGGCTGCGGTTGCGATCGCTGCCACCGTCACGCTCTCGGCGCAACCCGTCGATCTCGACGTCGTCAAGCTCCGCGACAACGTGTACGTCGTCGAGAGCGGCGGCGCGAATGTCACGGTGCAGTTCGGCCCCGACGGCGCCGTGGTCGTGGACGCCGGTCCGCTCGACACGGCGGACGCCGTCATCGCCGCCATCAAGGGGATCACGCCGAGGCCCATTCGCTACGTCATCGACACGAGCGACGACGCGGATCATGTCGGGGCGAATGAGAAGGTCGCCAAGGCCGGCCGGACGCTGTTTCAGACGAACAACCAGCTCGGCGAGGGGATGACCAACGGCGGCGCGGCCGCGATCCTCGCGGCCGAGAAGGTGCTGACGCGCATGAGCGCGCCCACGGGAAAAGCCGCGTCGTATCCGACGCCCGCATGGCCGACCGAGACGTACGACCAGAAGCGGAAGTACATGTACCTCAACGGCGAGGGCATCGAAGTGCTGCACCTGCCGGCGGCGCACACCGACGGCGACAGCGTTGTGTTCTTCCGCCGGTCCGATGTGGTTGCGGCCGGCGACGTCCTCGACCTCACGCGGTTTCCCGGCGTCGACGTCGCGCGCGGCGGCGGCATCCAGGGCGAAATCGACGCGCTCAACCGGCTCGTCGAGCTCGCGATTCCGTCCGTCCCGCTCGTGTCGCAGGAAGGCGGAACGCTCGTCGTGCCGGGACATGGCTACGTCTGCGATCAGCTCGACGTCGTCGAATACCGGGACATGGTGACGATCGTCCGCGATCGCGTCGCGGACCTGATCAAGAAGGGCAGGACGCTCGAGCAGGTGAGAGCCGCCGATCCCACGGCGGGATACAACAGGCGTTTCGGATCCAGCGCGGCGTTCGTCGGAGCGATTTATGCGAGCCTTCGTCGCAATTAGCGCGCTCGTCGTTGTCTCCTCGGCGTTCGCGGCCTCGTCGGCGTTCGCGCAGGCCGGGCGCGGAGGCGGTCCGCCGCAGGCCCCGAGAGCTGCCGCGCCGATTGATCTCACCGGCTACTGGGTTTCGATCGTCTCCGAAGACTGGCGCTACCGGATGGTGACGCCGACCAAGGGCGACTTTCAGGGCGTTCCGGTGACGCCGGATGCGGCGAAGGTCGCCGAGGGCTGGGATCCGGACGCGGACACCAAAGCCGGCAACCAGTGCCGCAGTTACGGCGCGCCGGCGATCATGCGCGTGCCCGGCCGCATTCACATGACGTGGGACGACGACCGGACGTTGAAGCTGGAAACGGACGCGGGCACGCAGACGCGCGTGTTCCGGTTTGCCCCTTCGGCGAGCTCAGGGCAGGCGCGGCCGGTGTCCGAGCGGAGCTGGCAGGGCGACTCGACGGCCGAATGGGACATGCAGCCGGGCGGACGCGGCGGTGCGCCAAACGCACCGCGGCG
>Ga0157378_10002524_pt1 | contig 16285 bp, 19 predicted proteins | sample M65metaG_FD_115309 | JGI IMG/M metagenome (GOLD analysis project Ga0157378, IMG submission 115309) | Miscanthus rhizosphere microbial communities from Kellogg Biological Station, Michigan, USA - M6-5 metaG | ecosystem: Host-associated > Plants > Roots > Rhizosphere > Soil | place: USA: Michigan...
CCATGGCATGTTCGTCGCCGAACGCGAGCGCACGCAGCAGATGCGCGCTGGCCCCATCGCCGAGCGTGGCGGTGATGCCGTCGAGGATGCGCAGGCGCAGCGCGTCGACGCACAACGGCGGCGCATCGAGCAGGCGGTTGTCCGGATCGTCGCGCACGTAGCCGGTGGCGACGATGCCGCGTTCCAGCGCGTAGCGCTCGAAATCGAAACCGCCCGGATCGATCATGCCGCGCGGCCGCTTCAGGCGCAGGTGCAGGCGCCAATGCGTGCACGGCGCAAGTTGCGGCGCATTGTCGTACCAGCTCAGGCGCACCAGTCCGCGCAAGTCGATCGGCGCGCCGTCGTGCGCGGCCGTTTCGATCACGGCTTCGAAGCGCGTGCCGTCGTCCTGCACGCGCGGCAGTTCGTGCAGACGCGCGGTAACGACGAGGTTCTCGCCTTCGAGCGCAGCCGGCAGGCGCCGCGACAGCGCAAGGTCGGCACGCAACAGGGTCCACGCGATGCCGAGCAGGGCAAACACGATCCAGCGCCAGCGGGGCAGCACGAGCAACAGCAGCAGGCACACGCACAACGCCGCGATGTCGCACCAGCGTGGCGGCAACGCAGGCAGCAGCTGCACGGCGACGGCACCGGCGAGCAGCGCGGCCACTGCGCCTGCACTCACGAATTCCGCCAGCTGCAAGCGCGTCGCCACGACTCTCCCCTGCAACGCCGAAGTCGAAACCTAGCTCGCGGGCGGCGCTCCCGCGCGCAAGCCGCCGTCGTGCATTTCGAGCGTGCGGTCCATCCGCGCCGCCAAGCCGTGATCGTGCGTGACCAGCACGAAGCTGGTGCCGATCTCGCGGTTGAGCTCGAGCATCAGCGCATACACCTGCGCCGCATTGCGTTCGTCGAGGTTGCCGGTCGGCTCGTCGCCGAGTACGCACGCCGGCCGCGTCACCAACGCGCGCGCCACCGCGCAGCGCTGGCGCTCGCCACCCGACAACTCACCCGGCTTGTGCTGCAGGCGCTTGCCCAAGCCGACGCGTTCGAGTAACTCGCCGGCCTGCCGCTTCGCCGCGCCGATCGCATCGCCGCGGATCAGCAGCGGCATCGCTACGTTTTCCAGCGCGGTGAATTCCGGCAGCAGGTGATGGAACTGATAGACGAATCCAAGCGAGCGGTTGCGCACCCTGCCGCGTTCGCGATCGGACAGCTTCGACAACGCACGGCCCTCCACTTCGACCTCGCCCGCGCTCAACGTGTCGAGTCCGCCGAGGATGTGCAGCAGCGTGCTCTTGCCCGCGCCGGAGGCACCGACGATCGCGAGCGTTTGGCCGCGCTTGAGCTCGAAGCTGACGTCGCGCAGCACCTCGGTGCGCAGGTCGCCTTCCTGGTAGGTCTTGGCCACGCCTTGCGCGCGCAACACGATGTCGTTCATGGCGATGCTCCCGACGCGCCGGAACGGAGCCAGGTCATGCCGATGTCGTCGATCAGGCGGCCATCGGGCAGCTTGATGCGGCGTCGAAAGCGGCTTTCTTCGGCAAACCCGCACTTTTTATACAAATGGATCGCGGCGTCGTTGCCCTCGCGCACGCGCAGCTCGACGCGTTGCACCTGGGCGTTCGCGCGCGCCCAGTCGAGCAGCGCGCGCATCAGCGCCGTGCCGACGCCCTGCCCCACGTACCGCGGATGCACGCAGATCGTCAGCGTGCGCACGTGCGCAAGCGCCTCGTACGGCCCCGCCGCATCCAGAAAGGCATGTCCGACGATGCCGCCGCCACGTTCGGCCACCAGATAACTGCCCGCAGCGGCCAATTCGGCGATCTTCTGCGCGAACGCCGACTCGTGCAATTCGTGCGGCCGCGAGGCGAGGCGGCCCGGCACGCGCGCCGTTTCGCGCTCGGCGGCGCACAGCGCAGCGGCGTCTTCGACGCGCGCGCGGCGGATCTGCAGCGTCTGCGGCTCACTCATAGCGCAATGCCGCCGCCGGTTGCGTGCGCGCCGCGCGCCAGGCCGGATAGAGCGTGGCGATCAGGCAAAACCCGAACGCGAACGCACCGATCCAGCCGACGTCGGCCCAATGCATGTCCGACGGTACTTCGCTGATGTAGTACACGTCCGGCGACAGGAATTCGACGTGGAACGTGTGCTCGATCCATTTCACCAGCGCCGGCAGGTTCAACGCCAGCGCCGCGCCGCCGGTGATGCCGAGCAGGATGCCGGTCGTACCGACGATCACGCCCTGCACCATGAACACGCCCATGATGCTGCCCGGTGAGATGCCGAGCGTGCGCAGGATCGCGATATCGGCCTGCTTGTCGGTGACCAGCATCACCAGCGTGGACACGAGATTGAATGCCGCCACCGCGACGATCAGCGACAGAATGATGAACATCACCTTCTTCTCCATCGCCACCGCGCTGAAGAAATTCGCGTGGCCTTCGCGCCAGTCCTGCACGCGATAGAACTGGCCGAGCTGCTGCGCCAGGTCGCGCGCGATGTTCCAGGCACCGAACATGTCGTCGAGTTTGAGGCGGATGCCGCTGGGGCCGTCGAGCTGGAACAGGCGCTGCGCATCCTCGATGTGCATCAACGCCATGCCTTCGTCGTATTCCTGGAAGCCGACCGAGAAAATTCCCACGACGTCGAAGCGCTTGTAGCGCGGCACCGCGCCGACCGGCGTGGCGTTCACCTGCGGCGTGATCACCGTGACCTTGTCGCCGACACCGACACCGAGCTTCATCGCCAGTTCGTTGCCGAGGATCATGCCGAACGCGCCCGGCTTCAAATCATCGAGTGCGCCCTTGAGCATCTTCTGATCGACGTCGGACACCTTCGGCTCGGCGTCCGGCAGCACGCCGCGGATCACCGCACCGGTGACGCGCGTGCCCTGCAGCAAGGCCTGGCGTTCGACGTATGGCGCCGCGCCGCGCACGTGCGGGTTCGCCTGCGCCGTGGCGACCGCCCCCGGCCAGTCGCGCACGCTTTCGCCGACGCCCGAGATGGTGGCGTGCGAGACCATGCCGAGGATGCGCGTGGTCAGTTCCTTTTCGAAGCCGTTCATCACCGACAGCACGGTGATCAATGCAGTCACGCCGACCGCGATGCCGAGCATCGATACGAGCGAGATGAACGAGATGAAATGATTGCGGCGCTTGGCGCGCGTATAGCGCAATCCGATGAACAGCTCGAGCGGACGGAACATCGCGGGAAAAATCCGTTTACTGGGGCGGCCCGCGTGACGGGACTCAAAGCGCGGCGGCGCGCGCAGAGTGCCTGAGCGCCGTGCATACCGCAAGGTTTCGCAGAGCCAAGCCGTACCTGTGTACAGCTAGCTGAACATTTTGTGAACTCAGCAGTATTGAAATTGAACGGGAGCGCCCTATCTGTGTCTACGAATGGACGCGCTCGCCAAGGCTGGTTCGTCGATTCGCCGTACGCCACAGGCCGTGGCGTGCTTCCGATCCGTTCAATCGTTTGGAGAAATGCAATGAAAAACACTTTGTTCACGCTTGCCCTTGCAACCGCGGCCGCCGTGCCGGCGATCTCTCATGCCGACAGCGCAGGCAACGGCGGATTCTTCGTCAACGGCAACGTCGGTCAATCAAACCTGAGCAAAGGGGTCTACGACGACAACGACACCGGCTACGGCGTCAATCTCGGTTACCGCTGGGCGATCAACCCGAACGTCGCGCTCGGCGTCGAGGGCGGCTACACCGATCTCGGCAAGTTCGACACGAAGGGCAGCTTCAACGGCATCGGCCTGCCGCGCGCGGAGATCAGCGGCTGGACCGCCGGCGTGAACGGTCACTTCAACTTGTCGCCGAACTGGTACGTCAGCGCACGCGGCGGCCTGTTCCGCGCCGACGTCAAAGGCGGTTTCCCGGATGGCACCACGCCGGTCGCCATCAGCGACACCGGCACCAAGTACTACGCCGGCGCGGGCTTCGGCTACGACTTCAGCAACAACCTGAGCGTCGGCTTGAACTACGACTACTACAAGACCGACACGAAGTCGCTCAACTTCGATCCGAACATGGTTTCGGTCAGCGCCGAGTATCGCTTCAACAACTAAGGCGCCTGCGTGGGAGGCTTGATCCACGCCATCGAGCACCCATCTTCGAGTTCACTCCCAACGGAAACATCACAGGGCAAGGAACGCATCTTGGAACCGGCCGCGGCCTAAAGCCGCCGCCGGTTTTTTTTGTTCAACGCAACCAGTTCGCCGCGCTGGCCATCGCGAGCGGACTGCTCAGGATGCCATCGTGCGTCGCACCGTCGACCAGCACCGCCGTGCCGCCGCGATGCAGTCCGGCCACATCCGGATAGGCGGAGGCATTGAACGCTTCGTCGCGACTGCCGGCGAGGATCAGCAGCGGCTTGTCGTCCGCGCCGAGCGCGGCACGGTAGTCGTCGGGCGCGCAGCTGAGCATCGCGCGAAAGCTGTAGTGCAGCAGGCCATCGGTATCGGCCACATTGAAATACAGCGTGCCGAGTCCGTTGAATACACGGATGCCGAACGCGTTGAACATGACCAGTCCGAGCGTGCGGCGCAGATGCAGCTTGATCGGTGCCTCCGGCGCGCCGGGCGCCGGCGCGGATTCGCGCGGCGTCGTCGGTGCGCCGTCGCCCAGGTGCGGTGCGAACAGCAGGTAGCCGTCGACCGACGGCAGCGTCTTTTTCGCCGCGTAACGCAACGCCACGCCACCACCCATCGAATGACCGGCCAACACGAGTTTGCGCGACGGCTGCTCGCGGCGCAGCGCGGCGACGACGTCGGCGACGTCGTCTTCGTATTGGCCGATGTAGTCGATGTCGCCGAATCGGCCCGACGATGCGCCGTGGCCGCGCAAATCCACACTGACGACCGCCGCACCGCTGACATCGTGCAGCGCCTGCGCCGCCGGACGCAACTCATGCGCACTGCTCATCACGCCGTGCAGCAGCACGATCACGGGCTTGTCGTCGGCGCTGGCCGCGACGTAGTCGGCGTGCAGGATGCTGCCGTCGCGCGCGGTGTAGCAGCGCGTGTCCGCCGCGATCAAGCACGGCGCAGACGGCTGCGTGCGAACGACGTAGGGCTTCGCTGCGAACTGCGGCGCCGACGTGGCGATCAGGATGCCGGCTGCGCCGAGCCAAACGCCCAGCACCGCGGCAATGCCGACGAGAAGACGTCTATACAATTTTTTCATGCGAGCTCCGGGGCGAGATCAGGGATCGAGGGCGGAACATCAGCCGCCTGTGATCGCATGATTCGCCGCAGCGGGCGAAATCTCACACCGCCGGTGCGTCGATGCCGCGCGCCAGGCGCACGCGCAGACGTCGGCGCGTTTCCGCATCGCTGTTGTCCGGCGCCAGCACAAGCGCGATGCGGGCGCCGTCGCTGCGACGCAGGTCGAGCGTGATCCAGTCCACGCGCACCACGGCGCGGCGCAACTCGGCCGTGTGCTGCTCACCGTGCGCATCGACCACGCGCCAATGCCCCGCCGAGTGCCAGGCCACGCGTCGCACCGTGTTGTGCAGGAAACGGCGCAGCGCGATCGCCGCATAGGCGAGCGTCGCGCCGGCGACGACGAGTTTCAACGGCAGGTCCAGGCCGCTCAGGGCGATTGCCAGCAATGCCAACAGCAGCACGAGCAGCACGCCGCCGGCGAGCAGCCGCGAGGAGGAATAGTCAAACGCGATCGCGGCGGCGGATTTCATCGACGATGCGCTGCCAGCGCGCCTCTGGCGCCACGCTGCGTCCGGTCAGCCAGTCCCACAACGACGGGTCCTGCTGCTCGAGCAATTCGGCGAATGCCTGCTGTGCGGCATTGTCCACATGTGGAAAACGCACATCGAGATACCAGCCGAGCAGTTGGTCGAGTTCGCGCATGCCGCGCCGGCAGCGCCAGCGCAGGCGGTTGGCATCGAGCGCGATCATGCGTGCGGGAGCGTGGCGCTCGGCGCCGCGGCTTCGCTGCGGCGCTTGTAGAACGCAAGGATGGTGCGCGCCGAATCGTCCACCAGCCAGTGTGCCAGGCGTGCCGCATACCAGTTGAAGCCGGTGCTGACGCGGTAGTTCACGACGATGCTCAAGCGCGTTCCATCGCCGTCTGGCTCGAGCCGGTACGACGTATCGACCAGGTCGAAATAGCGGCCGCCGATCGTGACGTGCTCGTCGAGCGCGTCCGCCGGGATCGAATCGGGCGCGAACACGTAACGCCAGCGGATGTAGCGGTTTTCGTCCCAGTCCAGGATCGGTTCGTCGAAATGCACTCCGTGTTCCCAGCGCAGCTTGCGCACGCGCCCGGCCGGCGTGTCGACGGTCAGCGCCTCGAGCGGATGCGGCACGCCGATGCGGTAGGCCCAGCCGTCGGCCATTTCCGCCGGCTGGATTTCCTGCGCGCGGTTGATCAACTGCCAGATCGCCTGCGGCGTGGCGGCGATATGCTCCGACGTCACGCTGGTCTGCAGCACATCGCGCAGCGGCAAGTCGCGTTCGTACAACCCGGCCAGCGCCGGCAGCAGCAGGAATGTGCTCATCACCGACTTCGGCGGCGCGGCAAATTTCAGCACCAGCCACATCACGAACCCGCCGAACGAAGCCATGACCAGAAAAATCGGCAGCGCCATGACGATGCAGATGCTGCCTTCGATCAGCAGCAGCGCGGTGCCGGCAGTGAACAGCAACGTCGGTACCCAGGGCAACAACAGTGCCCTGCCCCAGCTGCGCTGCGCTGGCGGCAGCCGGTACACCGTGAGCATGCCGATCGCCAGCGGCACGAAGAACAGGAACGACGCGAGCATCGCACCGCTGGCGCTTCCGGCCGGCGTGTTGCGAAACGTCGCGAAACCAAAAACGCCGCGCATGGCCAAGCCGTAGATCGCGCCGGCGCCGAACAGCCAGAACAGGTTCGGCCACGCTCGCGGCGCGGCGGCCGGCGTGGCTGCAGGTCGTTGTTGTGGGGCTTCGGTCATCGGCGGCGGCTCGGGCGTCGCCGCGATGCTAACGCATCAGACCCACCGCCAGCACCGCCCACAGCGACCAGAGCACGACGCCGCCGGCGAAATAGGCGTAGAAGCGATGAATCACCTTGTTGTAGCCGCAATGGATGAAGCTGTGCAGCACGCGCAGCGCGACAAACATCCAGGCCAGCGCCAGCACCACCCAGCCGACTTGCGCGGTGTGCGCCGCCACCACCAGCGCCAGATAGAACAGCACCGGCAGCTCGAAAAGGTTGCGGAAGTTGTCCGCCGCCTTGCTGTCGGTGAGCTTCGCCGCGACTTGAGCGGAGGTCGCCACCGCTTGCGGATGGATGCGTTCGCGCCGCATCTGCGCGATGCGCGTACGGTACATGCGCACCCACACGATGAGTGTCAGTGCGACCATCGCCACCGCGGGCCACCAGATCAGACGTGTATCCATCGCGATTGTCCCCACGGCATCGATCGCACCCAGCGTGCCAGCCACGTGCGGCTAGCGCCAGGTGCAAATCGGACATGCAGCAGGGCTCAGGTGCCCTTGCGCTCGACCATCAACTTCTTGATCTCGCCGATCGCTTTGGCCGGGTTGAGGTTCTTCGGGCAGGTCTTGGCGCAGTTCATGATCGTGTGGCAGCGATACAGCTTGAACGGATCTTCCAGGTCGTCCAGGCGCGCACCGGTGTCTTCGTCGCGCGAATCGGCGATCCAGCGGTAGGCCTGCAGCAGGATCGCGGGGCCGAGATACTTGTCGCTGTTCCACCAGTAGCTCGGGCACGAGGTCGAGCAGCACGCACAAAGTATACATTCGTACAAGCCGTCGAGCTTGGCGCGGTCTTCCTTCGACTGCAGCCGCTCGGCATCCGGCGGCGGCGCGCTCTGCGTGCGGATCCACGGCTTGATCGAGGCGTACTGCGCATAGAAGTGCGTCATGTCCGGCACCAGATCCTTGACCACGGACATATGCGGCAGCGGATAGATCTTGACGTCGCCGCGGCAGTCCTCGATCGCCTTGGTGCAGGCCAGCGTGTTGGTGCCGTCGATGTTCATCGCGCACGAGCCGCAGATGCCTTCGCGGCAGGAGCGGCGGAACGTCAGCGTCGCGTCGATCTCGTTCTTGATCTTGATCAGCGCGTCCAGGACCATCGGCCCGCACGCGGCCAGATCGACCTCGTACTCGTCCACGCGTGGGTTCTGCCCGTCATCCGGGTTCCAGCGATAGATGCGGAAGGTGCGCACCTTCTTGGCGTCCGCCTTGGCTGGATACTTTTTGCCTTTTTGGACTTTGGAGTTTTTTGGAAGAGTGAATTCGGCCATGACCTCTACCCTGTCGTCATTCTGGCAAGCTCTACCAGCTCGTCATTCCCGCGGAAGCGGGAATCCATTTTGATTTCTGCCGCCGCCTTCGAGATCAAGGTGGATTCCCGCTTTCGCGGGAATGACGGCATCTTTTTTCCAGCGGCGTATCAGTAGGTCCGTGCCTTCGGCGGCACCGGCTCGACATCTTTCGTCATCGTCTGCATGTGCACCGGACGGAAATCGAAACTCGCCTTGCCTTGTGCGTCGACGCTGACCAGCGTGTGCTTCATCCAGTTGACGTCGTCGCGATCCTTGAAATCCTCGCGCGCGTGCGCGCCGCGGCTTTCCTGGCGCTGCTCGGCGGAATAGATCGTTGCCACCGCCTGGCCGAGCAGGTTCTGCAGTTCCAGCGTTTCGATCAGGTCGGAATTCCATACCAGCGACTTGTCGCTGACCTTGACCTTGGCGAACGCGTCGAAGCATTCCGACAGTTTCTTGCAGCCTTCCTTCAGCGTCTCGCCGGTGCGGAACACGGCGGCGTCCTTCTGCATCGCGCGCTGCATGGTCAGGCGCAGGTCCGCGGTCGGCGTGTCGCCGTTCGAGTTGCGCACGCGATCGAAGTTGGCCAGCGCCGCATCCCATGCCGATGCCGGCAGTTCCTTGTGCGGCGTGTCCGGCTTGATCGTCTCGCCGCAGCGCTCGGCGACCGAGCGACCGAAGATCACCAAGTCGAGCAGTGAGTTCGAACCCAGGCGGTTTGCGCCGTGTACCGACACGCATGCCGCTTCGCCGATCGCATACAGGCCCGGCACGACCGCATCGGGATTGCCACCGACCTTGCGCAGCACCTCGCCGTGATAGTTGGTCGGGATGCCGCCCATGTTGTAGTGCACGGTCGGGATGACGGGAATCGGTTCCTTGGTCACGTCGACGCCGGCGAAGATGCGCGCGGTTTCGGAAATTCCCGGCAGCTTTTCGTGCAGCACTTCAGGTCCGAGATGCTGCAAGTTGAGATTGATGTGATCCTTGTGCTCGCCGACGCCGCGACCTTCGCGGATCTCGATCGTCATCGAGCGGCTGACGACGTCGCGCGAGGCCAGGTCCTTCGCGTTCGGCGCGTAGCGCTCCATGAAACGCTCGCCTTTCGAGTTGGTGAGGTAACCGCCCTCGCCGCGCGAACCTTCGGTGATCAGGCAGCCGGAGCCGTAGATGCCGGTTGGATGGAACTGCACGAATTCCATGTCCTGCAGCGGCAGGCCGGCGCGCAGCACCATGCCGCCGCCGTCGCCGGTGCAGGTGTGCGCGGAGGTCGCCGAAAAATACGCGCGGCCGTAGCCGCCGGTGGCGAGCACCACGCCGTGCGCGCGGTACAGATGCAGCGTGCCTTCGGCCATGTCGAGCGCGAGCACGCCGCAGCAGGCGCCTTCGGAATCGAACACGAGATCGAGCGCGAAATACTCGATCATGAAACGCGCATCGTGCTTGAGCGACTGCTGATACAGCGTGTGCAGCATGGCGTGACCGGTGCGGTCGGCCGCGGCGCAGGTGCGCTGCGCGGTGCCCTTGCCGTAGTGCGTGGTCATGCCGCCGAACGGACGCTGGTAGATCTTGCCTTCGTCGGTGCGGCTGAACGGCACGCCGTAGTGTTCCAGCTCGATCACCGCGGCCGGCGCGTTCTTGCACATGTACTCGATCGCGTCCTGGTCGCCGAGCCAGTCCGAGCCCTTGATGGTGTCGTAGAAATGGAAGCGCCAGTCGTCCTCGCCCATGTTGCCGAGCGCGGCGGAGATGCCGCCCTGCGCGGCGACCGTGTGCGAGCGCGTCGGAAATACCTTGGTCAGGCAGGCGGTCTTGAGTCCCTTCTGCGCCAGGCCGAACGTGGCGCGCAGTCCTGCGCCGCCGGCGCCGACGACCACGACGTCATACTTGTGCTGTTCGATCTTGTAGGCGGCCATATTCTTCTTTTGTCAGGCGAGAGCGACGCGCACGATGGCCAGCACGCACGCCAGCGCGCCGAGTACGCACAGGAATTTCACCAGGATCTGCGAGCTGACCTCGAGCCACTTCGTGTGCACGTAGTCCTCCAGCACCACCTGCACGCCAAGCTGCGCGTGCCAGAACAGCGCGATCACGAACGCGATCGACAGCACCGCGTTGAGCGGCTCGTGCAGCAGCGCGCGTGCATGCGCGTAGTCGGCATGCATCAGCTTCAGCGCGAACCAGATGCTCCACAGCACGAGCGGGATCAGGGCCACCGCGGTCACGCGCTGCACGATGAAGTGATGCGTGCCGGACTTGGCCGAACCCAGGCCACGCACGCGCTTGAGCGGCGTCTGCAGATCGTTGCCGGCGGCGCTCATGTCAGGCCTCCGCGCGAATACACGCAGATCCAGATCAGCGCAGTCATCGCGAAACTCAGCAGCACCACGCTCCAGCCGGTGAAGTAGGCCTTGGGAATTTCGAAGCCCCAACCGGTATCCCACGCCAGATGACGAATGCCGTTGCACAGATGAAAGCACAGCGACCAGCTCCAGCCGAACAGCAGGATCAGGCCGAACGGCGAAGCGCAGAATCCTTGCACCTGGGCGTAGCGCTCGGGTCCCGATGCGAGTGCGAGCAGCAGCGCCACGACCAGCAACGAACCGACCGCCAGCGCGATGCCGGTGGCGCGATGCAGGATCGACAGCGTCATGGTCAGCTGCCAACGGTAGATGCCGAGATGCGGGGAAAGCGGGCGGGCGGTAGGCGGCATAGCGAGGTCCCGTGATCCTTGGTGTTCGTCCCTGCGCACGAGGATCGAGCCGCGGCGTGCTACAGCCGCGCGTCCCGATCCGCGTTCAAAAATCGATGCATCTTCCGTTCTTTTCCCAATCGCCGAAGCGCGTGGGATCCGGACCGTCGCGACCGCCGATTTCCCCCGGCTGCGGTGTCGTCTCGCCCGGCGTGGGTTCGGTCGGCACAGCGCTCGGCGCTTGCGGTTGTTTCGATTGCGACATGATGGTCTTCGTGAACCTGCGAAAGCGTAATACGCAGCCTCGAATCTGACAACCCGCGCTGGGCTGCACGATTCAACTTGATCAGCCGCGACGCGGAACTTACATTGCCGCTACGTACCGACATTATATCGCTTCGCTAAGGAATTGGCCGTGGCGCTTGCATTACCCAACTCGCAACTGGTCGACCTGAGCGGCCCGGATGCCGCGCGGTTCGCGCACGCGCAATTCGCCAACGACGTGCTGGCACTCAAGCCGGGGCATTGGCAATGGAACGCCTGGTTGTCGCCGCAGGGACGCGTGCGCTGGTTCTTCGCCCTGCTGCGTCCTGCGCCGGATCGGCTGCTGCTGTGGCCGCGCGGCGGCGCGGCGTCGACGCTGCGCGAGGAACTGGCGCGCTTCGTTTTCCGCGCCAAGGTCAGACCCGACGTGCCCGAGCAGCTGCGCGCGACCGGCGCGGAAGAAGCGGAGATCTTCACCGCGTTCGGCAGCTGTCCGGACGGTGACGCACTCGCGTCGCACGCAGATGCACTGGCGTTGCGCCTGCCGTTCGGCGCGCGCTGGCTGCTGTTGGCGGACCGCGCGCCGGCGCAGGCCGCGGACGCAACGGCGCTGCTGCAATGGCAGCTCGACGACATCCACGCCGGACTGCCGCTGCTCGCGCCGGCGCTGCAGGATCAGCTCTTGCCGCAATGGCTCGGCCTCGACCGGCTGCACGCGTTCAGCACCAGCAAGGGTTGCTATCCAGGCCAGGAAGTGATGGCGCGCTTGCATTTCAAGGGCGGCAACAAGCGCTGGCTGTACCACGTCGGCTTTGCCTGCGACGCTTTGCCGCCGCCTGGCACTCGCATCGGCAGCGAAACCGGCGACGCGGCGACCCTCGTCGACGCGGTGTTGACCCGACCTCACCGCGCCGAGGGCCTGGCCGTGCTGAGTGACGCGGCCGCCGCCGGCCGGCTCGGCGACAGCGCAACCGCGGCGTTGTCCGACATTCAAGTCATTTCTCGGTTTAGTTGATTCGATCTTGATCTGCGTCAGGATTTTTCCGCAGTGCGTCTCGCCTTTGCGGGGGTTTCATGCTATAGCGGGCGCGCAACAGGGGGAAACGACGATGAGCGATTCACGCAGTAAAACGCACCTTCGACGCCCGCTGGCGGCACTTTTCGGCGTGCTGTGCGGGCTTGCGGCAAATGCCGCATTTGCGGAAGAGTATACTTTTACCATCGAGCCCGACTATCCGCCGGAGCGGCTGCAGGAAATCTACAAGCCGCTGATGGATTACCTGGGCAAGGCGACCGGCCAGAAGTTCAAGCTGGAGACCGCGCGCAACTACCACTTCTATTTCCGCAACCTGCAGGCCGGCGCCAAGGCCGACTTCGCGTTCGACGAGGCGCATTTCACCGACTACCGCATCCAGCACGCGAAGTACGAGCCGCTGGCGCGCGCCGCCGAGCCGACCAGCTACAGCCTGGTCACGAACCTGGACGTGGGCAAGAGCGGCGTCAACGCGCTGGTCGGGCACGGCATCGCGACGATGTCGGCGCCGAGCCTGGGCTACAGCCTGCTGGTCGAGTTCTACACCAATCCGGTGTCGCAGCCGGACATCCGCTCCTCCTCGCCGTCCTGGAAGGATGCGGTCGAGGCGATCTTCGCCGGCGACGCCGACGGCGCGATCATCCCCACCTCGCTCAAGGACCAGTACCCGAACGTGAGCGTGGTCAAGACCTCGCGCCAGTTCGCCGGGCAATGCATCACCGCCGCGCCGAGCGTGCCGGCCGAGGTCAAGGACAAGGTGCGCGCGGCGCTGCTCAAGCTCGATTCCGATCAGGACGCGGCCAAGCTGCTGCTCGAACTCGGCATCAGCAAGTTCGTGCCGGCCACCGCGAAGGAATACGAGGGCGCCGAAGGCGTGCTGAAGAGCTATTTCGGCTACAAGTAGGCTCTGCTCACAATGCTGCGTTGTACACAGCGCAGCATTTGCCGCATATTCCATGTTTGCGCAATATCCATATTGGCGCAAACTGAACGAACCCTGTACGTAGACGAAATCTTAACGCGTCGATTGCGCGCGGCGAACGATCGCGGCTATAATTTAGGGTGACTGCACTAACGAACCGGCCATAATCCGGTTTGAGCAGTGATCCGCCGCCGGGGTTGAAATCGCGGCAAGCGGGATTTACATAGCGAACACGAGGCGTCGGCTCTACACCGGCGCCCACGCTGCGGCCCACGGGAGTGCGCCGCGGCGGGGATCGAAATGATCCCGAACTCATACCGGCAGGCTGGGATCCTCCGGAACAATTCGTCACGGCGCGTCGCGCCGTTGCTTGACCCGAGGGCTGGCGCGCCGTTGTGCTGCGACCCCGAAGGCCGGGCCGGAATTTTGTTGTGCGAATGAGGTCCAGCATGAAACTGGCATGGTTGCTCTGGTTTGCCTCGCTGTTCCAGCAGCCCGTGGACGATCGCGCCTGCATGGCCGCGACGATCTACCTGGAAGCCCGTGGCGAAAGCGTCGTCGGGCAACTCGCCGTGGCGGAAGTGGCGTTGCGTCGCCGCGACAGCGGCCAGTGGGGCAACTCGCTGTGTTCCGTCTTGCGCGCGCGTGGACAATTTGCTTTGTCCACAACGAGCAAAAATTACATTTTTACAGATGTGGATTCCTGGCAGGCGGCATGGCTCGTCGCCGATATCGCGATGCAGATGTGGTCGTTGCCACCGCCGTGGCATCGCGACGTGGTGCCGCACGCGGATCACTTCTTCGCCGCCAACTCGACCACGCCGAGCTGGGCCAAGGGCAGCCCGCTGGCGGTGATCGGCGAACACAGTTTCTATCGCGCCGACTAGAAGCGGGGTCAGAGTGCCTTTTCGCGACTGAGGCATTTCGTGTTGGGATGAGGCAGAATGCGAAAAGGCACTCTGACCCCATCGCAAATGTATACTCTGTATTACAGCCCCGGCTCGGCCAGCATGTGCGTGCATCAGGCCCTGCTCGAGAGCGGCGCCGCGCACGAATTGCGCCTGGTCGACCTGGCCGCCGGACAGCAGCGCGATCCAGCCTATCTCAAGCTCAACCCGAACGGCGTGGTGCCGACGCTGCTGATCGACGGCGCACCGTTCTACGAAGCCGCGGCGGCGCTGATGACGATCGCGGACCGGCATCCCGAGGCTCACCTCGCGCCGCCAGTGGATTCAGCGCAGCGCGCGGCGTGGAACCAGTGGGTCGTGCACTTGGCCAACACGCTGCATCCGGCGTTCCGCTTGTGGTTCTATCCGCACGATATCGCCGCGGACGAGCCGACCCAGGCCGCGGTCAAGGCCGCCGTGCAACGCAAGATCGAAGCGGCGTGGGAACGCATCGCGGCGCACTTGCGCGAGCACGGGCCGTACCTGCTCGGCGACGCTGTCAGCGCGCCGGATCTGCTGCTGATCATGTTGATGCGCTGGTCGCGCAACATGAACCGTCCGGCCACGGCCTGGCCGGTGCTGGCCGACTATGCGCAACGCATGAAGTCCCGCCCGAGCTGGAAGCAGCTCTACGCTGCCGAAGGGCTGACGGAGTGGAGCTGATTACTGCGGGCGGTCGACGTCCGACAGAGTAAGCGAACGGAAGCCGGAAGCGATCGCCGCGGAAACGCGCTGCGCAAGGCTCTGCGCGTTCGATGCGGGCGTCTCGGCTTCGCTTTCGACTTGTGCCGGCGGCGGCCCCGGCACGTAGGAGACGCGCCGTTCGGAAGCTTCGCGCGCGCAACGCAGCGCTTCCAGCGCGAGGCGGTTCCAACGCAGCATGTGCGCGACCGGCACCAGGACCCACCCGGGCGAACTGCTGCCGGGACGCAACGGGTCCCAGCCGCCGGTGCCGGGCAGCGCCACAGTTTGCGTCAGGATGCGGCCGTGCAGGCGAAACGCCATCGCATCGGGTTGATACGCGGCAAACGCCTGGCCGTTGAGCATGATGCTCGGCTTGCCGTACAGCAGCCCGGCCTGCGCCTCGTGCGCACGCTGCAGGTATCCGCTGATCATGTCGAAGTGCGAACGCGCGTTCATGGCACCCCTCCCGGCGCGCCATGCTAGCGCAATTCCAGCGTCACCGCTGGCAAAAACGCACACGCCGCCCAATGGGCGGCGCGTCGTTCGGTTCAGGCCCGCCGCGAAGCGGGCCGTGCGGGGTCGTCAGTGATCGCGTTCGCGTTCGCGCAGCGCTTCCAGATGGTCGCCGCGCACGAACACGCGATCGCCGGGATGAAAGCCGGGATTCTCGTACTGCGTGACGGTGGCCCACTGGCCGTCGTCGAGTTCGACGCGGAAGCGCCAGGCATAGCCGGATGCCGCGCGGGCGTTGTCGCGTTCGATCGAGTCGCCGACCGCCGCTCCGCCGACCACGCCGACCGCAGTCGCCGCGGCGCGACCGTTGCCGCGACCGAACTGGTTGCCGATCACGCCGCCGATGATGGCGCCGAGCACGGCACCGCCGCCGGAGCTGCGCTGGCGCAGTTCGACCTGATCGATGTCGCGCACGGTGCCGCAACGGTGGCAGTAGCGGCCCGAATAGCCTTGCTCGGAAGCGCCTTCGTGATAGACCACGCGTTCGCGCGGCGGCGGCGCGACGCAACCGTTCAGAGCGAAGGTGGCCGCCAGCAATACGGCGATCAATCCCTTATTCAGCAGCATGACGTGTTCCTCGTTGGGTAAGCGAAAATGCGAATGGTCCATATGCTCTCAACGCGAATGCTCGCGTTTGGTTGAATGGCAGTTTCGCGTACCGTGTGTGAACGTTGCCGAAACCGCAACAAGCCGAAGTGTGCGCCGTTTCACGTTGAGTTAGCATCGGACGATAAGTGCGAAACAGCGGAGAACATATGAATCCCACGGAAGCCCCGCGCCGCCTCAGCGAGCGGATCCGCGAACTCGACCATCAGGGCGCCGCCGAGCGCCTGGAGTCGATGTCGGACGCGGCGATCGGGCAGACGCTGGCGGAGCTCGGACCCGGCCACGCGATCGAGATCCTCGAGCGCTTCCCGGCCGAACGCCGCGCGCGGATCGCGGCCGCG
>Ga0157378_10002526_pt1 | contig 16283 bp, 15 predicted proteins | sample M65metaG_FD_115309 | JGI IMG/M metagenome (GOLD analysis project Ga0157378, IMG submission 115309) | Miscanthus rhizosphere microbial communities from Kellogg Biological Station, Michigan, USA - M6-5 metaG | ecosystem: Host-associated > Plants > Roots > Rhizosphere > Soil | place: USA: Michigan...
CGGCGGTGTACGCCGCGCGCGCCAGCGACAGCGCGCGCCGCAGATCGTCGAGGTTCTCGGCGCTGGTGCGCCCGGGACGCTTGTCGAACCATTTCGGAATCATCATCTCGGCGGTCCAGCCCGCCGTCTCGCGGCCGGCGGCGTCGCGAATCGTGGCGCGGACGAACGCCTGCGGCGCCTCGCGCACCGTGGCGCTGCCGAAGCGGAACGGCAGCCGCAGGCGCACGCCGCGCTCGAAGAGGTCGAGCGCGACGACGGCGAAGCGGAACGCGTCGGCGGTCATCGCGCGTTCGTCGCGGGCGGCGCGCTCATCCGTCGAGCGTTCCCTGCGCGTAGAAGTGCCGGCGGATCGTCTGCGTCAGCGCGACGAACGCCGGATCGCCCATCAGCGCGAGCGAGCGCGGCCGCGGCAGCGCGACGTCGTAGATCGCGGCGATCGACCCGGGCCGCTCGCTCATCACGAGGACGCGGTCGGCGAGGAACACCGCCTCGGGAATGCTGTGGGTGATGAACAGCACCGTCTTGCGCGTCTCCGACCAGATGCGCTGCAGCTCGAGGTTCATCTTTTCGCGCGTCATCGCGTCGAGCGCGCCGAAGGGCTCGTCCATCAGCAGCACCTTCGGGTCGTGGACGAGCGCACGGCAGATCGACGCGCGCTGCTGCATGCCGCCGGAGAGCTGCCACGGCAGCTTGCGGGCGAAGTCGGCGAGACCGGTCATCGACAGGAGCTCGCGTGCCCGCGGCAGGTAATCTGCGCGCGACAGCTTGCGCATCTCGACCTGCAGCATCACGTTGTCGAGCACCGTGCGCCAGGCGAGCAGCACCGGGCTCTGGAACACGATGCCGATGTCGTCGGGCGGACCGTCGACGGCGGCGCCGTTCACCGTGATGCGGCCCGACGACGCCGGCAGCAGTCCGGCCACCATCTTCAGCAGCGTCGACTTGCCGCAGCCCGACGGGCCGACGATCGCCAGGAACTCGCCGGCGCCGATGTCGAACGACAGCGGCTTCAGCGACTCGACGGGACCGTCGGCCGTGCGGTAGGTCTTCGCGACGCCGTCGACGACGATCAGCGGACGCGCCTCGATCACCTCGTCGTCCGCTAGGGCAGGTAATCGTTGGTGTAATAGTCCGACGCCTTGCCCGCGGTCGCCTTCTCGAGGCCGCCGTACTCGACGAGCAGCGTCATCGTCTCGTCCATGTTCTTCGCACCGACGCGGAACGGGCGGTCGTTCGGGTTGTCCGGGCCCTTGTAGAGCGCGGCGGTCTGCTTCATGCCGACGAGCGCCGTGTCCTTGACGCCGGACTTCGGCTGCGCCTTCAGCATCGCGTCGATCGCAGCCTCCGGGTTCTTCGCGGCTTCCTCGAGCGAGCGCGTGGCGGCGCGCATGAAGCGCTTGGCCACGTCGGGCTTCTGCTTCAGGAAATCCTTCTGCGCGACGATGCCCGAGCTCACCATGTTGACGCCGTAGTCGGCGAAGCGGATCGGCGTGACCTGCTTCTGCGTCGCGTCCTGCAGCTTGATCGCCTGGTCCATCACGTAGCCGAGCAGGAGGTCCGCCTGGTTGTTGATCACCGCGTTGAGCTTGGTCTGCGCGTCGCCGGCGACCGTCTTGAAGTCGCTGTCCTTCAGGTTCGTCTTCTTGAGGAACAGCGGCCAGATCTGGGACATCGAGTCGCCGGGCGTCACCGCGACCGTCTTGCCCTTGATGTCCTCGGGCTTCCGGATGTTCTTGTCGGAGAAGCCCATCACCGACATCGGGCTCGTCTGCAGCGCGACGCCGATCGCGGTCACCGGGGCGCCCTTGGCGGCGGCCTTGATCATCGTCGGCACGTCGGCGTAGCCGAACGTCGCCGTGCCCGCGGCCACCGCCTGCACGGTGACGCCGGACCCGCGGCCTTCCTGGATGTCGAGGTCGATGCCTTCCTGGTCGAAGTAGCCGCGCTCCTTGCCGAGATAGAACGGCGCGTGCTCGCTGTAGGTGTACCAGTTGAGCAGCAGCGTGACCTTGTCCTTCGCCTGCGCGGCGGCGTGGCCTGCGCCGGCGGCGAGCGCGAACGCGGCGGTGAGCGTTGCCAGATGCTTGAGCATGGGTGCTTCCTCCTGTTGGAATGGGGCCGCCGACGAAAGCCCGTCAGGCGGTGGCGGTGAAGTCCGCTCGATGCGATGCGTGCCACGGAATGGTGAGGCGCTCGACCAGGTCGGCGGCGACGAACAGCAGGACGCCCACGCCCGACAGCACCGTCAGCGCCGCGAACATCAGCGGCAGGTCGAAATTGCCGTTGGCGATCTGCAGCAGGTAGCCGATGCCCGAGTTGGAGCCGACGAACTCCCCGACGACGGCGCCGACGACAGCGAGCGTGACCGAGACCTTGAGGCCGGCGAAGATGGACGGCAGCGCCTGCGGAAAGCTGATGCGCAGGAACGTCGCGAGGCGCCCCGCCTTCATCGAGCGCGCCAGGTCGATCATGTCGGGATCGACCGACTTGAAGCCCATCACCGTGGACACGACGACCGGGAAGAACCCCAGCATGAACGCGCAGATCACCTTGGGAATGATGCCGAAGCCGAACCACACGACGAACAGCGGCGCGATCGCGATCTTCGGCACGCTTTGCGAGAACACCAGCAGCGGGTAGACGAAGCTCTCGATCGTGCGCGAGTAGGCGATCAGCAACGCCATCGGGATGCCGAAGGCGATCGACAGCGCAAAGCCGCCGAGCGTCGCGTACGTGGTCACCAGCGTTTCCCGCCACAGCTTCGGCCATTCGGCGACGAGCTGCCGGACCACCGCCTCCGGCGCCGGGATCAGGTACGGCGGGATGCGGAACACGCGGATGGCGAGGTCCCACACGACGAGCAGGATCGCGACGAGCAGGATCGGGCGCATCCACGCCGAGAACAGGACGCGCTGCCAGCCGCTGCGGCGAAAGGACGGATCGGGCATGGATATAACCAGTTGGTTAATTATCGTTGGCGGCCGTCGCGCGCGTCAACCGGCCGGCGGCCGCCGGACGCAGGTAGCCCAGGATCACCTCGGTCATGTGCGCGAGGCGCTCGCGCCGGGCCTGCGCCGTCGCGAGGTCGCGGCCGAACACCGCCGACAGCGTGTGGTTGTTGCCGAGGTAGAAGTACGACAGCGCGGCGATCGAAACGTACAGCTGCAGCGCGTCGACGCCCGGGCGGAACTCGCCGCGCCGCGCCCCGGCGCGCAGCACGTCGCCGAGCGTGTCGATCAGCGGCGAGTTCATCGCCTGCACGTGCCGCGAGCGCTTCAGGTGACGGGCGCGGTGCAGGTTCTCGCTGTTGAGGAGCGTCATGAACTCCGGGTTGGCGAGGTAATAGCGCCACGTGAACTCGACGAGCCGGCGCACCCCTTCGGGCGGCGCGACGTCCTGCATCTGCAGGTCCTTCTCGGCCGCGCGGATGCGCGCGTACGCCGCCTCGAGCACGGCGCGGAACAGCGCTTCCTTGTTGCCGAAGTAGTAGTACAGCATCCGCTTGTTCGTCCTGGCGCCCGCGGCGATGCGATCGACGCGCGCGCCCGTCAGGCCGTGGCGCGCGAACTCGCGCGTGGCGGCGGCGAGGATCGCGGCGCGCGTGCGGTCGGCGTCGCGCAGCGCGCGCACGCGCGGCTTCGGGCCTGCGGCGGCAGGGTCGGCGGCCATCGGCCGATGGTAACCAGACAGTTAATTCAGCGCAACGGCGGGCACGAGCATCAGGTCGATTGCCAAGCGGCTGGCGCGCGACGTCGACGTCGCGCCGCGACGGCAAAGACGAGTGCGAAGCGCGCGCCTAGGGCCGGTGGTCGCCGACGCGCACGATCTTCATCGTGTTCGTGCCGCCGGACTTGCCCATCGGCTCGCCGACGGTCAGCACGATCAGGTCGCCGCGCTGCACGTGGCCGTTCCGCAGCAGCGTGTCCTCGGCCTGGATCAGGACTTCGTCGCGGTCAGTGCCCTGCTCGAGGAACAAGGGGTAGACGTTGCGGTAGAGCGCCATCTTACGCTGCGACGCGATCTTAGGCGTCAGCGCGAAGATCGGGCACCCGCAGTTGTGCCGCGACATCCACAGCGCGGTCGAACCGGAGTCGGTCAGCGACGCGATCGCCGACACCTTCAGGTGGAACGCCGTGAACAGCGTCGCGTTGGCAATCGACTGGTCGATGCGCGTGAACGTTCGGTTCAGGAAATCGCGGTCGAGCATCACCTCGTCGGACTTCTCGGCTTCCGCGCAGATCTGCGCCATTGTCTCGACGGTCTCGACCGGGTAGCGGCCCGCGGCGGTCTCCGCCGACAGCATCACCGCGTCGGTGCCGTCGAGGACGGCGTTGGCGACGTCGGAGACCTCGGCGCGCGTCGGCACCGGCGCGTTGATCATCGACTCCATCATCTGCGTCGCGGTGATCGTCAGCTTGTTGTTGTCGCGCGCCATGCGGATCATCCGCTTCTGCAGGCCGGGCACCTGCGCGTTGCCGACTTCCACCGCGAGGTCGCCGCGCGCGACCATGATGCCGTCGGATGCCTGGATGATCTCGGCCAGCGCGCCGATCGCCTCCGCGCGCTCGATCTTCGCGATCAGCAGCGCGTGGCCGCCCGCGGCGCGCAGCAGCTGGCGCGCCATGTACATGTCTTCCTTGTTCTTCGGGAACGACACCGCGAGGTAGTCGGCCTCGAGCAGCGCGGCCGTCTTGACGTCGTCCATGTCCTTCGCGGTAAGCGCCGGCGCCGTGAGGCCGCCACCCTGACGGTTGATGCCCTTGTTGTTCGACAGGACGCCGCCCAACTCGACGCGCGTGACGATGCGCGGCCCGTCGACGCGCTCGACGACGAGCTTGATCAGCCCGTCGTTCAGCAGCAGGACGTTGCCGCGCGAGACGTCGTGCGGCAGCTCCTTGTAGTCGAGGCCGACGCCTTTGGCGTCGCCCATCTCGCACTCGGCGTCCAGGATGAACGTCTGCCCGGGCTCCAGCGTGACCTTGCCCTCCGCGAACTTGCCGACCCGGATCTTCGGGCCCTGGAGGTCGGCCATGATCGCGATCTCGGCGCCGAGCCTGCGCGCCGACTCGCGCACCAGTCGCGCGCGCTCGATGTGGTCGTTCGCGGTGCCGTGCGAGAAGTTGAGGCGCACGACGTCGACGCCGGCCGCGAGCATCCGGTGGAGCACGGCAGGATCGCTGCAGGCGGGGCCGAGCGTGGCGACGATCTTGGTGGCGCGGAGCACGGGGGGACTCTGGAGGAAACGGAAGCGGCCGATGTTACGCCAAAGCGTGCGGACGAGTCACGGCGTGGCTTAGAATCCGGCGCGTGTTCGCGTGCCATGCCGCCGGCATGGGTCGAACGGCGTCACGACGTCATCAGGGAGATTCCATGAGCAAGCATATCTTCGCCGCGGCCACGGTCGCGGCCGCGTTCGCGCTCGGCGCGGCCTGGGTGGGAAGCGCGGCTGCGTACGACGGCCCCGTCGAGAAGAAGGTCTTCACCCTGCCGGCGTACACCACCGTCGGCGGCAGGACGCTCAAGAACGTGCGCGTCGGCTACGAGACGTACGGCGCGCTCAACGCGGCGGGTGACAACGCCATTTTCGTCCCGCACTTCTTCACGGCGACGTCGCACGCGGCTGGCAAGTACAAGCCGACCGACGCCGCGTCGGGGTACTGGGATCCCATCATCGGTTCCGGCAAGCCGATCGACACCGACAAGTACTTCGTCATCAGCGCGGACGCGCTCACGAATCTCAACACCAAGGACCCGAACGTCACGACGACCGGGCCCGCCAGCGTCGACCCCGACACCGGCAAGCCGTACGGCATGGCGTTCCCGGTCGTGTCGTATCGCGACACGGTGCGCGTGCACAAGGCGCTCGTCGACTCGCTCGGCGTGAAGAAGCTGCAGGCGGTCGCCGGCGCGTCGGGCGGCTCGATCCAGGCGATGGAGTGGGGCGCGCTGTATCCCGACTTCGTCGAGCGGATCGTCCACGTCATCGGGCCCGGCTTCGACATCTCGCCGTACGTGCTCGAGATGCTCGACGTCTGGGCGCTGCCGATCAGGCTCGATCCGAAGTGGAACAACGGCGACTACTACGGCAAGGACGAGCCCGTGGCGGGCGTCGGCCAGGCGCTGATGATCATCACGATCACCGCGCGCGCGAACGGCTGGGCGGAGAAGACGTTCGGCTACAAGTGGGCGGACGCCGCGAAGGATCCGGCAGCGGCCATGGGCAACGCGTTCCTGATCGAGGATTCGATCGGCAAGGCCGGCGCCGCGCGCGGCGCCACCACCGACGGCAATTCGCTGATCTACACGGCGAAGGCGAACCAGCTCTACAACCTCGGCGACGACGTGAAGAAGATGAAGGCGAAGATCCTGTTCGTGCCCGCGAGCTCGGACCTGCTGTTTCCGCCGGAGCTGTCGAAGCGCGCCGCGGAACGCTACCGCGCGCAGGGCGGCGTTGCGGAGGTCGCGATCATCGACGGCGACGGCGGGCACCTGGACGGCGTGCTCAACGTCGCGAAGCAGGGCGAGGCGATCCGCGCATTCCTCGCGAAGTAGGAGCCGCCCGCCGGGCCGACCCAAGGGCGGCTTGCTCCCCCTCCGGGGGCAGCGAACGCGTGGGGGTCGTCAGCCGGCGCGCGCTTCCAGCGCGGCGACGGCCGGCAGCGTCTTGCCTTCGAGGAACTCGAGGAACGCGCCGCCGGCCGTCGAGATGTAGCCGATCCGGTCGGCGACGCCGAACTTGTTGATCGCCGCGACGGTGTCGCCGCCGCCGGCGATCGAGAATGCCGGCGACGTGGCAATCGCCTCGGCGAGCGCTTTCGTGCCCTCCGCGAACGCGTCGAACTCGAACACGCCCACCGGACCGTTCCACACGATCGTCCCGGCGCTCGCGACGATTCCTTGCAGCGCCGCCACCGACCGCGGCCCGATGTCGAGGATCAGGTCGTCCTCGGCGACGCTCGCCACCGGCTTGCGCTCCGCCGGCGCGTCGGCCGCAAAGCGCTTCGCGCACACGGCGTCGACGGGGACGGGGACCTTGCCGGGGAAGTCGCGCAGGATCGACGCGGCCTCGCCAACGAGATCGGTCTCGGCGAGCGACTTGCCGATCTTCCCGCCGGCGGCGAGGATGAACGTGTTCGCGATGCCGCCGCCCACCACCAGCGTGTCGACCTTCGCCGCGAGCGCGCGCAGGATCGTGAGCTTCGTCGACACCTTCGACCCGGCGACGATCGCGACCAGCGGCCGCTTCGGCGCCGCGAGCGCCTTGCCCAGGGCGTCGAGCTCGGCGGCCATCAGCGGGCCGGCGCACGCGACGGGCGCGTAGCGCGCGATGCCGTGCGTCGTCGCCTCGGCGCGATGCGCGGTGCCGAACGCGTCGTTCACGTACACGTCGCAGAGCTTCGCCATCTTCTGCGCGAGCGCGGGGTCGTCCTTCTTCTCGCCCTTGTTCATCCGGCAGTTCTCGAGCAGGACGACGCTGCCGGGCGCGAGCGCCGCGTGCCACGCGCCGCCGTCGACCCAGTCGCGGACCAGCGGCACGTCGCGCCCGAGCAGCTCGCCCAGGCGCTTCGCCACCGGCGCCAGCGAGTCCACCGCCTTCCACTCGCCTTCGGTCGGTCGACCGAGATGCGACGTCACCATCACGGCGGCGCCGCGCGCCTGCGCGTCGCGGATGCCCGCGAGCGACGCGCGGATGCGCGTGTCGTCGGTGACCGCGCCGGCGGCGTCCTGCGGCACGTTCAGGTCGGCGCGGATGAACACGCGCTTGTTCTTCACATCGATGTCGGCGAGTCGCTTGATCGTCATGGCGCGAGGAGGAGCCCCATCATGTGGATGTCGTCGTACACGTCGCCGTCCTTGCGGCCGCGCACGCGCGTGCCTTCGAGGACGAAGCCGACCTTCTCGTACAGGGCGCGGGCGCGCGTGTTCGTCGCGTAGACCGACAGATCGATACGCTCGAAGCACGACGCGCGCGCCGCGGCGATCGTCGTGCGGATCAGCCGCTCGCCGAGCCCGCGCCCGCGCCACGCGGCGACCACGCCCATTCCGAGCATGCCCGTGTGCGCATAGCTGTCGATCGTCTCGCGGCGCACGTCGCACCAGCCGACGATCTCGCCGCCGGCGTCCGCGACGAACTGCGGATTGTTGGCCTCGAGGTTGCCGGCGACGAACTCCGCGGTGCGCAGCAGCGAGAACGGCCGCAGGCTCGCGAGGTAACGGCGCTCGGCGATCACGGCGCCCACCGCGGCGCGGAAGCCGTCGATGTCGGCGAGCGTGATCGGCCGGACGACCGCGTCCACGGGCGCTACTTGGCCGCCATCAGCGCGACCGTCGTGTCGAGCATGCGGTTCGAAAACCCCCACTCGTTGTCGTACCAGCTCGACACCTTGACCAGCCGGCCGGAGACCTTGGTGAGCGTCGCGTCGAACGTCGACGACGCGGGGTCGTGGTTGAAGTCGACGGACACGAGCGGCGCCGTGTTGTAGCGCAGGATGCCGGCGAGCGGGCCCGACTCGGCCGCCGCCTTCATGATCCCGTTCACCTCCTCGACCGTCGTGTCGCGCGCCGCGATGAACGACAGGTCGACGATCGACACGTTGATCGTCGGCACGCGGATCGCGTAGCCGTCGAGCTTGCCGTTGAGCTCGGGCAGCACGAGGCCCACCGCCGCCGCGGCGCCGGTCTTGGTCGGAATCATGCTCATCGTCGCCGAGCGCGCGCGACGCAGGTCTTCGTGGTAGACGTCCGTGAGCACCTGGTCGTTCGTGTACGCATGGATCGTCGTCATCAGCCCGTTGACCACGCCGATCCTGTCGTGCAGCGGCTTTACGAGCGGCGCGAGGCAGTTGGTCGTGCACGACGCGTTGCTGATCACCGTGTGCGACGCCTTGAGCGTCGCCTGGTTCACGCCGTAGACGATCGTCGCGTCGACGTCCTTGCCGCCGGGCGCCGAGATGATCACCTTCTTCGCGCCGCCCGCAAGATGCTTGCCGGCCTTCTCCTTCGTCGTGAACAGGCCGGTGCACTCGAGCACGACGTCCACGCCGAGCGATCCCCACGGCAGCTTCGACGGGTCGCGCTCGGCGAACACCTTGATGCGGTCGCCGTTGACCACCATCGAGTCGCCTTCGACGGCGACGGTGCCCGGGAACTTGCCGTGCGCGGTGTCGTAGCGCGTCAGGTGCGCGTTCGTCTCCGGGCTGCCGAGGTCGTTGATCGCGACGATCGCGAGGTCGTGCTTCCTGCCGCCTTCGTAATGGGCCCGCAGGATGTTGCGGCCGATGCGGCCGTATCCGTTGATCGCGACTTTGAGCGTCATGAGAGTCTCCGTTCGTGGCTGATGCCGATGAGGTCAGTGCCGTGGCGCGATTGCCGGTGCGGCCGCCGTGCGGCACGCCGCCGAGAGCGCGTCGAGGTCGGGAAAGCCGAAGCCGGCCTCGACCAGGTCCATGCCGTCCCACTGGAACGGCTGCTCGACGAGCAGGCGCCCGCCGAGCTGTTCGTAGAACGCGCGGGCCGGCTTGTTGCCGGCGATCGTCCACACGATCATCCCGGTGGCGCCCTGCGCGCGCTGCGCGTCGACGACCGCGCCGACCAGGCGGTGGCCGAGGCCCGCGCGCTGGAAATCCGGCCGCACGTAGACGGCGGTGAGCTCCGCGTCGAGGTCGTAGCGCGGCTCCGCCAGCCGGTTGCCCGCAGCGAAGCCGACGATCTCGGCGTCGTGCGCGACGACGTGGACGCACGCCGCCGCGGACTCGGCGGAGAGCACGCGCTCCCACAGCGCGGTGCTCGCCTCGACCTGCATGCCGTCGAGGTACGCATCCGGGATCATGCCGCGATACGTGCGGCGCCAGCTCTCGACCCGCACGCGCGCGATGCCGGGCGCGTCGGCTACGGTGGCGGGGCGCAGCGCGAGCCCGGGCATCGCGTCAGGCGGCCACCGACCGCACGGCCGCGGCGACGTTGTCGACCGTGAAGCCGAAGTGCTTGAACAGGACGCCGCCGGGCGCCGACTCGCCGAAGCGGTCGAGCCCGACGACGGCCGCGTGCGGATCGTCGACGGCGCCGACGTAGCGGCGCCACCCGTCGGTCACGCCGGCCTCGACGCCGACGCGCGCGACGCCGCGCGGCAGCACCGCCGCGCGATAGGCGGCGTCCTGCCGGTCGAACGCCTGCGTGCATGGCATCGATACGACGCGCACGGCGATGCCGTCCTTCGCGAGCGCGTCGCGCGCGCCGAGCGCCAGCGTCACCTCGGAACCGGTGGCGATCACGACGGCGCGCTTGCCGGCGGCGTCCGGCGGAAAGTCGGCGAGCACGTAGCCCCCGCGGCGGATGCCCGCGGTCGCCGCCGCGTCGCGCGCGGCGCACGGCACGTTCTGGCGCGTCAGCATCAGCGCCGTCGGGCCGTCGGCGCGCTCGATCGCCGCCGCCCAGGCGAGCGCGGTCTCGACGGTGTCGCACGGTCGCCAGACGTCGAGCTGCGGAACGAGCCGCAGGCTCGCCGTGTGCTCGACCGACTGGTGCGTGGGACCGTCCTCGCCGAGGCCGATCGAGTCGTGCGTGAACACGGCGATCACGCGCAGCTTCATCAGCGCGGCCATGCGCACGGCGTTGCGCATGTAGTCGGAAAACGTCAGGAACGTGCCGTGATACGGGATGAAGCCGCCGTGCAGCGCGAGGCCGTTGGCGATCGCGGCCATCGCGAATTCGCGGACGCCGAAGTTCACGTAGTTGCCCGCCGCCTCGCGGGTGACCACCGTGCTGCCGGACCAGTTCGTGAACACCGAGCCGGTGAGGTCGGCCGAGCCGCCCACCATCTCCGGGAGATGCGGGGCGAACGCCTCGATCGCCTGCTGCGACGCCTTGCGCGTCGCGACGGCCTCGGCCTTGCCCGACTGCTTCGCGACGAACGCCTCGACCACGCGCGTGAAATCGGCCGGAAGGGTGCCCGCGATGCGGCGCTCGAATTCCGCCGCGAGATCCGGATGCGCGCTCCGGTATGTCGCGAAGCGCGCTTCCCAGTCGCTTCGTTGCGTCGCGCCGCGCGGACGCGCGTCGAAGCCGGCGTACACCGCGGCCGGAATCTCGAACGGCGTCGCCGCCCACGGGAGCGCGGCACGCGTCGCGGCGATCTCCTTCTCGCCGAGCGCGGCGCCGTGCGCGTCGGCGGTGCCGGCCTTCGTCGGCGCACCCTTGCCGATGACCGTCCTGCAGCAGATCAGCGACGGGCGGTCGGTCACGCGCTGGGCGGCGGCGATGGCCGCGTCCACGGCATCGACGTCGTGACCGTCGACCGCGGGGATCACGTGCCAGCCGTACGCCGCGAAGCGCGCCGGCGTGTCGTCGGTGAACCATCCGCGCGTGGGACCGTCGATCGAGATGCCGTTGTCGTCGTAGAGCGCGATCAGCTTGCCGAGGCCCAGCGTGCCCGCGAGCGAGCACGCCTCGTGCGACACGCCTTCCATCAGGCAGCCGTCGCCGACGAACACATACGTGCGATGGTCGACGATCGTGTGGCCCGGCCGGTTGAAGTGCGCGGCGAGGAGCCGCTCGGCCAGCGCCATGCCGACCGCGTTCGCGAGGCCCTGCCCGAGCGGACCGGTCGTCGTCTCCACACCGGGCGTGCGGCCCACTTCCGGGTGGCCGGGCGTTTTCGAGTGAAGCTGACGAAAGCGCTTCAGCTCGTCCATCGGCAGGTCGTAGCCGGACAGATGCAGCAGCGCGTACTGGAGCATCGACCCGTGTCCGTTCGACAGCACGAACCGGTCGCGGTCCGGCCACCGCGGTTGCGTCGGGTCGTGACGCAGATGGCGCGTCCACAGCGCGACGGCGATCTCGGCCATGCCCATCGGCATGCCGGGATGGCCGGACTTCGCGGCCTCGACTGCGTCCATCGCCAGCGCGCGGATGGCGTTGGCGAGCATGGCGTCGGGCGCGGGCGTTGCAGTCGAGGTCGGAATGGAAAGGAAGGACGTCGTCGCGCCGTCGGCCATGGTTGTCGTCGAGTGAGAAGATGCGGCGCGCCGGGCCCGTCCGGTGACGGCAACTTGCGCGGAAGAGTTGAAAATTATCGTCTAAAGCACGACATTTGTGCAATAATCCCACGTTTGTCCCGACGCATTTCCGATGGGCGCGCGAACGAACGAACTCGTGCCCGGAATCGTGCCCAGAAGTTGCGCGGAACGCGCGTCGAAGCATCGCAAAAGCGCCATCCAAGCGGCATCCGGCACGCGCCGGCGAGCAGGGCACCGGTCTTCGAAGATGCAAGGACCGGTCTGGACTGGATCACGAGATCAAGCGACCAGGGTGAGGGTCAGGTGAGGTAGGTGACCAAAGGGGGTTGGCCCGGGATATCCCATCAGGCCGACGTGTAGGGTGGACGCGGCGCTTTCGACACGAGGCGAGCGTCGCTGACGGGGGACGACTAATGGACGGAATCCATCTGTTAGGCGAATGGTACGGCTGCCCTGCCGACACGCCGGAATTCACACGCGCGGAAGCGCTTCGCGTCGCCTGCCGCAAGGCCGTCGAGGCCGCCGGGCTCACGATCGTCGGCGACAACTTCTTCCAGTTCCAGCCGCAGGGCGTCACGGGCACCGTGCTGCTCGCCGAATCGCACCTCGCCGTCCACACGTGGCCGGAGGCCGGGTTCGTGACCGTCGACGTGTACGTCTGCAACTACACGACGGACAACACCGCGAAGGCCGAGCGCGTCTTCCGCGAGCTCGAGACGGTGCTGAAGCCCGAGCGCGCGCGCTTCCAGGCGATCCACCGCGGCGGGAAGGATGACTGAGCCGGAAGGCGACCTGGCTCCCGGCGCGATGACGGAGTACATGACCGACGACTGGGGCTTCTTCATCCGGTCGAAGGCCGCGCTGGAGCGATTCCGCTCCGCGTTCCAGGACGTCGAGGTTCACGACAGCGCGTCGTTCGGCAAGCTGTTCCGCCTGGACGGCCACTTCATGACGTCTGAGAAGGACGAGTTCTTCTACCACGAGAATCTCGTTCACATGGCGGCGCTGACGCACGCGGCGCCTGCGCGCGCGCTGGTCGTCGGCGGCGGCGACGGCGGTTCCGTCGAGGAGCTGCTGAAGCATCCGTCGATCCGGCACGTGACGCTGGCCGAGATCGACGGCGCCGTCGTCGACATCGCGCGCCGCCATCTGCATGCTGTGCATCGCGGGCGCCTCGACGATTCGCGCGTCGCGCTGCGCATCGAGGACGGCTTCGCCTACGTCCGCAACGCCGCCGACCGCTACGACCTGATCGTCCTCGACCTCACCGATCCGGGCGGCCCGTCGCTGCCGCTGTACACGGTCGACTTCTATCGCGCCTGCGCGGCGCGCCTGGTGCCCGGCGGCGTGATGACGCTGCACATCGCCAGCCCTGTCGCACATCCGGAACGCATCCGCCGCGGCGTCGTGGATCTGCGCGCCGCCTTCGCGCGCGTCACGCCGTACCTGACGTCGATCCCGCTCTACGGCGGCCTGTGGATGATGGCCTGCTGCTCCGACACCCTCGATCCGCATGCGCTGTCGGCCGCCGAGGTCGACCTCCGCATCGCCGAGCGCGGGCTCACCGACCTCCAGTACTACAACGGGGACATGCACCGCGCGGGCCTCGCGCTGCCGAACTTCGTGCGCGACCTCGTCGGCTGATCCACCGCGCCGGCATGTCGGACGCTTGAAGCGGCCGCGCGCCGGCCGCATCTACGGGACGTGGAAACCTTCTCACCGCCCGAGCGGCTCCCCGCCACCAACCTCGCCGACGCAATGGCCGACGCGGACTTCATCCTGATCGACGACGAGGTGTTCGAGGCGGAGTACCTGCGCGCGCCCGACGAGTACACGGTGGCCGACGACGTCGTCATCGAGGCGAAGCGCGGCGACACGGAGATCGAGCTGACGTGCGCCGAGCTCGACGGCGCGCTGCACATCGGCGAGGGCGTCTTCCGCCTTCGCAGCGGCGCCGAGTTGCGCTTCCTCTCAAGCGCCACGATCCACTAGCGCCATCGTCGTCGCGCCGGCGTAGCGCGCGATCGTTCCCCCGCGCGCTTGCGCGCGACGATCTCCCGCCGCAAGATCCTGCATGCGATCTGCAGGAGGACGGAACGTGGCGGAATCGAACGACAAGCCGGGACGCGCGCAACCCGCGACCAACGTCGCGGCCTCGCGGCGCGGCTTCCTGCGACGCGCGGCGCTGCTCTCGGGCGGCGCCGCGGCGACCCGCTACGTGCACGCGGCGAACAGCGCGTCCGACGACGCGCCGCCGGGGGTTCCCGACTGGAGCCGCACCCTCGGCGCGCCGATCCTGGCGTCGCCGTACGGCGTGCCGTCGCGGCACGAAGCGAGCGTCCAGCGCCGCCAGAGTCCCGGCCTCACGCGCACGCCGCACTCGTCGGTCGCGTTCACGCCGCTGCAGAATCTGTTCGGGATCATCACGCCGTCCGGCCTGCACTTCGAGCGGCATCACGCCGGGGTGCCCGACATCGATCCGGAACGACATCGTCTCCTGATCCACGGCCTGGTCCGGGATCCGCGCGTGTTCACCATGGAAGACATCACGCGCTACCCGTCGGTGTCGCGGATCCACTTCATCGAATGCGGCGCCAACACGGGCATGGAGTGGGGCAACGTCGCGGTGCCGACGGTGCAGTACACGCACGGCATGCTGGGCTGCAGCGAATGGACGGGCGTGCCGCTGGCGACGCTGCTCGACGACGTCGGCATCGATCGTGCCCGCGCGCGATTCGTGCTCGCCGAAGGCGCGGACGGCGCGTCGCTGACGCGCACGGTGCCGATCGAGATGGCGCAGGACGACGTGCTCGTCGTCTACGGCCAGAACGGCGAGATGCTCCGGCCGGAACAGGGCTATCCGCTGCGCCTGCTCGTGCCCGGCGTGCAGGGCGTGTCGAGCGTCAAGTGGCTGCGGCGGATCAAGGTCGGCGACGCGCCGTGGAACACGCGCGAGGAGTCGATCCACTACACCGACCTGATGCCCGGCGGCGTGTCGCGGCAGTACACCTGGATCCAGGAGGCCAAGAGCGTCATCACGTCGCCGTCCGGCGGCCAGGTGCTGCTCGATCGCGGTTACCAGGCGATCACCGGGCTCGCGTGGTCGGGCCGCGGCCGCGTCCGCCGCGTCGACGTCTCCACCGATGGCGGGCGCAACTGGCGCACGGCGCAACTGCAGGAGCCGGTGCTCGCCAAGGCGCTTACGCGCTTTCGCATCGACTGGCGCTGGGACGGCGCGCCGGCGCTGCTCCAGTCGCGCGTCATCGACGAGACCGGCTACGTGCAGCCGTCGATCCGCGCGCTGCGCGCCGTGCGCGGATCGCGCTCGATCTATCACAACAACGCGATCCAGACGTGGCACGTCGACCCGAGCGGCGAGGTGACGAATGTGCAGACGCTCTAGCGCCCGCGTCGCCGCGTCGGCCACGGCGTTCGCGTGCGCGCTCGCCGTCGCGGACCTCCCCTGGGGCGCCGAGGCGGGGGCCCGGTCCACGCCGTCCTTCGGCTTCGGCAAGCCGGCCACCGCCGCGCAGATCCGCGCGTGGGACATCGACGTGCGCCCCGACGGCGCGGGGCTGCCCGACGGGCGCGGCACCGTCGCGCAGGGCCAGGCGCTCTACGACGTCAAGTGCGCGTCGTGCCACGGCACGTTCGGCGAGAGCACCGATTACATGGTGCTCGCCGGCGGCGTCGGAACGCTCGGCTCCGACGCCCCGCTGCGCACCACCGGCAGCAAGCTCAACTACGCGACGACGCTCTTCGACTACATCCGCCGCGCGATGCCGTTCGCCGCGCCGAAAAGCCTGTCCGACGACGAGGTCTATGCGCTGACCGCCTACGTGCTCAACCTGAACGACATCCTGCCGGCCGACGCCGCGCTGGACCGGCAGTCGATCCTGCAGGTGAAGATGCCCAACCGCGACGGCTTCACGACGGCCCACGGGATGATGCGCAGGGACGGGAAGCCGGACACCGCCGAGATCGCCTGCATGGCGGACTGCGTGGCGCAGGTGCGGCTGTCGTCCGAGATGCCCGATTACGCGCGGGATTCGCACGGCAATCTCGCCGAGCAGACGCGGCCCCTCGGGGTGGTCGAAGGCGTCGACACGTCGCGACCGGCCGGCTTATCCGCGGCGCCGGCAGGGACTCGGGCTGCCAAGACCGTGCGCGCGTCGCTTTCGCCTGCGGACCTCGTGAAATCGCTCGCGTGCACGACGTGCCACTCGACGACGGCGCGGGTCGTCGGCCCCGCGTTTCGCGACGTCGCGC
>Ga0157378_10002529_pt1 | contig 16273 bp, 9 predicted proteins | sample M65metaG_FD_115309 | JGI IMG/M metagenome (GOLD analysis project Ga0157378, IMG submission 115309) | Miscanthus rhizosphere microbial communities from Kellogg Biological Station, Michigan, USA - M6-5 metaG | ecosystem: Host-associated > Plants > Roots > Rhizosphere > Soil | place: USA: Michigan...
ATGCAGGACCCCTCGCGCGATCCGATTTCGATTCGCCATGACAGGAACCAGGCGTCGCATCCCGTGCGGCAATTCGGCGCATTTCTTCCGGGCACAGGCGTCGGCGGCACGGGAGAACACTGGGGAGCGGTCTACCCGCGGCTGATGCCGGATTGCTTCGAGATGTATTCGAAAACCGTGGAACGCTACGGCAAGCAGAAATTGCCGGAGGACCACTCCATCCAGGATTGGGGCATCACGTACGACGAACTGGAGCCATACTACGCGCGCTCGGAACGCGAAGTCGGCATTTCTGGAAAAGCGGGCAATCTAAACGGAAAAAAGATCGAAGGCGGCAATATCTTCGAGGGCCGGCGCAGTTCCGAATACCCGATGGGGCCGACGAAGGTTCCGTATTTCCCTTCGCTGTTCGGCGAGACCGTAAAATCGCTGGGTTACCATCCCTACGTCAATGCCACGGCAATCCCCAGCGTGGAGTATACGAACCCCGACGGCGTCACTCGCCCACCCTGCGCCTTCTGCGGATTCTGCGAGCGCACTCCCTGCATGATCGGCGCCAAGGCTCAACCCAGCAGCGTCCTGCTGCCCGTAGTGCAGAAGCGCAAAAGCGTTTCGCTGCGCACCGGCATCTCGGTGCGTCGCATCGTGCACGAAAAAGGACCCAACGGCGGAAGGGCGCGCGGCGTTACGTACGTCGATGAATCCGGCGAGGAAGTTTTTCAGCCCGCCGATCTCGTCATTTCCGCAACCTACACGCTGGGCAACAATCACCTGCTACTGCTCTCTGGCATCGGAACGCCTTACGATCCCGCCACCGGCAAAGGAACGCTGGGAAAAAACCTCACGCACCAGCTGCAGTTCGGCGTCAACGTGTTCATGGACAAGCCGCTCAACCGGTTCATGGGCGCGGGCGGGACGGGCATCCGCATGGCGGACTTCGACGCCGACGTTTTCGATCACAGCAAGGTGGGATTCATTCGAGGCGGCGTGATTGGCGCCACGATGACGGGCACGCAGCCGATTTCGACGTTCGGCGATCTCCCTCGTTCGGTGAAGGTTCCGCGGTGGGGCTCCGCGTGGAAGAAAGCGTCCATGGAATGGTATGACCGCACCGCTAACATCGGGTTCGGCGGCGAACACATTCCGTATCAAGGCAACTACTTCGATCTCGATCCCACGTATAAAAATCCCGCGGGCGACCCAGTGCTGCGCATGACCATCAACTGGCGCGACAACGAGCGTAAGATGGTCGAATTCATGAACGGAAAAATGGTGGAGATCGCGCGCGCGATGGGCGCGAAAGACGTGAACCCGTTCCCGGGTTACGGCGAGTACGACGTAACGCGCTACCAGTCCACGCACATCCAGGGCGGGACAATCATGGCCGCGTCCCCCGATCGCGGCGTCGTCAACCTGCAACAACAGCACTGGGACATATCCAACCTCTTCGTGATCGGCGCCTCCACGTTTCCCAACAGCGGCGCTGCAAATCCGACGCCCACGATCCTCGCGCTGACCTACCGCACAGCCGAAGCAATCATCGACAAGTATTTGAAGAAGCCTGGAATGCTGGCTTGAAGTAGCACAGACTTCAGCCTGTGCCTTTTTTCTGGCTCAAAATCAAAACCCACAGCCTGAAGCCTATGCTACTTAGTCCTGCTCGATTTTGATACGCACGGGCTTGCCGGCTTTCAGGCCAGCGGCTTGGGGTTCGTCCATGTAAATGCTGCAGCAATAGTAGCGGTCGGCGACGGGAAGTCCGGAGACCGGATCACGCTCGAGCGTCACCAGAATTCTGTACTCGTGGCGCTTGGCCCAGCTCTGGCTTTTTACTTTTTCAGTGAGATTGCCGGTCAAGACGATCGAGGATTTGGAGTCGCCACCAGCGGCAGAGTGGCCGTTCGGGTTCGGGTGCGCCTGGCCTGCGAGAGCGGCGACGAGGGCGCGGGCGAGTTCCGTTGTGGCGATCGGTTCCGTGGGCGGCGGGAAGTGCTGCGGAGTGACGTCAGCCTGAGGAGGCGGCATCAGCGCTTCGAGGTTCAGTTTTCCGGCTACTTCTGCAACGATTTCTGCATCGATGGTTTCCTGTCCGCGGTGGAACGCGGCGAGCAACGAACTGAAGCACAAATTATTGATGCTGCGGGGAACGCCGCCGCTTACTTCCGCAATTTGAGCCAACGCGTCGCTCGTGAAAAGGGTTTCGCCCGTCCAGCCAGAGGCGCGCAGCCGGTACTCGACGTACTCCGCTGTCTCGGCGGCGCTGAGCGCCTTTAGGCTCGCCAGGACGGAAATGCGCTGGCGCAGTTGCACAAGACCCGGCTTCATCAGCGTTTCCGCCAGTTGCGGCTGCCCGGCGAGAACAATCTGGATCAGCTTCGAGTGGCTCGTTTCAAAATCGGAAAGGAGGCGGATGGTCTCCAGCACCGGCTCCTCGAGATTTTGCGCTTCATCCACGATCAGCACGCCGCGGCGCCCGCGCAGCATTTCCTCGAGCAGTGCTTGATTCAGCGCGCGATGCATGGTGACGAGGTCCATGCCGGTGTGATCCACTTCGAGCTCGTTCAGGATGTAGCAGAGCAATTCACGCGAGCTGCACTGCGTCTGGAACAGGAACACGACGCGTGCGGACTCCGTCAAATCTTCCATCATCTTGTGCAGGAGCGTTGTCTTGCCCATCCCGGGTTCGGCGACCAGGACCATGAACCCGCGGAAATTTTCGATTCCTTCCTTCAGCCCCGTCAGCGCCTCCCGGTGCGATGGACTGGAATACAGATAGGTCGGGTCAGGCGTGACATCGAAAGCCTGCTGCGGCATTCCGAAAAATGAGAGGGCATCGGTCGCGGCCGGCTTCTCAGTGGTTTCGGCAACAGGCAGCGCCACTGGATCAGTAGCCATTTCCTCCACTTCGCTTTGCTTCAACTCTCCATCGGCGGTCAGAGGCAGCATCAAAAGATTCTCGCCCGCGATCTGAAACGGCTGTACGAAAGCAATTTCCGGCGCGATTTGCTCTTCAATTTCGGTGCGATTTTCTACGGGCAATGGAGCGGAAATGTGTTCCGGGAACGGAAGCACGGCTGTCGGTCCGGCGAATGCCGAAAGGTCAGCGAATGTAACAGGATCAAGCGTCTCGGACGGAAACGATACAGAATCCATTTTCACCTCTTCTGGGTTGGGTACGACCGGAGACGGAGTCGCCAAGGGCGCAGCTGATTTCTTTTCCGGCTTCCCGGGCGTCTTGGAATTGGAATTTGCCTTGACGCGCGGAGCATATTCAAAACCGGTGCTATCTAGACGCCCGGATGCCCGGACCGGGGGGACCGCACGGCGCGAGACCTGAGCCGAAGTGTTCCTCGGCATCGGTCGCACCGTCGTGAACATGGGCGAGGCATATGGAGTGTAGGAGGACTTGGCCGCCGTTCTCCTGTTTCTGACGGACAGCGCCAGAAGTCCGAAGAGAAGCATGCAGGTGGCGTAAGCGATGATTTGCATCTCAGGAGTCAGCGGATACATAGTTTTCTGTTCAGATCCTCCGAAACGACGGTTTAGTTCGACTGCGAAGTTTGGCGGACTTGGCGCCCTCAGATTGGCATGTGTGGATCGAGAACGACTGCTGGACGCGAACCATCTGAGTACGACTCCATTCAAACACGGGAGCGAAAAATGACCCATAGGCGGGAAGCTTCAAAATCTGTAGTCCCGGGGTACTGGAACGAGGCCAAAATGCCTTAACTTGAATGTTATCACCCCCTTGCTAGGGCTCTCATTTTCGCAACTTTCGCACTTTCCTCTTCGTTTTTGTTGCGCGTAACTGAGAATAAAGTTTTGGATTTCGAGTGCCTGCCCCAGGCAAATCTCGGGCGGAAACGTTCTGGTATTCGGACCGGGCGCAATCGATTTGCCCTCCGGGATAGGGGTTTGAGCGCTTATGTTAGAATCTTGCACTCGAATCCGGGGGATCGGAATCCTTATGAAAATCAGCCGGGAGGACGTGTTGAAAGTGGCGGCTCTAGCCAATCTGGAGCTGTCCGATGCGGAGGTGGATTCGTACCGGGGCCACCTGGATGACATCCTCACGTACATCGACAAACTAAATGAAATTGATACTTCCGGTGTCGAGCCCTTGACGCAGGTTGTTGTGGCCCCCACGGATGATTCAGGCCTGCGCGATGACGTGGTCGTCCGAGCGGACGTGATTATGGAAGTCCTGCAGGGAGCTCCCGATCCCGAGGCGCCATATTTCCGAGTGCCGCGGGTGATTGAGAAATGAACCTCTCTCCCACATGGACCATTCCAGCAGTCCGCGCGGCGCTCGAAGCTCGCAGAATCTCCGCACGCGAACTGGTGAAGGAGTTTTACTCCCGCATCGAAAAACGCAACGTGGAGCTGAATATTTTTCTGGCTCTTTCCCCAGAACGCGCCTACGCCCAGGCTGACCGCACTGACGCCGCTATCGCTGCAGGAGACGCGCTGCCCCCCTTGGCTGGCGTGCCCATGGCGGTAAAAGACGTAATCAGCACGCACGGCATACCCACAACGTGCGGGTCGCGCGTTCTGGCGGGCTATAGCCCCCCCTATGACGCTACAGCAGTGGAACGGCTTGAACGTGCCGGCGCCGTGATCCTGGGCAAAACAAATTGTGACGAATTCGCAATGGGCAGTTCGAACGAAAACTCCGCCTATGGACCGGTGCGTAATCCGGTGGCCACCGATCATGTCCCCGGCGGCTCCTCGGGAGGCTCGGCAGCGGCTGTGGCGGCCGATATGGCGGTGTTCGCGCTGGGCACCGACACAGGAGGGTCTGTTCGACAGCCTGGCTCGTTTTGCGGCGTGCCGGCGCTGAATCCCAGCTATGGCCGGGTGTCGCGCTACGGGCTGATTGCTTACGCTTCTTCCCTGGATCGAATCGGTCCCTTCGCGCATACGGTGCGCGATGTTGCCACCGTGATGTCCGTCATTGCGGGACGCGATCCCCGGGACGCAACTTCATCTTCCGCTCCGGTTCCCGATTACCTCACTGGCCTTGGAAAACCGCTGCATGGATTGCGTATTGGCATTCCCGACGATTATTTTGGCGAAGGAATCGATGCCGACGTCAGAAAAAAAACTGAGGCTGGGATTGCGTTGCTCGAAAAACTCGGCTGCCGGCGCGTCTCAATCCGAATGCCGAACACGGAATATGCCGTCGCTGCGTATTACATTATCGCCACGGCCGAGGCCAGTTCGAATCTGGCCCGTTACGATGGGGTGCGCTACGGCCCGCGGGTTCCGGGTTCAACATTGATCGAAATGTATCAGAAGACGCGCGGGCACGGATTCGGCCCGGAAGTGAAACGTCGAATCGTTCTGGGAACCTATGTGCTCTCGGCCGGGTATTACGACGCGTATTATCTAAAGGGGCAGAAAGTTCGCACGCTGATCGCGCGGGACTTCCGCGAAGCATTCGAGAAAGTTGACGCAATCGTCGGCCCTACATCGCCCGTTCCGGCCTTCCGCTTAGGGGAACGAACCGCAAATCCGCTCCAGATGTATCTTGCTGATATATATACGGTTACAGGATCACTGGCGGGAGTGCCGGGGATTTCGGTTCCCTCCGGCAAGACGCCGGCTGGGCTTCCCGTGGGGCTGCAGATCTATGGCCCTGCCTTTGGAGAGGAGCGCGTTCTTCATATGGCTCATGCCTTTGAGCACGCAGGCGGGAAGGAACTGTGACGCCACTCTCGCAAACTTAATTCCGAGCGTGATGCGATAGGAAAAATGTGTCCTCTTGAGGTGCACAAATTTTCGCAGGACAGTACCAAAAATAACACATTTCTTCTGTTCAAGACCTCGAACTGCCGCCGCCAGCACGACTCATTTTCATCGAGGCTGCTCCTAAATCTTTTGCTTGGAAATGATTGCAACATTAAATCCGAAAAAGTGAGACGAAGAAACGGAAACGGCAGAAGTATTGCTAGCCATCCAGCGTCTCGTTCTTTGGGTCCTCGCCTCCCGCAATCTGGACGCCGGCGGACAAAAACATTCGCTTAACGCAGAAGCGCAAGAAAGCAGGAAGGCCCGCATGATCACTGTGAAATCGACGCAAAAAGTTTTCACCGAACAGGAGATCTCGAGACTTACCGGCATTTGCGAGAACCATCTTCGCGCCCTCGCCCGCAGCAAGCATCTTGGCTCCCTTGAGCGGACCGCAGGAACCGTGGAGGGTCAGTCGGAGCGCTTGCTGTTTACGAATACGGATCTGAGCGTCCTCAGCGCGTTGTTCCCCCGTTGCGAGCATTGAGTAGCGGATTACAGCCCTCCGTTGCGCCCAAGCCTCGCTAGCGTTATCCTCAAAAGCAGGACTCACAAACCTGTATCGTTTCATCTGCATCTTAAGAATCAGCAGTAAAGGATGCGAATCGACACTCGGAACGCCATGAAATCACCGGCGAAATTCCTGATCCTTCTGGCGGCGCTGCTCGCAGCGCTGGCTTATCTTTCGGACAGCCATGCGAAGCCTTACGCAGGCACGACACCGCAGGACGCGAGCGCCAAGACGGATTCGGCAGCGAAACCGATTCCAGCGGCCCTACCGAAAGGCAAAAAGTTGATTCTGACGGACGGCACGTACCAGTTGGCACGCGAGTATGCAGTGGAAGGCGAGCGCGTGCGCTACTGGAGTCTGGAACGATCGCAGTGGGAAGAAATTCCTTCCAGCCTCGTCGACTGGGACGCCACGCACAAAGCTGAAGCCGAACAGGTTTCCCGCGATGCCGAGCTCAAGGCCAAGATTCGCTCCTCACAATTGGCTCAGCTTACCAGGGACATCGACGTCGATCGCAGCCTGGAAATCAAGCCGGGACTGTTTCTACCGGACGCCATCGGATTTTACGCCCTGGACCGCAACAAGCTCATCCGTGAAATGAAGCAGAGCGAGGCGGTCCTCAAAACGTCAACCGGCCGGGAAGTTGGAAAGATAATGAGCGGTGTATCGCTGATCCCCAGCAAGAAGACCATGGAAATACCCGGTGAGCGCGCAGCCATGCGCCTGGCCACCAGCGAGCCTGAGTTTTTCTTTCGCCCGGCAGACCGGCGCGAGCCTCGGTTTCGTCTTCTTCGCGCACAAATTAAGGGAGGACGCCGGCTGATTGACAGCATCAGCGTACACGTCACGGGGGAAGAGAAACATAACGCTACCGAAATCGAGATTCAGACCTGGATTCCGGCTACGGGCGTCTTTCGCTACACGGTCGATCAACGCCTGGAGCCCGGCGAATACGCTTTTGTAGAGATGACCGCCGAGGGCATAAGCGGTTACGTCTGGGATTTCGGCATCGACGCCATCGGAATCATGAAATAAGAATGTACGGCCATCCTCGGTCGGGCAGAAATCCACTCATCGCCCAGTCTTCCACAACTTAACTTTGGTGAGTTGTTAAAATGCGATTCACTGCGAAGAGACGTTTTTGGGCTGCAGAGCAGCAGGCAAGAGGGCTTCGTTCAGGAGCGACAGCAATTCCGCAATGCGGAACGGCTTCTGGAGGAAACGATTTCCGTTGTGGCCTACTTGTTCGCTCACCGCGGCGCCAACGAGGTCTCCCGTCATAAAAATAAACGCTGGAAGCGAACGCGAGCGAGCCACAAGGCTTTCTTGTATCTGATCATGAAGCTCGAAACCGGAAATTAATTTCCCGGACGCGGACTCCAGATTCAAATCACACAGGATCAGGTCATACGAATTTCGAGCCGTTAGTTCCAAGGCATCTTCGGAACAGGCCGCGCGGTCCGCATGGCAACCGCGGGCAGCCAGGCTGTCGATAACCAGCTCCAGAATGCTTTCTTCATCATCAACAACCAGAATTTTCTTTTGCGAAAGTAATGATCTGGAGCCGTCCGCGTTGTCCACCCGGTCTGGGGAAGGAGTAGCTGCAGGCGCAATAATCGCCACGGATTCCGTGCAGACCGGAAGGGAGACGGTAAACACCGACCCGCCATCCGGCATGGGTTGGGCAGAAATGTCACCATTATGTTCGCGAACGATCGCCATGCAAATGCTGAGCCCGAGTCCGGTGCCGCGTCCGGGACGCTTGGTAGTGAAGAAGGGATCGAAGATGCGAGGCAGAAGTTCCCGGCGGATGCCCACGCCATCATCCTGGAAGGTCACCAGCACGCGGTCGCCGACCACTCCCAAACGAATCCGCAGCATTCCGTGATCGCGCACCTCGTGAATAGCCTGCTCGGCATTCACGATCAGGTTCAAGAACACTTGCGTAAGCTGGTTGGTATCACCGAGTACCGTAGGCAGATCGGGACGCGCCACAAGGTCCACCTGAATATTATTGGCGCGCAGGGAATGTTCGTGAAGCTGCAGGGTGCGCTGCAGCAGATCCGGCAAATGAAGCAGCGTGCTGCGCGGCGTCGAGGGGCGCGAGAAAACGAGCAGGCTCTGCACAATGTGGGCGGCGCGGCGTGCCTGGCGATGCGCGAGGTCCAGCTGGCGGGTGATATTGTCGTCCTTGGACTGATCTCGCAGCAGCTCCGTGACACCCAGAATTGCGGTCAACGGGTTGTTGAGCTCGTGAGCCACGCCGGCGATCATCTGCCCCATGGCCGCGAGTCGCTCCGACTGAATGACCTGTTGCTGCAGGCGTTGCTGGTCAGTGATATCACGCGCTGAAGCAATGACGCCGGTAATGCGTCCCGTCTCGTCATGCAACGGCCGGGCGGAAGCGCGGAAAATGCGCCACGCGCCGTCCTTATGCTGCGTGCGGTATTCGATCTGGCCCTCGGAAATCCTTCTGAAAATCAGATCGTCGAACAGCTCGAGCATCGCCGTGCGGTCGGACGGATCGGTTCGCCCTCCCATTCTCTTACCGATCAATTCTTCGGGGCGGAAGCCCAGAATGTCAAAAACCTGGGGGCTCACAAATGTGTAGCGGGCATCGCAATCGAGCGCAATGACCAGGTCGGGAAAACTGTCCATCAGGCGGCCCACAAATTCCTGCTCGCGGTGCAGGCGGCGCTCCATCTCGCGCTGTTCGGTAACATCCACGAATGTTCCCTGGTAGCGCACAAATTTACCGGCGGGATCGCGGATCACCGCGGTGGTGTGCACGGCCACCACCTCCCGACCTTCCTGCCGGTGCTTTAAAGTAACTTCATGAGCGCGCAAAAATCCCAGCTCGCTGAGCTGATTCTGTTCGTCGGTGCGATCTTCAGCCTTGTGATACAGCGAGGCGATTTCGCGGTTGAGCAGGTCTTCTTTATTCTCAAAGCCGAGCATGTGCGCCAGAGCGGGGTTGACTTCGGTGATGCGGTCATCCGCGGAGGCCAGGTACACGCCTTCACGCAAGGTCTGAAACAATTCGGTGAAGCGAGTTTCGCTCTCGCGCTCCTTGGTAACGTCGCGCGCAAATCCGCTGATGCCGTGGACAATGTCATCCCGGACGATGGCGTGCAGAACGCAATCAAAATAGCGCAGCGCACCGGTCTGCTTTACGCGTGCGCGAACCACGCCGGTCCAGCGGCGCCGCTGAACGAAACGCGGAAGCCATTGTTCCAGGGCCAACCGGTCGCTGGCTTCGGGAAGCTCAAAGAATTCATCCAGCGAACGGCCCACGACTTCGGCAAAGGAGAGATTCAGCAGGTCCGCGAAGCTGCGATTGACAGTTAGAATCTTGCCGTCGTTGGTGATGGAAAATAACAGGTCTTCGAAGGTATCGATCAGGTCGCGATAGCCCTGCTGGGATCTGGAAATCAGTGAAAACAGTTGGTCGAGCTGGTCAACGTCGTGGCCTGGTTCTGTTCGCTGTTCAATGCCTCGAACCAAGCCACGCAGTTCTGCGATTTCGCTGGTCTTTGTCCACGCGTACGCGACGAATAGGGCGACGAGGGTCACGAGCGCTACTGGCAACACTTCCAGATAGTGTGGCAGGGATCGCACCGACTGCCAGGAGCTCACGGCAAAGGCCACGGAAAGGCAGCCTAAGAGCAAAAGCGCGGAACGCCATACGCCGCGTTCCTGGCGGCCTAGATGGTCGCGTTCCACATTGGCCGAAGTCGGTTCGGCCAGAGCATCCGCGCGGGGCGTGGATTCTTTGTTCATCGGAAAAGTTGTCTTGGAAGGCGGCCTCCGCCTGGACGGGGGGACAGGGGCGACCTTGCCAAAAAAGTATGGCGTGAACTGGCCTGATGAGCAATGCAAAGACGAGCCGCTATTGCGAAGTTGTTAACAGGCCTTGTGATCTAACGGATCTAGCAGCACAGGCTTCAGCCTGTGTGAGGTTGGTCCTTGCTGGGAGTAGAAACCACAGGCTGAAGCCTGTGCTACTTTCTTCCCTTCACCGATTTTGCGTATGCGCGTACCGTTCCTTAACGTCAAAACATCCTACAATCAAGCCCACAACCGGGAGGCAACATGGAACACCGAAAATTGGGAAAAAATGGAATGGAAGTTTCCGCGCTTGGACTTGGATGCATGGGCATGTCCTTTGCCTACGGACCAGGGGATGACCAGGAATCGCTCCGTGTTCTGCACCGCTATCTGGAACTCGGCGGCAACTTCCTCGATACAGCCGAAATCTACGGCCCATACAAGAACGAGGAGTTGGTTGGCCGTTTCCTCCGGGAAATTGATCGCGATCAAGTGGTGGTCGCCACCAAGTTTGGTTTTCGCATCGGTTCCGGTGGAACGCGGCTGGTTGACAGTTCGCCCGAGAATGTTCAGCGCGCGTGCGACGGGAGCCTGAAGCGGCTGGGCATCGAAACGATCGATCTCTACTACCAGCACCGCGTCGATCCCGGCGTTCCAATCGAGGAAACGGTCGGCGCAATGGCCAAGCTGGTTGCCGCCGGCAAAGTCCGCATGCTCGGACTGTCCGAAGCAGGGCCGGACGCGTTGCGCCGCGCCGTGAAAGTGCACCCGATCGCCGCGCTGCAAAGCGAATACTCGCTGTGGTCGCGCGAAGTGGAAACCAATGGCGTGCTCGCGACTTGCCGCGAACTGGGCATCACGTTCGTCCCCTACAGCCCTCTCGGCCGCGGATTCCTGACCGGCGCAATCCAAAAACTCGACGACCTTGACGCGACCGATTGGCGACGCACAAATCCGCGTTTCGGAGCGAAAGCGCTGGAAGAAAATCTGAAATTGGCCGACGCCGTCAAGCAATTGGCCAAAGAAAAAGCCGTAACGCCCGCGCAACTGGCTCTGGCCTGGGTCCTGGCCCAGGGCGAAGACATGGTGCCCATCCCCGGAACCAAGCGCCTGCGCTACCTGGAGGACAACATGGGTGCGCTCCAGGTCCGTCTGTCCGAAGGCGACAAAAAGAAAATCGCGGACCGCGTCGCGCAGTTCCAAGTGGTTGGAGAACGCTACACGCCGGACATGATGGCCCTGGTGCAGCGCGCCTAAGAACCCGTTCATGGCTAAAAAGATCAAAATCGGGAGTCACGAAAATGCTGATCAAGTTGTTCTGTGCCGGATTGCGAACCTTGGGACGCGAGGAACCGCAGTACGAAGCGAAGCATGCCGCGCTAAAAGCAGCAATTGACGAAGGCACTGCCAGCGGCGTCGCCGAGGGCAACGTATTTGGGAGTGTGCGTAAGACCCTCAGACTTCCCGGACCGTCGTGCTAGGTCCAGACTTCGGCCTGTCTGGTTTAGATTTTTAGTTGGCACAAATTTAAACCCGACAGGCTGGTTTGTCATTCTGAGCGAAGCGAAGAATCTCTCATTCTCGGTTCAATCCAAGAGGGATTCTTCGCTTCGCTCAGAATGACAAAACCTGCGTGTCCTGCCAGGAGTAACGTCTAGCGAAACTTGGAGAAGGAAATTTAAGATTGAATCTGCCGAACCAGCCCATCAGCTAGTTTATCGTGCGCTCCAAGTCCTCACTGAGTTGGACAGCCTCCACCAAAATGAAAAGATGCCCGCCCGGAAAGCGGTCGGCCTCGACAAAGGCAAGTCCGCTGCCGAGAAGACGACCTTGTAGAGGCCACTCCATCCCGCGTTCTTCGGGATGGAGTGGGCAACCTTGCGGGTGGGCGGACCTTTGAGCCGCGGTTGAAGTTGTAAGGCGTTTAAGGGTTGGCCACCGGCCGTTTTGTGGGGGAATTATTTGATCGCTCGATTTCATTGACTGAAGCCAAGCGAATGGGTTGGCCACCCGCCCTGGATCCTGAGAGTCCGGTCGAATTGGGGGACCGTTGGTAGTGGATGACTGAATCGTACAATAGTGGTTTAATCTCCCAAATGGCAATACGAGAGTGCCCTCTCTGCCTTGTAACGAAAGAGGTGGTATCAAGCCACCTGTTGTCGTCCGCGCTTTATAAATATTGCACTCCGCCGGGCGGCAAGCCCATCGCGTTCAGTTCGGAAATCGTATTGGAAAGCTCGCGCGAATTACAGCATCCGCTCTTGTGCGTGAACTGCGAAGACACCCTTAATAAAGGCGGCGAAGAATGGATGTTGCCGCTCTTCGCGCGGTTCGATGGCTCTTTTCCGTTCCACGACCTCTTGGCGCAAGAACCTCCCGCAATCGTCGACGGCCATGTGAAAGTTTATGCGGCGGCCACAAATTCCAGGCTCGACGCAGCCAAGATAACGCATTTTGCGATGGGGATGTTTTGGAAAGCGGCAATCCATTCCTGGCGGGGCGGAAAGACTGAACCTCTCATTGATTTACAACCGTACACGGAGGAAATCCGGAAATATCTTCGGAGCGAAGCTCCTTTCCCTGCTGACGCTATCCTCATGATCGGCGTGGTGCCGCCTCCGGTAAGGCACGTCGCGTTCACGCTTCCCTACCAGGGATCAAGCCAGGCGCGTAATAACTTCGTGCTTTACATATTGGGAATCGAATTCACTCTCCTAATCGGCAAAGCTATCACCGAGGAGCAACGGAGCGCGTCGTTCACGGCCCATCTAGCAAGACCGATATTGGTTGTGGATTTTCAGCCGATGATGCAGGAAATCGCGGTAACGGTCATGAAAGCCGCGCGCAAAGCCAAAAACGTCGAAAAATATCTAGTTAAACGTTAAGCGGATTTTGGAAATGCGTCTTTTCTCGTGACCCTACGCAAGCGATACTAAGCTCAATTTTGATCCTATACAGAAATGGGCGACCCAATGGATCAGGCCGCCCATTCCTCATTTTGGATTCCGAACTTCTCGTTAATCCGACCCGCCCTCCGCCAGCGCGTCTGCATCCTTGCGCAGGAAGTCCAGTGCGGCGGCTTCTTCCGCGCTGAGGTCCGCGGGAGGGAGGATTTCCTCGGGCGGGGGTGGCGGCGGCATTTCGGTCAGGAGCTGGATGTTGCGGTAACGCTCGAGGCCGGTGCCGGCCGGGATCAGGCGGCCCATGATTACGTTTTCCTTCAGGCCGCGCAGGTAGTCCACTTTTCCGGCAACCGCGGCTTCGGTGAGGACGCGCGTGGTTTCCTGGAAGCTCGCGGCGCTGATGAACGAATCCGTCGAGAGCGACGCCTTGGTGATGCCGAGGAGCAGCGGGCGCCCGGTTGCCGGACGTCCACCTTCGCCGATGATGCGGTCGTTTTCCTCGCGGAAGCGGAACTTGTCCACTTGTTCGTCGAGCAGGAACGGCGTGTCGCCGACGTCTTCGACCTTCACCCAGCGCATCATCTGGCGGACGATGGTCTCGATGTGCTTGTCGTTGATGTTGACGCCCTGCAGGCGGTAGACCTCTTGAATCGCGTTCACGAGGTAAGCCTGCGTGTATTTTTCGCCGAGCACGGCCAGCAAGTCGTGCGGGTTCAGCGGGCCGTCGATCAGCGGTTCGCCCGCCTTGACGTGTTCGCCTTCCTGCACGTTGATGTGCACGCCGCGGATGATGGAGTATTCCTTCTGCGTTTTGCCGTCTTCCGATTCGACGTAAATCTTCCGCAGACCCTTGCTGATTTCGCCGTACTTCACCACGCCGTCGATTTCGCTGATGACGGCGGGGTCGCGCGGCTTGCGGGTCTCGAAGAGTTCCACGACGCGCGGAAGTCCTCCGGTGATGTCCTTGGTCTTGGTGGTTTCGCGCGGGATCTTGGCCAGCACGTCTCCCGGCTGCACCTCGTCGCCATCCTGCACCATCAAGTGCGCGCGGGAAGGCATGAGGTATTTTTTCCGGGTGCGGCCGGCGGAGTCACGAACCTGAATCGTGGGCGCGTGCTTTTCATCGCCCGGCGGCAGCGTGACGACCAGCTGCGAGAGTCCGGTAACTTCGTCCACCTGTTCCTCGATCGTGATGCCCGGCTGCAGGTCCTTGAACTGGATCGTGCCTCCGGCTTCGGTGAGGATCGAGAACGTGTACGGATCCCATTCGGCCAGCAGTTCGCCGAGCTTGACGGGTTGATTTTCCTCGACGCGCAGGCGCGCTCCGTAGACCACGTGGTAGCGCTCTTTTTCGCGGCCCTTTTCGTCCACGATGGCGATGATGCCGTTGCGATTCATGGCGATCAGGTTGGCGCCACGGCCGCGCACGACGTTCATGTCGATGAAGCGAACGAAGCCGCTGTTGCGCGTTTCGAGTTTAGATTGCTCGGTGATACGCGTGGCCGTTCCGCCGATGTGGAACGTGCGCATGGTGAGCTGCGTGCCCGGCTCACCGATGGACTGCGCGGCGATCACGCCGACCGCTTCGCCGAGTTCGACAAAGCGTCCGGTGGCCAGGTTGCGTCCGTAGCAGCGGGCGCAAGCGCCGCGCCGCGATTCACAGGTCAGCACGGAGCGGATGTTGACGCGCTCGATGCCGGCGGCCTGTACGGAGTTCGCGAGTTCCTCGCTGATTTCCTGGTTCACGTCGACGATCACATTGCCTTCGTAGTCGCGGATCTTGTCGAGAGAAACGCGGCCCACGATGCGGTCGCGCAGCGGCTCGACTTCGACGCCTGCTTCGGTGATCGGCTCGACGAAAATTCCGTCGGCGGTGCCGCAATCGATTTCGCTGATGATTACGTCCTGCGCCACGTCCACCAGACGCCGCGTGAGGTAGCCCGAATCGGCCGTCTTTAGAGCTGTGTCCGCGAGACCTTTACGCGCGCCGTGCGTGGAGATGAAATACTGCAGCACGGTGAGGCCTTCACGGAAGTTGGACGTGATCGGCGTCTCGATGACTTCGCCCGAAGGCTTGGCCATCAGGCCGCGCATTCCGGAAAGCTGGCGGATTTGCTGCTTCGATCCGCGGGCGCCGGAATCGGCCATCACGTAAATCGGATTGATGACGCCTTCCTTATCCTGATTCTCCATCGCCTTGAACATCTGCTCGGCGACTTTTTCGGTGATGTCGCTCCAGATGGCGACGACCTTGTTGTAGCGCTCGCCGTTGGTGATGGCGCCGTCCAGGTATTGCTGCTGCACCTTGACGACTTCCTTTTCCGTGTTGTCCACCAGCGAGAACTTGTCGCCCGGGATGAGCATGTCGTCGATGCCGATGGAGATGCCGGACTTGGTGGCGTACTGGAAACCAAGTTCCTTCAGCTCGTCGAGCATCTGCACGGTACGCTTCAGCCCGAAGCGCAGGTAGCAGTAGTAGCAGAGTTGCTGCACGCCCTTTTTCTTGATCAGACCGTTGATGAACGGCATTTCCTTGGGCAAGTGATCGTTGAAGATCACGCGACCCACGGTGGTGTTGATGAACTGGCGCTTCAGCATGACGGACTCGGCGTGCGGCACGTCCTGATCGTCGTACGCCGCGGCGAGATCGATCATTTCGCCTTCATAGCGCAGACGGATCGGAGTGAGCAGTTCCACTTCGCCGGATTCCAGCGCGAGAACCACTTCCTCGGTGTGACCGAAGGCGCGGCCTTCGCCCTTGGCGCCGGGCTTGGCCTTCGTCAGATAGTAAATGCCGAGAACCATGTCCTGCGTCGGAACGGCAAGGGGCAAGCCGTTGGCCGGCGACAGAATGTTGTTCGCGGAGAGCATCAGGACCGAGGCTTCCACTTGCGCTTCGGGCGAAAGCGGAATGTGCACGGCCATCTGGTCGCCGTCAAAGTCCGCGTTGAACGCGGTGCAGACCAGCGGATGGATGCGGATCGCTTTGCCTTCGATGAGCACCGGTTCAAAGGCCTGAATGCCGAGACGGTGCAGCGTCGGAGCGCGGTTCAGAAGCACCGGATGCTCGCGAATCACTTCTTCCAGGATGTCCCAGACCACCGATTCCTGCTGCTCCACCATTTCCTTGGCCTGCTTGATGGTGGTGCAGTGGCCTTGCGCTTCGAGGCGGTGATAGATAAACGGCTTGAAAAGCTCCAGCGCCATTTTCTTGGGCAACCCGCACTGGTGCAGTTTTAAT
>Ga0157378_10002530_pt1 | contig 16272 bp, 15 predicted proteins | sample M65metaG_FD_115309 | JGI IMG/M metagenome (GOLD analysis project Ga0157378, IMG submission 115309) | Miscanthus rhizosphere microbial communities from Kellogg Biological Station, Michigan, USA - M6-5 metaG | ecosystem: Host-associated > Plants > Roots > Rhizosphere > Soil | place: USA: Michigan...
CGAAGTCCGCGCCGCGCGCCATCACGGCATTGCCGGCGCGTCCCCAGCTGACGCCGCCCGCGAAGCGGCGATCGTTCGGTCCGCGACAGAGTTCACGCACGCGCTCGACGATGCCGTCGCCTTCCGCGACCGGATCGAGCGCGCTCGTCGCGCCCATCTTCAGCGCGAACTCGCGGCGGTACTTGATCGGATCGATCGCGATCACCTGTCCGGCGCCGAACACCTTGCCGGCCTGAATCGCGCCGAGCCCCACCGGTCCGCAGCCGAACACGACGACGTCGCTGCCGGGCTCGAATTTCATGTCCGCGTGCCCCGCGGCAAATCCCGACGCGAGCTGATCGCCGAGCAGCGTCAGCTGCGCCGCCGGCAGGTCGGTGAACACCGGCACGCAGTACTCCTCGAACGCCGTCATGATCTCGCTCATGCCGCCGATGCCGGCCTGCGCGTACACCTTCGTCCCGTCCCGCATCTCGGCGAACGGCGCGAACGGCTCGGTGCCGGGCGCATTGGAGAAAAACGTGAACTGGCAGTAGTCGGGGCGGCCGTGCAGGCACTGATAGCACTGCCCGCACTGCGACGTGCCGGCGACGACGACGCGATCGCCGACCTGCACGCGTTTGACGAGCGGGCCGACGGCTTCGACGACGCCGAAGCCGCAGTGATTCGGGACCTCGGCGCGGCGGATGGGAGTCGTGGAAAGCGCGCCGCGGACGATCGTGTAGCACGGCGCGACGGCAAGCGACCGGATGACCACCTGCCGCGGATCGATCGGCAGGAGCCGGAGCTCCTGCACGTCGATGGTGTTCGAGTGACGGACGAGGCCGCGGAACGTCCGGCCTGTCTGCGTCCCCGTCGTGATGCCCGGGGCCTGTGCCTGCGCGCCGGCTTGAAGCGCAGCGCTGCCGCCGAGCGCGGCCGCACCTGTCTTGAGCAGATTGCGGCGTGAGACGCGCGTCACCGATCTACTTCTTGCTGCCGGCCTTCTTCTTGCCGGCCGCTTTCTTCTTTTTCGGCGCCGCCTTCTTTTTCGCCGGGGCCTTCTTCTTCGGCGCGGCCTTCTTCTTCACGGCCTTCGCCTTGGCGGCCGGCTTCTTGGCCTTCTTGGCCGGGGCGGGCGTCGCGGCCCTTTTGGCCTTCGGCGCCGGCGGACGCGGAGCGCGCACCGACGCGGGCTCCGACCCGGTCTGCCGCGCGTTGGCGCGAGCGCCGCCGCTGCTGCGTGTGCCGCCCAGTTCGCTCGAGTCGTCGAACGGCTCGGCGTCGGACTCGGCGGTCTCGCCGGCCACGCTCAGGTCGCCGAGGTCTTCGCCCAGCGAGTCATCCAGTTCGTCGGACAGTTCCAGGTCGTTGTCGAATTCGTCGTCCATGAGTCCCTCTTTGGGTAGCGGGGCGGGTAGTCTCTCACCGCTTCGAATAAAGATCCAGCGTCTCCTCGAGCGCCCGGCGGCAGACGGCACAGAACCCCACGGCGTCCCGGGTAAACATGATGCAGTCGCTCTGCGGCCGGTAATAGCCTTTCGCCTCGTAGTTTGCGCCTTCGTAGGCGCCGACCTTTCCCCTCAGGCCCGGGCTATTCAGCAGGCCCGTGTCCCGCGCCATCTCGCGGTCGAACAGCGCGTTCATGTCGGCCTCCGGCTTGTGCGCGTCGCGCAGCGCGCGGCGCTGCGCCTGATACTCGGTCTGGAAGTTCTCGAACTCCTCCTTCGGCCAGGGCGTCGGAATCTTCGTCCCGGGGGCGACCAGGTCGCGCCATTTGAGCTTGAGCGGTTCGAGCAGCGCCGTGACGTTCGGCTCCCACGGCTCGACTTTCTGCGCCGGCGGCAGGTACGCGACGTCCGACGTGTAGTACTCGTCCGCCAGCCCGGCGAGATGATGGCCGAACTCGTGGACGAAGATGTACGGCGCAAACCCGGAGTCGGCGGCCACCGTGCTGTACAGGTTGTAGATGCCGCCGCCGCCGTACGTCTTGCTGTTGGTGATGATCTCCACCGCCTCGTACGGCGCGTTGGCCGCGAGGTCGCGGAACTTCCGGTTTTCCTCCGTCAGCACGTACCGCTCCGAATCGAACGTGTCGTAGGTCGTGCCGAGCGGCGTGCGTTTGTAGACGTGATCCGAGGGACGCGAGATGCCCGAGTCAATCGACGCGGGCACGAGGCCCCAGACGTTGATGTCGTTCTCGCGCTCCTTGAACGGCGACGTCGCGAAGAACACGGCGAGCAGCCGCTTCGCATCGGCCTCGAACTTTGCGCGTTCGCCCGCCGTGTAGCCGTCGCCGAGGATCAGCAGGTCGAGCTTCGCCGCGGGATCGCCGCGCTCGTGCAGCTTGATCAGCGGCCCGGCGGACGCGAGCGCGCCCGCTCTCACGAGAAACTTGTCCGACGGATCCACGCGCGTCGTCCAGATTTCCTTGAACGCGTTCTTCGCGTCGCGCTTCTTCAGCACGATACGCGCGGGCTTGTCGACGCCCGGAAACCGCAGCGACTCCGAGAACGTGCGGTTCATCGTCTTCGCCTCGGCCGTCGTCTCCCACTCGCCGTACATCGACGCGAAGCCGCGCGAGAAGATCACTTTCCTGCTCGCCTCGTCCACGACGTCGAACCAGTACTTGCCGCGCAGCGTCGTGTCGATGGCCTTCGACGGATCGCCCGGCCACGCGAGCGGCTCGGCGACGACGCGATCGAGGCTGAAGTGTTCCTGCGTCGCGTTGCCCGAGTGGTAGTAGTCCACACGCATCGTCAACACGGCAGCGGCCAGCAGCAGTGATGTCATGGTCGGCGTTTCCCCAGGAAGTAGACGAGCGCGCCCGCCCCGACGAGAGCGGCCGAGCCACCAACGATTTTTATCACGGCCAGCGTCTTGTTGGGGTCGTCGGCCGCGGGGATGCACGCAAGGACGATCGTGGCGACGCTGACGACAAATCCGACCGCGCCGAACAGCTTCGCCACCGGCGCGCCGCCGGGCGTCCGGATCACCTCCGGACCGGCGGGTTCCCGCTGGAGCACCGCCATGGCCGCAAACATGAAGAGGTACGGAATGAACTGCGCGATGATCGACAGGCTGACCAGCGCGTCGTAGGCGCCGCGCACGGTCGTGCCCGCCTGACCGAGCACGATGAAGACCGCAGCCAGCGCGGCCTGCACGAGCAGCGCGACGTGCGGCGTCTGCCATCGCGGGTGGAGCTTCCCGAACACCTCCGGGAGGAAGCGATCGACGCCGGCGACGAACGGCAGGCGCGCCGTCGCGGCAAACCATCCGGCGACCGCGCCGAGCACGTTCACCACGACAAGCGCCGCGACGATCGGCACCAGCCAGGGGACGCCCGATCGGCGGGCGATCGCCTGCATCGCCTGCACGAGGCCTTGCAGGCCGGAGATCTGATCCGGCGGCAGCGCCAGCAGAATCGACAGCGTGCCGACGATGTACAGCGCGGCAATCACGACGGCGGACACGATCACCGCGCGCGGCACGGTGCGCCGCGCATCGACGATCTCTTCTCCCATCGTCGACGCGTTCTCGACGCCGGCAAACGCAAACGCGATCGTCGAGACGAAGATCAGATCCTTGAGGCCGGCGCCGGGCACGAGCGAATGTGGCGTAATCGGCGTGGCCGATCCGAACTTCAGCCCGGAATACAGGCCGAACGGAATCAGGATGGCCAGCGCGATCCATCCGGCGATCGCGCCGACGTTGCTCAGCCACTTGCCGACGTTGAGCCCGACGACATTGAGCCAGCAGGACATGGCGAGGCCCACCATCGAGACCGCGATGAAGTACGTGCTGTTGGTCGAGAGCTTCTGCGCCTCGGGCCCGCCCATGAACAGCGCGTTCGCGGCGATGAAGTACAGCAGGCCCGGAAGGTATGGAAGGTTCGTCGTCCAGTACGTCCAGCCCGTGATGAAGCCGGCGAACGGGCCGAAGGCCCGCTTGCTCCACACGTAGAGGCCCCCTTCGTCCGGATACCGCGACGAGAGCTCGAGCACGGTGAAGACGAGCGGGACGAACAGGCACGCACCGCCGATCATCCACAGCACGATGGCGCTCGGGCCGGCCACGGCCGCGGTGGCAATCCATCGCAGGCTGAGCGTCGTCGCGACGTAGAAGAGGACGAGGTCCCGGAACCCGAGCGCGCGGCGGAGCTGCGTCATATGAACAGCGACCGGCCGGTCAGTTGCGAATGCCTCAGGCCGGCCGCGCGATCAAGCTTAGCGACGAGTGGAGGCAGATTGACAGCGAATCGCCATTCGTCGGCGCGCCCGCCGGCGGCGGTGAACTCCTGCTGCCAGCGGCCCCACCATCGGGCCACGGACTTTGCCAGCGGCTCCACGATGAGGACGCGATCGCCCCGTGCCGCGCGTTCGAGCAGACGCGGAAGGAGCGACGCGCGTCCCTCGTCGCTCAGCTCATTGACGGTGAAGGCCGCCAGGATCCTCGCCGGCGACGGCGGCAGCGTCGCGGTCGCCACGTCCGCGCGCACGGTCTTCGCGCGCAGGCCGAACTCGCGGTAGGTCCACGCGGCTTCCGTCAGCACCCACGGATGGATGTCGAGGCCGACGACCTGCGGCGTCGCGCCGCACGCCTCCGCCCACGCCGCGCCGGCCGCGCCCGTGCCGCAGCCGAGGTCAAGGAGAGCGGCCCTTTCAGGGCCGCCGCCGGCATCGCCGATTGCCTGAACGATTTCTCGGACGAGCAGGTAATGGAGCGGACCGTAGAAGAGGGCGAACGCCGCGCGCTTGCCGGCGCCCGACAACGCGGCGCCTTCGCGGATGCCCTCCCGCCGTTCAACGTAGGTGGACGACAGCGCGCGCAGCGAGCGCGCCACTTCCTGGAACGTCAGATCGGAAAAGTGCCTGGCTTCGAGGGCCTGCAGCCAGCGCTCAGTCGTCGTCATCGCGGTCGCGCCGCCACCGGCGCTTCCACTCGGTCTCCCGCCACCAGCGGCGGATCATGTCGGCGGCAAAGATGCCGACGATGAGCAGAATGACGAAAAGGGTGGCATCTCCCGGCATTGACCGTTCGTGAGCCCCGGAATTGTATACTTTTCCCCCTTGATGAACTCGGCCGCGGCAGAAACCGCTCCCTGGAGACGGCAGCTCCACGAGTGGCTCTATGAAGGATATGACCAGTCCGCGGGTGCCCATACTCACGCGCACACGACGGCCTGGTGGAAAGTCATGTGCCTCACCGGCGTGGACTACTTCTCCACGCTCGCGTATCAGCCGAGCATCGCCTTTCTCGCGGCGGGCGCGCTGTCACCGATCGCGACGCTCGTGCTCGTGCTGCTGACGATCTTCGGCGCGCTGCCGATGTACAAGCGCGTGGCGCAGATGAGCCCGCACGGCCAGGGCAGCATCCTGATTCTCGAGGAGCTCTTCCCGCGCTGGAAGGGCAAGGTGATCGTCCTGTGCCTGCTCGGCTTCGCCGCGACGGACTTCGTGATCACCATCACGCTGTCGGCGGCCGACGCGAGCGCACATCTCATTCAGAATCCGCTGACGCCGTCGTGGCTCGACCATCCGGTCATCGTCACGCTGCTGCTGCTGCTCGTCCTCGGCGCGATCTTCCTGCGCGGTTTTCGTGAGGCGATCGCGCTGGCGATCGGGCTCGTCGCCATCTACCTGACGCTCAACGTCGTCGTCATCCTGAACGGGCTGCAGGAGATCGCGCGGCAGCCGCATCTCATCACGCAGTGGAAGGCGTCGCTGTTCATGCAGCACGGCAATCCCCTGATGATGGGCGCGATGGCGCTGATCCTGTTTCCGAAGCTCGCGCTCGGCCTGTCGGGGTTCGAGACCGGCGTCGCCGTCATGCCGCTCGTGAGCGGCGATCCCACGGACACCCCGGAGAATCCGGCGGGACGCATCCGCAACGCGAAGAAGCTGCTGAGCACGGCCGCGCTGATCATGAGCGTGCTGCTCCTGTCGAGCAGCTTCGTCACCGCCGTGCTGATTCCGGCCGACAACTTCCTGCCGGGCCATCCGGCCGACGGCCGCGCGCTGGCGTTCCTCGCGCACGAACGCTTCGGCTCGGTGTTCGGCACCGTCTACGACATCAGCACGATCTCGATTCTCTGGTTCGCCGGCGCCTCGGCGCTCGCCGGACTGCTGAATCTGATTCCGCGCTACCTTCCGCGGTACGGCATGGCGCCGGAGTGGGCGCGCGCGAACCGTCCGCTCGTCCTGATCATCACGGGCATCACCGTCCTCGTGACGATCGTGTTCAGGGCGAGCGTGGACGCGCAGGGCGGCGCGTACGCGACGGGCGTCCTCGTGCTCATGAGCTCGGCCGCCCTCGCCGTCGCAATCACCGCGTGGCGGAACCGGCATCGCTGGGCCGTGTTCATCGGGATCACGGTCGTCTTCGCGTACACGACGATCACGAACGTCTTCGAGCGGCCCGAAGGCATCAAGATCGCCTCCCTCTTCATCGCCACCATCGTCGTCATGTCGCTCGTGTCGCGCGCGCTGCGATCGACCGAGCTGCGCGTGCACGGCATCATGCCCGACGAGCTCGCGATGTCATTCATCGAAGCGATCGAGCCGGGCGCCGACGGCGTGCGCATCATCGCGAACCGGCCGGGGACGGGCGACGAGGCGGAGTACGCCGCCAAGCTCAAGGAGGCGAGCCAGACGCATCACCTTCCCGAGCACGACCCGGTGTTGTTTCTGGAAGTCCGTCCCGGCGACGCGTCGAACTTCAGCGAGTTCCTGAAGATCGAGGGCAAACGCGTGGGCCCCTACCGGGTGCTCGCGTGCCAGAGCGCCGCCGTGCCGAACGCGATCGCCGCGCTGCTGCTCTACATGCGCGATCGCACCGGACAGATCCCGCACGTGTACTTCGGCTGGACCGAGGGCAACCCGATTACGTACCTGCTGAAGTTCCTCGCGTTCGGCGAGGGCGACACCGCGCCCGTGACGCGCGAAGTGCTGCGGCAGACCGAACACGATCCGCTGAGGCGGCCACGGGTGCACGTCGGATGACGAATCGTGGCATCTGGGCATTTGGTCATCTGGTCATTGCCGCCACGCTGGCCGGCGCGTGCCAGTCGTCGCCCGCGTCCGATAAGCCGGCGCCCGGGTCAGGCGACGCCGCGTTCAACACGCTGGCGGCGTTCATCCTCAAGGATCACTACCGGCGCCATCCGAGCTCCTCTACCGACCTCGGCATCCATCTCTACGACGCGGCCATGGACGATGCGAGCAAGCAGAGCATCGACGACGAGACGGCCATGCTGACGTCGTTCAGGCAGGAGCTCGAGAAGATCGACGCGGTGACGCTCACGCCGCCACGTCAGCTGGATCGCGAGCAGCTCGCGCACGCGGTCGACGCGGCGATTCTCGAGAACTCCGTCATCCGGACGTGGTCGAAGGACCCGGACTTCTACAGCGGCGGCGTCACGCGCGCGGCCTACGTGATCATGAAGCGGAAGTTCGCGCCGGCGGAGGACCGGCTGCGATCGCTTGTCGCGCGCGAGAAGCGGATGCCGGCGTTTCTCGACCAGGCGCGCACGAACCTGACGACGCCGGTGAAGATCTTCACGCAGATCGCGATCGAGCAGATCGACGGCAACGTCAGCTTCTTCAAGAACGACGTGACGGCGGCGTTTGCCGAGGTCAAAGACCCGGCGCTGCGGGCCGATTTCGAGAAGACGAACGCCGCTGTCATGAAGGCGCTCGCCGACTACAAGGCGTACCTGCAGAAGGACGTCCTGCCGAAGGCCGACACTCCGTATGCGCTCGGCGCGGAGACATACGCGAAGGCGCTCGCCGCCAACGAGATGATCGACATCCCGCTCGATCAGCTGCTGAAGTTCGCCGAAGCCAATCGACGGCAGAACGAAGACGCGTTCCAGGATGCGGCGAAGACGATCGACGCCAGCAAGCCGGCCGAGAAGGTCCTGCTCGCGATGGAAAGCGAACACCCGAAGCCGTCCGAGCTGCTGAAGACATCGCAGGCCTCGCTCGACGAGATCCGGCAGTTCATCGTCACGAAGCACATCATCACGATTCCGGACAGCGTTCCGGCGACGGTGAAGGAAACGCCGCCCTTCATGCGTTCGACGACGTCGGCGTCCATGGATACGCCTGGTCCGTTCGAGACGGCCAAGCTCGACGCGTTCTACAACATGACCCTGCCGGATCCGCGCCGGAGCGCCGCCGAGCAGGAAGACTACATGCGCTCGTGGTACTTCGCGCAGATGTCGAACGTCGCCGTCCACGAGGTCTATCCGGGTCACTACGTCCAGTTTCTCTACGCGAAGTCGTTTCCCTCGGACATCCGCAAGGTCTACGGCGCGGCGTCCAACAGCGAAGGCTGGGCACACTACGCCGAGCAGATGATGATCGACGAGGGCTTTCACGACGGCGACCCGAAGTACCGGCTCGCGCAGCTGCAGGACGCGCTGTTGCGCAACGTGCGCTTCATCGCCGGCATCAGGATGCACACGCAGGGGATGACGATCGACGAGGCGACGGCCTTGTTTGAAACGCAGGGCCACCAGCCGCACGCGATTTCCGTCCAGGAAGCCAAGCGCGGCGCCGGCGATCCGCTGTACGGCTACTACACGATGGGCAAGCTGATGATTCTCAAGCTGCGCGACGACTACAAGCGGCAGCTCGGCGACGCCTACACGCTCCAGAAGTTCCACGACACGTTCATCCAGCTCGGTCCGCTGCCGCTGCCGCTTATCCGGCGGGCCATGCTCGGCACCGCTTCCGGCTCGTCGCTCTTCCCGCCGTCGTAGTGTCCGCCTTTAGGCGGACGACTCCACGCTCCTGCGCCGGCCTTGCTCGCCGCCAACGACGTCAAGGCCTCGCCGGAACTGCGGGTCTCCGGTCCGTACTCTTCCGCTCCCGCGGCGATCAACAGCTGGCTTCAGCGACATCCACACATGGCAAGCGCCGCCTGTGGCTATCCGATCAGCACGGATCACGCTGAAAGAAGATCGCCGCGATGAGGACCTGCGGCCCGCAGTTAGCGCGATCGAGTCCGTCGAGGCTTTACGTGTTGGCTTGCGAGCAAGGCCGGCGCAGGAGCGAACGCGACGCGGGACCATCACAGCGCTCGTCAAGGTGTGCGACGGCGCGGCCCGTTGGATGCTAGCCTGATCGAGCGATGAGGAAACTGTGTCTGGCCGGCTGCATCCTCCTGTGGGGCTGCGGGAACCCGAGTGATGCGTCTTTGCTTAAGACCTTTCATCAACACCGTTCTGAACTCGAACGTCTCGTCGAGATGTTTCGGCACGACAAAGGACTTGGCCGTGTCGGCAGGAACTTCACCAGGCCGGCAGACCCCGGCCGCGTCGGTGTTTCAGCGGCGCGGATAGCGGAATACCGGCGACTGTGCGATGCGATCGGCGCTCCCAACTGCATAGAAGGCTACGACTCGGCTTTCGATTCCACATTTCCCGAGGAGAAAAATCCGATCCTCATTCATGTCTCGGCAAAAGGGTTTGCGCTGCCGGGCTCGGGTTCAGGCAAGGGGTTCGTCTACTCGATGAATCCAGACGCCGGCTTTATAGTCGTCGGGGACCTTGATGCAGTCGTTCCAAATGGTGAAGGTGATTGGCTCCGGCGGATCGAAGGCCCCTGGTATCTGCACTTCGATACCAACTGACGTGGAATAGAATCATCGCTATGGCAAAAATCATTGGCGCACTCGCCAGCTCACATACGCCGACCATCGGCTTCGCGTTCGACACCGACAAGCGCAACGACCCGGCGTGGGCGCCGATTTTCAAGCATTACGAGCCGCTGCAGCAGTGGATTGAAGACAAGAAGCCCGACGTGATGGTCTTCGTCTTCAACGATCACGTCACCTCGTTCTTCTTCGATCACTACTCCGCGTTCACGCTCGGCATCGGCGAGAAGTTTCCGGTGGCCGACGAGGGCGGCGGCGCGCGGGATCTCGCGCCGGCGATCGGGCATCCGGCGCTCGCGCGGCACATCGGCCAGGCGTTGATGGCCGACGAGTTCGACATGTCGTTCTTCCAGGACAAGGCGCTCGACCACGGCCTGTTCTCGCCGCTGTCGATGCTCGCCCGCCGCAAGCCCGACGGCAGCTGGCCGACGCCGATCATCCCGCTCGTCGTGGGCGTCCTGCAGTTCCCGATTCCGTCGGCCCGCCGCTGCTACAAGCTCGGACAGTCCCTGCGGCGCGCGATTGAAAGCTATCCGGAGGATCTCAAGGTCGCCATCGTCGCCACCGGCGGCCTGTCACATCAGGTGAGCGGCGAGCGCGCGGGATTCAACAACACGCCGTGGGACATGCAGTTCCTCGAGCTGATCGAGAAAGATCCCGAGCGGCTGTGCGAGCTCACGCATGCGGAGTACGCCGAGTACGGCGGCTTCGAAGGCTCGGAAGTCATCATGTGGCTCGTGATGCGCGGCGCCCTGTCGTCGAACATCCGGAAGGTCCATCAGAGCTACTACCTGCCGTCGATGACGGCGATCGCGACGGCGATCTACGAGAACGAGGCGACGATCGACGTCGGCACCGACAACGACGAGTACCGCCATCACATGGGGCGGCAGCTCAAGGGCGCCGAGAAGATCCCCGGCACGTATCCGTTCACGCTCGAGCGCAGCGTCAAGGCGTACCGGCTGAACAAGTTCCTGCACGACATGGTGAATCCGGACCATCGCAACAAGTTCAAGGCGGATCCCGAGGCGGCATTCAAGGACGCCGAGCTGACCGAAGAAGAAAAGGATCTCGTCCGCCGCCGCGACTGGCGCGCGATGATTCACTACGGCGTCATCTTCTTCATGCTCGAGAAGCTCGGCGCGGTCGTCGGCACCAGCAACCTGCACATCTACGCGGCGATGCGCGGCGAGTCGCTCGAGGAGTTCCAGAAGTCGCGCAACGCGCAGATCGCCTACTCGGTCGCCGGCAAGGAGACGTCCGGCAATCTGGCGTGGGATAAGAAATAGACGTTCGTAGCGTCCGGCTTCAGCCGGACGTCGAGTCGAGCCGGCTCCCGATCTCAAGTTCGACGGGCGTCTGGCCGCGCCGAAACAGGCGCGCGCCGTTGACGCCCTGAAGGACCACGGTCGCATTCTCGACGAGAAGCCAGGCGCCTTCCCTCAACCCGACGACGGCGGGCGTGTTCTCTTCGTGGAACTCGGCAATCCGCTGTTCGCGCGTTTCTCCCATGTGCGTCGATCCCGGCACCGGATCGAGGTAGTGCGGGTTGATGTTGAACGGCACCAGGTCGAGGGCTGAAAACGACTGCGGCTGGACAATCGGCATGTCGTTCGTCGTGCGAATCGACGGGCACGCGACGTTGGACCCGGCGCTGGTCCCGAGATAGGGCGCCCCTGCCTTGACGCGATCGCGAATCGGCTCGAGGAGCGATTCGCGCCACAGCGCATCCAGCAGCCGGAACGTGTTGCCGCCGCCGATAAAGATGGCCTCCGCCCGTTCGACCGCGCGGACAGGACCGCCGGCCGCGTCATGGATGGAATCGAGACCGTACCCCATCGCTTCGAAACGCACGCGCACCCTGGCAGCATACGCATCACGATCGAAGAGCGCGTACGGCACGAACAGCACGCGCGCGATCGACGGCCCCACGAATGCGCGTATAGCCGCGGCGCAATGATCGAGATATCCGCTGCCGTGCAGCGTTGAGTTGCTGACGAGCATCAGCCGCACTTACATCTTCTCCGTCACGCTGCGAACCTTCTCTTCCATCGTCTGCTCGCGATCGGTGCGCGTGCCGAGCCGCAGGTTCGTCGAGATCCTCGGCGCGCCCATCGCGTGCAGCTTTTCGTGGCACCGCCGGATCGCGCCGAACACGTCGTCCCACTCGCCCTCGACGTTCGTGCCGTACGCGTGCAGCGCGGTCTTCAGTCCCGCGGCACCGAAGATCTTTTCGCATTCGGCGATGTAGGAGGACAGCGACAAGCCGACGCCAAGCGGGACGATGGAAATATCGACAAGAACTTTCATAGAACTCTGATTATCACGTTAAACGCAGAGAACGCTGAGAACGCAGAGTTCGGACCGCGATTCGACACGCAGGGCGGCGTAGCCGGCCCTGGCGTCGGTGTGACATCCGCAGACGCAAATCAAGGACGAGCAAGTGCTTGTTTGAGTCTGCAGATGTCAGACGGACGCGCCGCTTCGCGGCGGCGTGTCGAATCGCTGGTGGGTCCAACGTCAGCTCCGCGATCTTTGCGATCTCTGTGTTTAACCGTGACGCGTTTTGGGGGGACTGCTATATTCCCCACATGAAGACACGCTTTGCTGTCGCGTTGGCAGTCGCTGCGACGCTGGCGACCCTGAAAGGGTCGCCCTACATGTTGGCCGCCGCGTCGGCGCAGTGGCTGAGTCGTCCGGATCCGAAGACGCCGCGGCTGCCGAACGGCAAGCCGAACCTGGCGGCGCCGGCGCCCCGGACGCGCGACGGCAAGATCGATCTCGGCGGCCTGTGGAACAACCCCGACGGCCGGTTCCTCACCGACCTCGCCAAGCGCGCGAACATCACGGTGCCGTTCACGCCGTGGGGCAAGGCGCTCTTCGACGAACGCCAGGCCAACGCCGGCCGCGATCGTCCGGCGGGCCGCTGCCTGCCCCACTCAATCCCGAACGCGATGCTGGTGCCGCTTTACCCGTGGAAGATCGTCCAGACGCCTGACGAAGTCGTCGTCCTCTACGAGAACTTCACGCAGTACCGCCAGATCTTCACCGACGGCCGCGCGCTTCCGGCGCAGATGGATCCGACCTGGTGCGGGTACTCGCTCGGCCGCTGGGACGGCGACGTCCTCGTCGTCGAAACGGCAGGACTCAACGACAAGGCATGGCTGGACGATGGCGGGCATCCGCGAAGCGATCAGATGAAGACGACGGAGAAGTTCAGGCGGAAGGACTTCGGCCACATGGAGATCGAGTTCACGTTCAACGATCCCAAGGCGTACACCGCACCATGGAGCGTGACGGTGCCTTTCGAGCTGCTACCGGACACCGACATCATCGAGAACATCTGCGAGAACGAAAAGGACGTGGTTCACATTTTCGGCAAGTAGAACAATTTCTGGAGCGTCGGGTACAGAACGCCCACCAGGGCAGCGCCGCACAACGCGCCAGCGAGGGCGGCAATCGCGTAGATCTTGCCCTCGCCGATGTTGACGAGAATCGGTCCCGGGCACATCCCCGCCATCGACCAGCCGACGCCGAACAGCAGGCCGCCGGCAATGTTGCCGCGATTGAACGGCTTCATGTCGATCGTGATCGCCTTCCCGCCGATCGTCTTGCCGTACTTCTTCAGCAGCCACAATCCCGGCAGCGTCAGCGCGACGGCGGTGCCGATGATCCCGTAGAGCTGAAACGACGTGAAGAGAAACATCGACTGGATGAAGTCGTAGTCGGCCGCGCCCGAGCGGCTGAGCGCGAAACCGAAAACCGTCCCGAGTGCCAAATAGAGAAAGGTCAAAAGATCACCCTATATATAAGGTTGGTCGTGAGGATGCCTCCCGCCATGAACGCAATCGTCGTCATGAGCGAGCTGAACTCGAGATTCGACAGGCCGAAGATGCCGTGGCCGCTGGTGCAGCCGTTGCCGAGGCGCGTGCCGAAGCCGATGAAGAGCCCGCCGGCGAACATCCACGCGAACTTGCCTGCCGCGCCAAGCCCGATCCGCTGATCGAACATTCCCAACGCCAGCGTCGGCGACCACCCGCCGGCAAGCGCGGCCGAGAGAAATCCGCCGAGCAGCAGGCCGGCGAGAAACGGCAGCCGCCATCCGCGCCCGGACACGACCGCCTTGCGCTGGAAGTACGGCAGCGGCAGCGCGAGGCTGCAGACGTCCTCGAATCCCGTGGAGAGCCCGAGCCGTTTGTTCGCGAGAAACAACAGGGCGAGTGTGACGATTGAGATGATCGCGCCAGCGGCCGCCCAGTGAATGGGAGACAGGCCGTGAAGAATGAGGGGCATGTCCGGCGATTCTACCCGCTCGCGTAAACGCTTCGCGCTACGTAGCGGGAGGGCCGTGGCCGAGCCTGTAGCGCGAAGGCTTCAGCCGAGCGTAAGATGCACGCATGCGAGTCAGCGTGTTTGTGGGTTTGATGTTGTGCGCGTCTCCCGTCGTCGCGCAGCAGCGCTTTCTCCCCGCCGAAATCGAGGCCGGCGGACGTCTGTATCTGGCGAACTGCACCGGCTGCCACGGTCCCGAAGGCAACGGCGTCGCGGGCATCGACTTCAGCCAGGGCAAATTCCGCCGCGGCACGACGGACGATGAGTTGATCCGCATCATCGTCCGCGGGATTCCGGGGACGCCCATGCCGCCGAGCGGCATCGCCGACAACCAGGTCGCGACTATCGTGGCCTATCTGCGGTCGATGACCGCGGGCAACGGCGACCTCGGCACCGGCGACGCGGCCCGCGGCCGCGGCATCGTCGAAAGCAAAGGCGCGTGCCTCACCTGCCACACCATCGGCGTCAACGGCCTGCACGCGGGGCCGTCGCTGAGCGACATCGGCATGTTCCGGCGCAGCGCGGACCTGATGCGCTCGCTCGTCGATCCGTCGGCTGAAGTCCGGCCGGAGAACCGCTCCCTCCGCGTCGTGACGAAAGACGGCAGGACCGTCACCGGCCGCTTCCTGAATCAGGACACATTCAGCATCCAGCTGATCGACGCGACCGACAAGATGCTGTCGATCGACAAGTCGACCGTGCGTGACCTCGAGATCCAGACGAAGAGCCCGATGCCGTCATTCAAGGACAAGCTGACGCCGCAGGAGCTCGCGGACGTCGTGAGCTATCTCGCCACGCTGAAGGGCAGACCATGAAAACAATCCTCATCCGCGGCGCCGTCGTCGCCGCCGTGGCGCTGGCGACCCTGAAAGGGTCGCCCTATGTGAACGCTCAGGTCCTGTTCGATCGCATTCTCCGCGCGAACGACGAGCCCAGAAACTGGCTGACCTACTCGGGAACGACGATGAGTCAGCGGTACAGCCTGCTGACCGAGATCTCGCCCGCGAACGCGAAGAACCTCGAGCTGAAATGGATCTACCAGGTGCAGTCGCTCGAGAAGTTCGAGGCCACGCCTCTCGTGGTGGACGGCGTGATGTACACCGTCGCCGCGCCCAACGACGTCATCGCGCTCGACGCGGCGACCGGCCGCGTCTTCTGGACGTATTCATATTCGCCGTCGACGGCCGCCCGCCTCTGTTGCGGGCGCGTCAACCGCGGTCTTGCGATTGCCGGCCACACGATCTTCATGGGCACGATCGACGGTCACCTGATTGCGCTCGACAGCAAGACCGGCGGCCTCGTCTGGAACGTCGCGGTCGGCAGCGCGCGGCCAGACACCGGCTACGGCTTCACGATGGCGCCGCTCGTCGTGAAGGACAAAGTCCTGATCGGATCGGTCGGCGGCGAGTTCGGCGTCCGCGGATTCCTCGCCGCGATCGACGCGAAGACCGGCAAGGAAGCGTGGCGGTTCAACACGATTCCCGGACCGGGAGAGAAGGGCCATGAGACCTGGGCCGGCGATTCGTGGAAGAACGGCGGCGGCCCGCTCTGGGTCACCGGCTCGTACGATCCCGATCTCAACCTGACGTACTGGGGCATCGGCAACCCGGGTCCCGACTGGAACGGCGACAAGCGCGCGGGCGACAACCTCTACACCGAGTCCGTCGTCGCGCTCGATGCAGATACCGGCGCGATCAAATGGCACTTCCAGTTCACGCCGCATGACGAGTTCGACTACGACGCCGTGCAGGTGCCGGTGCTCGCGGACATCACCTTCGGCGGACGGCCGCGCAAGGTGATGATGTGGGCCAACCGCAACGGGTTCATGTACGTGCTCGATCGAACCAACGGCGAGTTCCTGCTGGGCAAGCCGTTCGTGAAGACCAACTGGAACGACGGCCTCGACGCGAAAGGCCGTCCCATCAACGTCAAGCCGGTCACCGCCGAGGGGACGCTGATCTATCCGGGAAACCAGGGCGGGACGAATTTCTACTCGCCGTCATTCAGCCCGCGCACCGGGCTCTTCTACATCCCGAGCTGGATGGACACGTACTCCACGTACATCAAACGGCCGGTCGACTACGTCGAAGGCCAGCGCTTCACCGACGCGCTGCCCGTGATGTCGCTACGCATGCGGCAGCCTGGACCCCTCGTGAACCGGCGTCTGCCCGAAGAAGGGTCCGGGGCGATTCAGGCCTTCGATCCGAAGACCGGCGAACGGCGCTGGACGTTCAACATGGCGGACATGACGGAGAGCGGCGTCCTGTCGACGGCGTCCGACCTGGTCTTCGCCGGCAGCCGCGA
>Ga0157378_10002534_pt1 | contig 16255 bp, 17 predicted proteins | sample M65metaG_FD_115309 | JGI IMG/M metagenome (GOLD analysis project Ga0157378, IMG submission 115309) | Miscanthus rhizosphere microbial communities from Kellogg Biological Station, Michigan, USA - M6-5 metaG | ecosystem: Host-associated > Plants > Roots > Rhizosphere > Soil | place: USA: Michigan...
CGACGAGGCCGAGGCGACCGCGGCGACGAGGAAGCTCCTCGCCTACTTCCAGGGGTCGACCGCCCCCGGTCCCGAGCCCGATCAGGCGCGCCTACGCGAGCTCGTCCCGGCGCGCAAGCGCCGCGCCTACGACCCGCGGCCGATCGTCGAGACCCTCTGAGACGCGGGCAGCGTCACCTTCTTGCGCGAGCGCTTCGCGCCGGCGATGGTGACGGCGCTGGCCCGGATCGAGGGATGGCCGCTGGGGATCATCGCCAACGACACCCGCCACACCGCCGGCGCCGTCACCAGCGAGGCGGCCGACAAGGCGGCGCGGCTGCTGCAGCTATGCGACGCCTTCGGCCTGCCCGTCGTCTCCCTCGTCGACACCCCCGGCTACATGGTCGGCCCCGAGGCCGAGGCGACCGGCCTCGTCCGCCACGCCTCCCGCCTGCTCGTAGCCGGCGCGGCGCTGCGGGTGCCGCTGGTCGCTGTGGTGCTGCGGCGCGGCTACGGCCTCGGCGCCCAGGCGATGGTCGGCGGCAGCCTGCACGAGCCGCTGCTGACGCTCGCCTGGCCGAGCGCGCACCTCGGGCCGATGGGCCTGGAGGGGGCGGTGCGGCTGGCGCTGCGCAAGGAGCTGGAGTCGATCCCCGACGAGGCCGAGCGGGAGCAGCGCGTCCGCGACCTCACCGTCCAGGCTGAAGAGAACGCGAAGGCGCTGAACGCGGCGGCGCTGTTCGAGCTTGACGACGTCGTCGATCCGGCAGAGACTCGCGGCCTGATCGCCTCCACCCTGACCGCCGCCGCCGGCTCGACGCCGCCCGGTGCCCACCGCTTCGTCGACACCTGGTGACCCGCCGGGCGTCGTCCCGACGAAAGGAAGACTCGACCGCCATGCCCCAGACCGACTACTCCGACCTCAAGGCTCTCTACATCAACTGCACGCTGAAGCGCAGCCCCGAGACCTCGAACACGCAGGGCCTGATGGACAAGTCGATCGCGGTGATGGAGGCGCAGGGGGTGGAGGTCGACTGCCTCCGCTGGGTGGACCACGAGATCGCGATCGGCGTCTGGCCGGACATGACCGAACACGGCTGGGAGCGCGACGAGTGGCCGGCGATCTACCAGCGGGTGATGGCGGCCGACATCCTCGTCCTCGGGATGCCAATCTGGCTGGGGGAGAAGTCCTCGGTCGCCACCCACGCGATCGAGCGCCTCTACGGCAACTCGCACCTGCTCAACGACCAGGGCCAGTGGGCCTACTACGGCCGCGTCGGCGGCTGCATCGTCACCGGCAACGAGGACGGGATCAAGCACTGCGCGATGAACGTCCTCTACTCGCTGCAGCACCTCGGCTACACCATCCCGCCCCAGGCCGACTCCGGCTGGATCGGCGAGGCCGGCCCGGGACCGTCCTATCTCGACGAGGGCTCCGGCGGCCCCGACAACGACTTCACCAACCGCAACACCACCTTTGCCGCCTGGAACCTGATGCACATGGCCCGCATCCTCAAGGCCGCCGGCGGCATCCCCGCCCACGGCAACCAGCCCGAGGAGTGGGAAGCGGGCTGCCGCTTCGACTCACCGAACCCGGAGCACCGCAGCTAGCTCACCAGAGCGCATCGTGCTCCTCCATCACGCCGAGGCCCTCGGCCAGCTCGAGCCCGCCGAGGGAGCCGGAGAAGCGGCCGAAGCGGTGGCGGTAGCGAGAGCGGATCAGGAGGTAGTCGTCGTCATGGGTATGTTCGGACTCGCCTGAGAAGCGGAGAGCTTCGCCCTCGCCGAGATGGATCTCATCGGGAAGGTCGAAGCTGACGGGCGGCGGCTCGGACGGCATGCGGTCGATCCAGATCGCCCGCTCGCTGCCCTGCGGCGGGTCGTTGATTCCGCTGACGAGGTTCCAGGCCACGGCGCGTCCGTCGCTCGTGGTGCCGACACCAGCTGACCAGCGCCAGCTGGTGTGACGCTGGTGGTGCCCGGCGGACTCGTCGTCGACGCCGTGGCCGGAGACCTGCCAGCGCCGGCCGGGGACCTCGACCGTTCCCTCAACCGGCATCCCGACTTGCTTGCGGGTCCAGGCGCTGGCGCGGCCGCTGGGGCAGGTGACCTCGATCGGCGCGATCTCGCCGAGGTCGAGGGAGGCGCGCAGGCCCGGCCCGTCGATCTCCAGCCGCGGCCCCTCCATCGTCACCTCGCGGCTGCCAGGACGCAGGGCGGTGTGGGACCACTGGGTCCCACTGCGACGGTCGAGCAGGACCCAGAACGACTGCGCCAGCGGGCCGACCTCGGCCCGCGCAGCGCAGAGCATCAGCTCCTCGGCGAAGAGGCCGACATAGCGCCAGCGCTTGCGCAGCTGGCGCTGCTGGAAGAGGGGGAGGGCGGCCGGGTCCACGGGCCGACCGTACCCGCTCAATAGGCTCGCGGCGTGGACCAGGTGATCCAGGTCGTCGGCGCGCTGCTGATCCTCACCGCCTTCGCGGCGGTCCAGTTCGACCGCATGCGGCCCGACTCGCGCCTCTACCTGGCGCTCAACCTCGCCGGCTCGGCGCTCCTCGCCGTGCTCGCGGTCGCCGCCCAGCAGTGGGGCTTCGTCCTGCTCGAGGGCGTCTGGGCGATCGTCAGCGCCTGGGGACTACTCCGCCTGAGCTTCTAGCCGCTCCGCAAGCCTTTTCATTCCCCGCGCCCGCGCCGCCTCGGCAGCGCCGTGCCAATCCGTCGGCCGGTCCTGTGGCCGCTTCGCCTTTGCATCGCGCAGGGTCGCGATGTCCTTGAAGATGAGCAGGTCCTCCTTGCCGTCGATCAGCGCCCCGCGCAGCGCCGGCCGCCGCTCGCGGATCGCGTTGTCGAGGATCGCCTCCAGGGAGCCGTGCGTGCGCAGCAGCTCCGCCGCCGTCTTCGGCCCGACGCCCTTGGCGCCCGGCAGCCCGTCGGAGGGGTCGCCGCGGAGGGCGATGAAGTCGGGGACCAGCTCGGGATCGATCCCGTAGCGCTCGCGCACCTCGGCCGGGCCGACCTCTTCGGCGCCCCCGCCTTTGCCGCCGGTGCGGACGTAGAGAACGGTCACGTCCTCGCTCGCGCACTGGTACATGTCGCGGTCGCCGGTCAGCAGCAGCGCCCGGCCGCCGGCCTCCGCCTCGAGCTTCGCGTAGGTCCCGAGCAGGTCGTCGGCCTCCAGGTCCTCGCCCACCGCGACCGTCCAGCCGAACGCCTCGAAGAAATCGCGTGAGTCGGCGAGCTGGTGCGGCAGCTCCTCCGGCATCGCTGCCTCCCGCTCCGCGTGGTAGGCGGGGTAGAGCGCGGTCCGGTAGGCGGCGGCGTCGGGCCCGAAGCAGAGCACCACCGCCCGCGGCCGATGCAGCTCGACCTCGCGCAGGATCAGATTCGCCGTCCCCAGCAGCGCGTTCACCGGGCGCCCGTCCGGGCCCGTGATCTTGCTCGGCAGCGCGTAGAAGGCGCGGAACAGCATCGAGGGCGCATCGACGGCAAGCAGCGGCGCGGGCACGGGTGCAGCCTATGGGTAGATGGTTGATCCCACGACCAGGCACGCCTGGATGACGCACGGGGCACACTGCGCATCTTTGCGTCCTCGGGCTTGCCTTTGCCGACCGGCAAAGGCTGCGCCCTGCGTCCTTGATCTGCTTGGCCCCGCACGCCCCCAGTCGCACCTCGTCGTGGAATCAACCATCTAGAGTCGTGCCTCGCGATGAAGGCCCTCGACATCAAGCAGCTGGAGAAGCGCTACCCAAACGGGGTGGAGGCGCTGCGGAGGGTCTCGCTGGAGATCGAGGAGGGCGAGTTCTTCGGCCTGCTCGGGCCCAACGGCGCCGGCAAGTCGACGCTGATCCACTGCACGACCGGGCTCGCGCAGCCGACCGGCGGCACGATCGAGGTCTTCGGCAACGACGCGATCGACCACTACGCCGAGGCGCGGCAGGCGGTCGGGCTGGCGCCGCAGGAGCCGAACATCGACTGGTTCCTCACCGTCGAGGAGACGCTCGACTACCACGCCGGCTACTTCGGGATGCCGCGCCGGGAACGGCGCCAGCGCTCCAAGGAGCTGCTCGAGACCTTCTCCCTGACCGAAAAGAAAGACGAGCGCACCCGCACCCTCTCGGGCGGGATGAAACGACGGTTGATTCTGGCCCGGGCGATGATGCACCGGCCGCGGCTGCTGATCCTCGACGAGCCGACCGCCGGGGTCGACGTCGAGCTGCGGCTGGAGCTCTGGCACTACGTCCAGAAAATCAACCAGGAGGGGACGACGATCCTCCTCACCACGCACTACCTGGAGGAGGCCGAGCAGCTCTGCGACCGGATCGCCTTCATCGCCGAGGGGCAGATCATCGCCGAGGGGACCAGCGAGGCGCTGGCCGAGCGCTTCGACGTCGCCAACCTCGAGGACGCCTATCTGGCGCTGGTCGGCCGCGGCGAGCTCTCCCGCTCGCATATCGAGACGGCGCCGGAGGTCGAGGCGTGAGCACCGCCCAGATCCGGCTGGCGACGCTCTGGCGGCGCGAGGTCAACCGCTTCATGAAGATCAAGAAGCAGACGATCGGCGCGCCGCTGCTGGAAACCTTCCTCTACATCACGATCTTCGGCGCCGCCCTTGGCTCCCGGATCAAGCACCTGCACGGGATCGACTACGTCCTCTTCGTCATCCCCGGCCTGATCATGATGGCCTGGTCCACCAACGCCTTCTCGAACAACTCCTCCTCGATCCTCCAGCAGAAGTTCCAGGGCGCGATCCAGGACCAGCTCTCCTCGCCCGCCTCCCCGGCCGAGCTGCTGCTCGCCTTCTCACTCGGCGGCTTCATGCGCGGCCTGATCGTGGCGACGCTGACCTTCGTCGTCTCGGTCGTCCTCGTCGGCCTCCCGGTCGAGCACGTCCTCGTCCTCGTCCCCTCGCTCTTCCTTGTCGGCTTCTTCTTCAGCCAGCTCGGCGTCCTGATCGGGGTCCGCGCCGAACAGTTCGACGACGTCGCCTTCGCCCAGACCTTCGTCCTGCAGCCGCTGATCTTCCTCGGCGGCGTCTTCTACTCGGCGGCCCTGCTGCCGCAGCCCTGGGAGACCCTGACTCGCTTCGACCCGATCTTCTACATGATCAATTTGGTCCGCTACGGCTTCGTCGGCTTCACCGAAGTCAGCATCGCCCTCTCGCTCCTGGCCCTGACCGCGGCGACCGCGGCCCTCTTCCTCGTCAACCTCCGCCTCTTCAGCAGGGGCTACCGCCTGCGCGCGTAGGTTTCCGCTGCCGGCCGGGGATAGGCTCCGCCAAATGGAAGGGAGACGTTTTTCGGTTGCCGCCGCGGGCCTGGCCCTCGCTCTGCTCGCCTCACTCTTCCTGGCCGGCCACGCTGGCGCCTTCATCTACTGGGCGGACACGCAGAGCCAGACTCTCGGCCGCTCCGCCAACGACGGCAGCGAAGTGAACGACGCCTTCATCCACACTGGGGCGCTGCCGTTCGCGGTCGCGGTCGATTCGGCCCATATCTATTGGGCGAACCAGAACGGCGACTCGATCGGCCGGGCGAACATCGACGGGAGCGGGGTCGACAACGGCTTCATCACGGGCATCACCAAGCCCACCGGGGTGGCGGTCAACGCGAACTCGATCTTCTGGGCGACCCTGGGCGGGCAGATCGGCAAGGCGGACCTCGACGGCGGCAACGTCAACCCCAGCCTGGTCACCGGCCCGGTGGAGCCGTGCGGCGTCGCGCTCGACAGCGGTCACGTCTACTGGGCGGACATCGCCACCGGAACTCCCGCCTACATCGGCCGCGCCGGCCTCGACGGCTCGAACAAGCAGCTGACCTACGTGACGATCCCGGGAACGTCCTTCCCCTGCGGCGTCGCCGTCAACTCCGCCAACGTCTTCTGGACCGAGCCGGGGATCTTCGGCGGCGGAACCCGGATCGGGCGGGCGAACGTCAGCACCGGCACCGGAGCGGACCCGAGCTTCATCGGCGACGCGCAGACGCCGTGCGGGATCACCGTCAACGGCTCTCAGATCTACTGGGCGAATGCCGAAACCGACACGATCGCCCGCGCCAACTCCGATGGAACCGGGGTCAACCAGAGCTTCGTCAGCACCGGCGGGGCAGAAGTCTGCGCAGTCGCGGTCGACGAGCTCTCGAAGCCCCCGCAGCCCTCGCCGGCACCGGCGCCTACCCCCGACACGACCCCGCCGCAGACGACGATCGCCAAAGGCCCCGGCACCAAGCTGGGCCAGGGGAAAGCCACGTTCTCCTTCCGCTCCAACGAGCCCGGGTCGACCTTCGTCTGCAAGCTCGACAAACGCAAAGCCCGCCCCTGCAAGTCGCCGAAGACCTACGCGGCCCTGAAGCCGGGCCAGCACCGCTTCAAGGTCTGGGCGGTCGACAGGGCCGGCAACAAAGACCCCACGCCGGCCAAAAAGCGCTTTCGCGTCCCCGCCAAACTCAGCGGACGCTGAAAAAGAGCCCTATCGGGGCCAAAACTCAGCGCGCGCTGAAAATGTCCCTAACCTGGATCGGCGACCGGCACCCCGACCCGTTCGTGATCCTCCGGCAACAGCAGGATCGCGCCCTCGCCGGTGACGTAGGCCTCCTCGCCGTGCTGGCTGACGTCCATGCCGCCCGCCTCTTCTTTGTCGGTCGCCCGCAGCGGCATCACCGCGCCGACCAGCTTCAGGAGGACGAAGGTCATGACGAAGGCGTAGGTCGGCGCCGCCAGCGCCGCCCAGACCTGGTCGAGCAGCTGCCCGGCGTTGCCGTAGAGCAGCCCGTCCGAGACCCCGTTCCAGCTCTCCTGGGCGAAGAAGCCGATGAAGAGGATGCCGATGAAGCCGGCCGTGCCGTGGGCGGCGAGGACGTCGAGGGTCTCGTCGACCCGGGTCCGCGTGCGCCAGACGATGATCGCGTAGCTGGGGAACGCCCCCAGCGCCCCAAGCAGCATCGCCCAGCCGGGGCTGACGAAGCCGCCCGCCGGGGTGATCAGCACGCAGCCGACGATGATCGCGGTAGCGGCGCCGATCGCCGTCACCTTGCGGCCGCGGAAGAGGTCGAGCGCGAACCAGACGACCAGCGTCGCCGCCGGGCAGAGCAGCGTGTTGGTGAAGGCGAGCACGCTCGGCTCCCCGGTCGAGAAGCCGCTGCCGCCGTTGAACCCGAACCAGCCGAACCAGAGAAGGCCGGCCCCGAGGAGGACGTAGACGGCGTTGTGGGGGAGGAGCGCCTGGCGGCCGTAGTCCTTGCGCGCGCCGACGACCAGCGCCGCCGCCAGAGCCGAGAACCCGGAGGCCATCTCGACCGGGACGCCGCCGGCGAAGTCCAGGGTGCCGCCGGAGATCAGCCAGCCGCCGCCGAACGCCCAGTGGGCGAGCACGGCGTAGACGACGATCGACCACAGCGCCGCGAAGACGAGGAACGGGCCGAACCGCATCCGCTCGACCACCGCGCCGGAGATCAGCGCCGTGGTGATGATGCAGAAGGTCGCCTGGAAGGCGAAGAAGACGAGCTCGGGGATCGCAGTTCCTTCGCGCGGGGCGAAGTCGACGCCGCTCATGAAGGCGTTGCCGAGGCCGCCGAGGATGGCGCCGTCGCCGTCGAAGGCGAGCGAGTAGCCGACCGCGGCCCAGGTCACCGTCGCGATCGCGATCGCGGCGATGCTCATCATGAAGGTGTTGAGGGTGTTCTTGGAGCGGACCAGGCCGGCGTAGAAGAGGCCCAGCGCGGGCGTCATCAGCAGCACCAGCGCCGTCGCGACCAGCATCCAAGCGGTATCGCCCGTGTCGACGCCGTTCATTTGTTCACCGGCGTTACGGCGCCCTCGTCGCTGTCGCCGGTGCGGATCCGCACCGCGTGGTCGAGCGGCAGGACGAAGATCTTGCCGTCGCCGACTTCGCCGGTGCGGCCGCCTTCGCAGAGCGCTTCCACGGTCCGGTCGACGAAACCGTCGGAGACCGCGACCTCGAACCTCACCTTCTCCGAGAGTCCCATCTGCACGGTCGTGCCGCGGTAGGTCTCGACCCGGTCCATCTCGCCGCCGTGGCCCTGGACGCGGCTCATCGAGAAGCCCCGGACCTCGGCCCGGTGCAGCGCCTCGAGGACCTGGTTCGCCTGCTCGGGGCGAACGATCCCGATTACCAGTTTCACTTTGCCTCCATCTCCCTTGAACAAGAACCTGCCGGGCGCGACCCTATCGGGATGGCAAGCGGGATTGCGCGCCGCTCGCCAGCAGGGGGGCCGGGGCCCGCGGCTCCCTACAATCAGCGACGAATGGCCACGCGGGTACGCAGGCGGCGACGCAAGCCGCACCATCCCATCTGGCACAAGCTCGCGATCCCGCTGGGAATCCTCGTCGCGCTGGTGCTGGTCGCCGGCGGCATGGCAGCCGCCTGGGCGATCGACGTCTACAACTCGGCCCCGGCGCTCTCCAGCCTGAAGCCGGTGCAGAAGGGCCGCTCCTCGGCGATCTACGCCGCCGACGGCAGCCTGATCGGGTTCATCCGCTCCGAAAACGTGCGCCAGCCGCTGCCGGAAAAGGCGCAGCCGCAGGTGCTGCGGGATGCGACGATCGCGATCGAGGACAAGAACTTCTTCGAGCACGGGGCCCTCGATTACGAAGGCATCGCCCGTGCCGCCTGGAAGGACCTGCAGGCCGGCGCCGCCGTCCAGGGCGCCTCGACCATCACCCAGCAGCTAGTCCGCAACCTCTACATCCACAACCCGGAAAACACGCTGAAGCGAAAGCTGATCGAAGCCTCGCTCGCGGTCGAGCTCGAGGAAGCCCACAGCAAGGACTGGATCCTCACCCAGTACCTCAACAGCGCGCCCTACGGGACGGTCGAAGGGCAGACCGCGGTCGGCGCCGAGGCCGCCTCGCAGACTTACTTCTCCAAGCCCGCCAAGGACCTCAACCTGACCGAGGCGGCGCTGCTGGCCGGGCTGCCCCAGGCGCCCTCCGAATACAACCCCTTCCTCGACCCGAAGGCGGCGCTGAAGCGGCGCAACGAGGTGCTGCTGGTGATGTACGAACAGGAATACATCACCGGCAACGAATTCCGCGAAGCGAAGAACCGCGGCCTCGGCCTCAACCCGGGCGACAAGTACCAGGTGATCAAGGACCCGTTCCTCTTCGACCTCGTCCAGAACGAACTGATCGACAAGTACGGGATCAACACCGTCCGCAAAGGCGGGCTCAAGGCCTACACGACGATCGACCCCGACCTGCAGGCGAAGGCCGAATACGCGGTCGAAAACTACTGCTCCGTCTGCTATCCCGAAGGCGGCCCGGTCGCCGGCCTCGCCTCGGTCAACCCGAGCAACGGCGCGATTGTCGCCCTCGCCTCGACCGAAGGCTTCGCCGACGAAAGCCAGTTCAACTACGCCTGGCAGGCGCGCCGCCAGCCGGGGTCCTCGTTCAAGACCTTCGTCCTCACCACCGCGGTCAAGGAGGGGATCGACCCCGCGAGCACCTACTACGACGGGACCTCGCCGAAGACGCTGGAAATCCCCGGCGGCGGCACCTGGACGGTCAACAACTCCGAGGGCGAGGGCGGCGGCACCTACGACCTCGAAAGCGCCACCTGGGACTCGGTCAACGTCGTCTATGCCCAGCTCGATCTCGACGTCGGGCCCGAAAACGTCACTCAGACCGCGCAGGAAATGGGGATCGAATCGCCGCTGGAATCGGTCCCGGCGGAGGGCATCGGCGGTCTCGGCACCGGCGTCACCCCGCTGGAAATGGCCGACGCCTACGCGACCCTGGCCAGCGGCGGCATCCACCACGACCCGACCGCCGTCAGCAAAGTCGAGTTCCCCAACGGCAAGGTCGACGACTTCGAGAAAGAGGCCGGCAAGCGCGTCCTCACCGAGGGCCAGGCCTACGAGGTGACCCGCATCCTCGAGGGCGTGATCACCCAGGGCACCGGCGCCGGCTACACCAACACGGGCTGCTCCAGCGCAGCCGGCAAGACCGGCACCTCTGAGGAGCTCTCCGACGCCTGGTTCGTCGGCTTCACCCCGCTCTTCTCGACGGCAGTCTGGGTCGGTCACCCGACCACCCGCGAATACACCGGCTTCGGCGGTCCCACCGCCGGCCCGATCTGGGCCAACTACATGACCGAAGCGATCGAAGGTGAATGCCCCGCATTCGAGACCGGCTCAGCCCCCGACCTCGAAGGCCTCGACAGCGAACACACCTCTTCGAGCAGCTACAACAGCTACGAAGAAGAAGAAACCTACGAAGGCTCCGAAGAAGAATCCGAAGAACCGGAAGGCAAGGGCAAGGGCGGCGAAGGCGGGGGAGAAGAAAACACCCCGGAACCGGAGCCCGAACCGACCCCGACGCCTGAACCCACCCCGACGCCCGCACCCGCCCCGTCCGGCGGCGGCGTCAGCCCTGGCTGATTCCCCCTCCGAATTTCGGGTGCCTAAAGGGCACCAAATCTTGGAGAGGCGGAGCTACTCCCCGATCAGCTCAACGCGGTAGCCGTCGGGGTCCCTGACGAAGGCGATCCGGTGGCCCTCGGTGCGGCCGCCGGGGCGGTAGGGCGGCTTCTCGGGCTCGATGTCGAGCTCGGCGAGGCGGGCGAGGGTCCCGTCGAGGTCCTCGACGCCGAGGGCGATGTGGTTGTAGCCGGTGCCGTGGTCGTACTCGGTGACGCCGTGGTTGTAGGTGAGCTCGAGCCGGGGGTCTTCGCCGGGCATCGCCATGAAGACGTTGATCGCCTCCTCGCCGATCGGCATCCGCCGCACCTCCTCGAAGCCGAGCTTCTCGTAGAACTCGACCGAGCGATCGATCTCGCCGATTCGGTAACAGGTATGGAGAAAACTAGTCACAGGGCGCTCTCAAGCTTACCGGGGGTGGATTTCCCCCAAAAGCAGGTAGGAGCTTCTTCTTCCGTTGAAGTCGCACGAGCGGAGTACTAGCCTCGGACGCTGGCTTCGGGGCTCGCCCTGGCCATTTGCGAATCCTTATTCAGAGAAAGAGGCACGCTTTGCACAGCAAGCTTTCCCGTCGCGCCCGGATGCGGGCACTGGTCCTCGCGGTCTCGGCGGCCGCACTCACCCTCGCCCTCGTTGGCACCGCCGCTGCGGCGACCCCGACCGGCGTCACCGACCAAATCTCGATTGAGCTGACCAAAGGCAAGCTGAAGTTCGTCGGTCCGGAATCGGTCACCGTCGGCGACCAGCTGGAAATCGTCAACAAGACGAACCCGAAACAGGTCGGCCCGCATACTTTCTCGCTGGTCACCAAGGGCTCGCAGCCGAAGACGCCGAAGGCGCGCAAGGGCTGCTTCGCCCCGAAAAAGATCTGCCTGGCGATCGCGATGTGGCACGGGTTCAACCCGAAAACCGAACAGATCACGAAGAACCCGGCCAAGGCCGGCCCCGCCGGCTGGAGCACCGCCGGCAACGCCACCGGCAAGAAGGGCGACTCCTGGTTCAGCGGTGAAAAGAAGGGCGGCCACTTCTCCCAGGAAGTCACCGCCGAAGCGGGCACGACGCTCTACTACATGTGCGCCGTCCACCCGTGGATGCAGGGCAAGGTGAAGGTCGTCGCTCCGGTGGTCCCGCTGCCCACCCCGACCAGCTAGCGACACGTCTGGGCAGTCCTCAGCACAGCACCGCCGCTTCGGGCGCCGAACCTTCCTCGGCGCCCTCGGCGGCAGTGCGCTTGCCATCCTCCTTCCCCTGCGGGGGAGGAGCGGCGGCCCGCTGCCGCTGGGCGCCGAGCCGCCGGCGGCGCTGGCGGCGGCCCCCTTCCGTGCCCGGCTGCCGATCCCGCCGGTCCTCCGCGACGACCACATCCGGATCCCGATCCGCGAGGCCGAGCAGCAGATCCTCCCCGGGCCGAAGACCAGGCTCTGGACCTTCGGCGGCAGCTTCCCGGGGCCGACGATCCGCCGTCGCGCCGGCCAGCGCACCCGCGTCACCTTCCACCACCAGCTGGGGGAGAAGGCCAGTGAGCTCTCGGTCCACCTCCACGGGGGCCACAACCGCACCCAGTTCGACGGCTACCCCGGGGGCCTGACCAAGCGCCAGCCGCTCTCGGCTTTCTGCCGCATCCCGCACGGGCTCTCCGCCCGCGAGTCCGGCAACGAGTTCCTGCTCGAGCCGGGCGGTCGCAAAACCTACGTCTACGACCTGAAGGAGGACGGCAAGCCCGAACGCGCCTCCTTCCAGTGGTACCACGACCACCGCCTCGACCGCACCGCTCCCCACACCTGGCGGGGGCTGGCGGGGATGTGGATCGTCGACGACGCCTTCGAGGAGGCGCTGGCGCTGCCCGACGGCGACCGCGACCTGCCGCTGATGATCTGCGACCGCACCTTCGACCGCCGCAACCAGCTGACCGACCCGTTCAAAGGTCAGCGGCCGCCGGCGGACGGGATCCTCGGCGAGACCGTCCTCGTCAACGGCGCCTACCTGCCGCACCACCGCGTCGAGGCCCGCCGCTACCGGCTGCGGATCCTCAACGTCTCCTCCTTCCGCAGCTACAACCTGCAGCTCTCCAATGGGACGCCGATGCTGCAGATCGCGACCGAGAGCGGGCTGATGCCGAAACCGGTGCGCCGCCGCGAGATCCTCCTCGGCCCGGCCGAGCGGGTCGAGGTGATCGTCGACTTCGCGGGCGCTGGCGGCGAGACCGTCGAGCTGCGCAGCAGCAATCGCCACGGCGGCCGCAACCCCCTCGGCGCCCACACCTACGGCGGCGCTCTTATGCAGTTCCGGGTCGGCGCCGGCCGGGTCCGCGACCGCAGCCACGTCCCCAGGCACCTGCGGCCGCTGCCGGCCTGGACGCGCGAGGTCAAGCGCAAGCCGGACAAGCGCTGGGAGATCACGATCGGCGGCTTCTTCAAAACCACCTGGCGGATCAACGGCCGCACCTTCAACCCCGCCCACGTCGAGGCCTTCCCGAAGCTGAACACGACCGAGACCTGGGAGATCGTCAACAAGACGAACGTCGCCCACGTGATCCACCCGCACCACACCGACTGGTACCTGCTCGAGCGCAACGGCAAGAAGCCCCCCGGCTACGAAGATTGCCTCAAGGAGACCTTCTTCGTCTATCCCAATGAAAAAATTCTCCTTGCCGGTCACTTCTCGGACTACACCGGCAAATTTGTCGTCCACTGCCACATGCTGGACCACGAGGACCATGGACTTATGAGCCAGTTCCAGGTGGTCCGCGCCTAAAGAAAACGCCAGCGTTTGCCGATGCCCCCGGCATGGCAACCCCCCAAAATCGGGTAAGCATCCGCCCCGTCGCCCGAACCCGGGCACGGGCCGCGGCCGCGCTCCTCGTCGCCGGCGCCGCCCTCGTCGCGATCTCCCTGCTCCTGCCGCACCCGAGCGGCGGCGACGAAACCGCCCTGGTCCTCACCGCGCTGGCGATGGCGGTCGCCGGCGGCATCGTCTGGGCCCTGGGCGGCAGGGTCCCCGGCTTGCGCTTGCACGCGATCCTCGCCGGGGTCGCGGCTGTCACCTCGCTGCTGATCTACGAGAGCGGCATCGCCGCCGGCCAGTACGGGACGATCTTCGTCTGGTCAACCCTGGTCGCCTCGATCTACTTCTCGCGCCGGGTCGCCGCCATCCACCTGGCCTGGCTCCTGGTCGCCTACGGGACCGTCCTCCTCCTGGTCGAAAGCACCGCCGGCTACTCGCCGCTGACCCGCTGGCTCTTCACGATGATCTCGCTCAGCGTCGTGATGTTGCTGATCACCGGCATCGTCGCCCGCCGCGCCCGTGCCGACGAGCGCGCCCGCCACTTCTTCGACCTCTCCCGCGACATGCTCTGCACCGCCAACATGGACGGCTACTTCGTTGAGCTGAACGACGCCTGGACGCAGGCGCTCGGCTACGAGCTCGACGAGCTGCGCGCCGTCCCCTTCGTCGAGCGGGTTCACCCCGAGGATCGCGAGCGGACCGAAGCCGAGGCGGCCGGGCTCTTCGAAGGCGCCGAGACCCTCAGCTTCGAAAACCGCTACCTGGCCCAGGACGGGACCTGGCATTGGCTGCGCTGGAGCTCGCAGCTCTCGCCCGACGAGTCGCTGATCTACGCCCGCGCCGCCGACATAACCGAGATCAAGCAGATCGAGGCCGAACGCGAGGAGCTGCTCGACCAGGTCCGTGAGATGGCCCGCCGCGACGCCCTCACCGGCCTGCCGAACCGGCGGGCGCTGGAGGAGCAGCTGCCGCAGGCGATGGCCCGGGCACGGCGCCGGAGCTCCTCGCTTTGCGTCGCGATCCTCGACATCGACCACTTCAAGGACTACAACGACACATACGGCCACCTCGCCGGCGACGAAGTTCTGCGCGCCTGCGCCAAGGCCTGGGACTCGGCCCTGCGGGGGGAGGACACGATCGCCCGCTTCGGCGGCGAGGAGTTCCTCGTCCTGCTCCCCGACACCCCGCCGGAGGAGGCGGGGGAGATCGTCGAGCGGCTGCGGGCGAACACGCCGATGGGGCAGAGCTGCTCGGCCGGCCTCGCTTCCTGGGACTACGCCGAGTCGATCGACGAGCTGCTCGGCCGCGCCGACCAGGCGCTGTACCTGGCGAAGGCGGGCGGTCGCGACCAGATGGCGGAGGCACCGCTCACCCGGTCATGATGCGCGGATGGGCCGCGAAGAGCACGAACGCTCCGTCCGCTTCCGCACCGCCCGCCGCGACCCCGAGCTGACCGTCGTCGAGGGCTTCCACGCGCTCAAGCACGCGCTGCGGTTCGGGGCCGAGCTGGTCGAGGCGGTGGCGACCGACCCGCTGTCGCTGGAGGCGATGGCGGCGGAGCTGGCGCCGGACCTGGAGGGGCAGCTCGCTGGCCAGGTCGAAGCTGTCGGCAAGGAGACCCTGGCCGACCTGGTGCCGCTGGTCCCGCATACCGGTGTCGCCGCGATCGCCCGCCGGCCGCGGGTTGACCCGGCGGCGGCGCTGGCCGACCCCTCGCCCGAGCCGGCGGTGCTGCTCGAGGACCCGCGCAACATGGGCAACATCGGCGCCTGCATCCGGGTCGCCGCGGCGGGCGACGCGGCCGGCGTCTTCACCACCGGCGAGAACGACCCCTGGCACCCCGACGCCGTCCGCGGGGCCGCCGGCCTGCAGTTCGCGCTCCCGGTCGCCAAGGTCGAGCAGCTGCCCGCAAGCGACCGGCCGCTGCTGGCGATCGACCCGGAGGGGGAGGTGCTGGCGCCCGAGCGCCTGCCCGCCCGGGCGATCCTCGCCTTCGGCACCGAGCGCCACGGTCTCAGCGGCGAAGCACTCGACCGCGCCGACGCCCGCGTCGCGATCCCGATGCGGGAGGGGGTCTCCAGCCTCAACCTCGCCACCTCGGTCGCGATCGTGCTCTTCGCGATCAGGCTGAAAACTACGGATGCAGCGGGCAGGAGCCCCGAGTAGGGTCCGGAATAGTAGGAAGGCGGCGGAGTGACAGCCGCTGTAAATAACGAAAGGAACGAACGTGCCACTCCTAGTCGCCGATGTGAGCTTCGAAGAACTTCTGCTCATCGCGCTCGAGGTGTTCTTCTTCGTGATCTGGATCTGGATCCTGATCACGATCCTCACCGACCTTTTCCGTGATCACGAGCTTTCGGGATGGGGCAAGGCGGGGTGGTGCCTGTTCCTGGTCATCATCCCCTTCCTGGCTTCGCTGATCTACCTGATCGCCCGCGGCAGCGGCATGCGCGATCGAACGATCAAAGCCCAGGCCGACGCGAAAAAGCATTTCGACGAATACGTCCAGCAGCAGGCGCACGCCGGCTCTTCGGCTGATGAGCTGCACAAGCTCTCCGAGCTGAAGGCCAAAGGCGACCTCAGCCAGGCGGAGTTCGACCAGGCGAAGGCCAAGCTGCTGGCCTAGCCACCGCTTCGAGTCCGGGGGTCGACGGCGACCCCCGGACTCCTTCAAAACCCGCGAATTGCAAGGGAAGTTGCGGGTTATCGACCACTTCCCGAGCGCTTAGGCGCCTTCGCTAGCCTGCGCCGTCGTGCTGTTCAGCTCCTCTACGAGCACGGCTCCTCGCCGTGCCCTGATCTTCGCCGCGCTGCTTCTCGCGGCCGTCTGCGTCCTGGCTGGGTCCTGGGCGAGCAGCGCCCCTGCCGATCCGCAGGACAAGCTGGAAGCGACCAAGGACAAGCTCGAAGGGGTTCGCAACCAGCAGGAAGACCTGGCTGCCTCGATCGCCGAACAGAACGCGGCGATCGACGCGAAGCTGGGCGAAGTCTCCGACCTGCGCCAAGAACAGGAAGCGGTCGAGGCCGAGCTGGCCGAAAAGCAGGCACAGCTGGACCGGGCG
>Ga0157378_10002536_pt1 | contig 16251 bp, 20 predicted proteins | sample M65metaG_FD_115309 | JGI IMG/M metagenome (GOLD analysis project Ga0157378, IMG submission 115309) | Miscanthus rhizosphere microbial communities from Kellogg Biological Station, Michigan, USA - M6-5 metaG | ecosystem: Host-associated > Plants > Roots > Rhizosphere > Soil | place: USA: Michigan...
AAGATGCACATGACCGCGACCCTCACCAAGTGGTACGAGGAGCACGGCCGTCACGAGATCTTCGCCGGCAACAAGAACGTCCCGCTGCCGACCACCGACCATCACCTGGCGCTGAACGCCGAGGCGGTCGCTGCCGGCGCACAGACCGATCTGGACGAGCTCGGCATCGCGAAGAACGCGCGCGAAGAGAAGCTGAAGGCGCGCGACCACAAGTCGGAAGACACCAAGTACCACGAAGAGATGGCGCGCCTCTATCGTCAGCAGGTGCTCAAGGAGCAGCCGACGATTCAGATTCAGGGGCTCGGCGGGAAGAAGAAGGGCCCCCAGCAGGTGCTGCACAAGGCCACGGAATAGGGCTTAGAGCTTAGGGCTGAGGGCTGAGTGGGGCCGGCGAGCAATCGCCGGCCCCTTTTTTTTGCCTACGGGAGAGACGCGCCGGCCGCGGCGCTCTGCACTTCCCCCTTTTGACTGCCGGTCAGGATGCCCGCCTTTTTCAGATCGTTCAGCAGTTGCGCGACGCCGCTGACGAACGCGCCGTGATTCTTTGCCCCGACGGCTTCCGCCGCCACGAGGTCGGCGATCGTGCAGCCGTAGTGGGGACCGTCGACGAAGAACCCATTCGGGACCCCGGTGTCCGAACCGCCGACGAATATCGTCGCGCGCAGATCGCTGCCCGGACACGCGTCGACTTCGTCACTCACAAAATCGAGATCCCCGTCGGGATACCAGCCGATGTCGCGAAGCAACGGCAGCGTCAGATCGAGCCCGTGCGTCAGGTCGTCGTTGATGAACGGCTCCATCAGCAGATTCGGCGTCGCGATCGTGTCCCAGTGCGACACCGACGATCCCTGGACGAAGGGATCCGGCGTGTAGATCAGCGCCCGGCCGGCGTCGTCGGCGCCCGCGCGGACGGCGAGATCGAGAGAGAGCGCCGCCGAGACACCGCCTGCCAGCTGATTCCTGATCGCGATGCCGTCGGACTGCGTCACGCGAACCGCCGGAATGGTGATGGTCGGATCCGCGCCGCCAAGGCCCGCGGGCGGGCTGCCCGCGGCGTTGTCGGCGATGATGACCGCCACGGCGCCGGCGTCCTGCGCGTTCTTCGCTTTGACGATGAAGCCGCAGGTTCCGCGGTCGAGCATCGCGATCTTGCCGGCCACCGCCCCGGCGTTCGTCAGCGGCGAACAGCCGTCAGTCGTGCTGGGTCCCGTGACGTCAGACGGATCGAGACCAAGTACCACCTGGCCAAAGACGCCGGTCGCGTTCAGCGGAGCGCCAAACGCCGCCGTGCCGACCGGATAGGCACCGGCGAGCCCGGCGGGGCTCAGGATGCGAAGCAGCGGCGTGCCGGACTGCAGGTTGCCGGGAACCGCGGCTGTCACGTGCGGTCCCGTCACGACCACTCGGCGTCCGTTTCTGGCCGATGCCGCACGTTCCGCGTTCGTCATGGCCTCCCACGACTTCCCGGTGGTGTTGTCGGCGATGAGGTGCAGATACGCGTCGCTGTAGCCCGCCAGCAGCGCCCCGGTTGACGTGTTCGCAAACGTCTGGAAGCCGAGCCCGTGCGCGAACTCGTGCTCGAGCACGGTCACCAGATCGATGTTCGCCCCGTGGTTGTTGTCGAACCCGAGATAAAACCTCGTGCCGGTCAGACATCCCGGGTTTCCGAGATTGCTGTTGAAGCGCGCCCTGATGTGAGATCCGGAGAGGCCGCCAGGCACGAGAGGATCCGCCCCGAAGAGCTTGCCCGTCAGCGCAGCGCTGTACAACGTGTGTGGAAGCAGCGCTCCTGGGAAGTCGGCGAACACGAAGGTGGAGCCGGCCGAACCGAGTGTGGCCGCCGTCGGGGTGCACGTGAGCGGTTCAAACGTCGCGAAGATCCGGATCTCAGCGGCGCTGTCGAGCGTGGCGCCCCAGATGTCGGCGGCGTGCTGGAAGGCCCGCAGACGCTGCTCGCCGAGCGTCGTGCCGGGGTTGCCGCCAACCGGCGCCGCCGGCATCGGGTCGTTGAAGCCGACTCCCGGAGCGTTGCCGTTGACGATGACGATATGGGAACTGGCGGCCGCGCTCGACGGAAGAGCAAGCGGGAGCGCCGCGATGAGGGCGAGGAGCGATCGTTTGATCATGATGGCTCCTACTTTTCTTCCAGCGCGGTGACCGGTTTGGTCGCGGTGGTGTTTGGGGATGCGGCCTTCACGGCCTCCGTCGCGTTCGCCAGGCCGGTAAGATGCGAAAACTTCAGCGATCCATCGTCGGCAATGGTCACGGTGATCGCCTCCTGGAAGGATTCGTCGAGTTCCAGTCGAACCCCGCCGTTCGCGAACGGCGTCAGGACGACGGCGCTCTCGTTCTTGCCAAACAGGCGCTGCAGCAGCTCCTGGTCGGCGGGCGTCAGCTCTTCAGCGTCGCCGGTTCCGTGGTCGGCCGTCTGCTTCGGTGCCGTCTGTTTCTTGGCCTGACCTGGCGGTGTTTGTGGCGGTTGGGCGTGGGCGGCGGTGGCGATTCCGAGCGCGATGAAGGCGCTCAGGGCGGAAACGAGTGTGCGCATGACGGACCCTCCTGGGCTTGTTGCGTGCGGTGGCGGGACGCGGATACGAGGGCGGGAGGATACTGCATCAAGAAGACGATGGACCGCTCTTCAGGCGGGCGTACTGAAAATCCCGTGCAAGTTCTTGATGAGCTTGCGCCGGATTATTTTTTTCTGGCGGGTGTTTTTGGCGCGGGCGTCGGCGGCGGCGGGCGGTACTCGACCATCACGTTGCTGATGACCGCCACTGGGCGGCCGGGCGAGGAATAGGTCGCAGTGCCGTCCAGGCGTTCGACCGTCAGCTTCTCGCCGAGAATGCTGACCGACATCTCGTCTTCCGGAATCAGCATCGAAATCGACTCGGTCCCGGTCGGGCCGACGGCTTTCACGCCCGCGGGGCCCGCACCTCCGCTGATTCGATCGACGAAGTCCGTCACCTTCCGAAATTCGCTCTGCACGACCGCGCGCTGCACGAGGGTGTTGTCCATCGTCAGGACGCCGACGGTCGCCGTGTAGCGCGCGAACGCGCGGTTCGCCTTCACCTGTTCCTCGGAGTACGTGTGCCGGTTGTGAAGATCGAAGGACAGCGTGACCGGACCCTTATGTTCCGGGAACCGCACGATGACTCCGGCCGTGACGTCGCGCTCACTCATGACGTCGCAGAATTCGAGCTTCGTCATCACGCCGATGCCGAGCGGCGTCGGACAGATGATTGCTGCCGCTTCCTTGAGGGGCGGCACGGGCGCCGCGGGCCTGCGCGCGGGTGTCCGCCGCGCGGGCGTCTGCGCCGCAACCGAGGCCGCCACCAGCACGGCCACGGCCGCCGCGGCTAATCGTTGACGCATTCCAGCCCCAGGCCGGCCGACGGGGTCAACTCGCGCGAGGCGATCGCGCCGGCGCGCAGCTTGATCAACTCGAGGAACTCGGACCGCGTGCGCGGGTCCGAACGGAACGTGCCGAGCATCGCGCTCGTCACGGCAAAGGAGTTCTGTTTCTCGACGCCGCGCATCGACATGCACAGGTGCGTCGCTTCCATCACCACCGCCACGCCCATCGGCTTGATCGTCTCGAGAATCACGTTGGCGATCTGGTTCGTCAGACGCTCCTGCACCTGCAGCCGCCGGCTGTAGACGTCGATCAGCCGCGGAATCTTGCTGAGCCCGATGACCTTGGTCGTCGGGATGTACGCGACATGGCATTTCCCGAAAAACGGAAGCAGATGGTGCTCGCAAAGGCTGTAGAAATCCACGTCCTTGACGATGACCATCTCGCTGTAGTCGACGGTAAACAACGCCCCGTTGAGCACGTCGTCGATGTTGGCATCGTAGCCGCTTGTGAGGAATTTCAGCGCTTTTTCCACCCTTTTTGGGGTGTTGATGAGCCCCTCGCGCGTCGGATCTTCCCCTAGTTCGGCAAGCAGCTGGCGAATCAGTTCCTGCATCCCCCTATTGTAGAGGAATGCCTGCAACCGGTTAGCGGCGTCAACCGTCATATGGATGTGGCAGGAATCCTCAGCAAAAACAACGGTCTCCGATGGCACGTTTTCTGAATTATCCGGGGGTAGCAGAGGACACGATGCAAAAAGTGGTCATCGTCAACGGCACGGCAGACTTACTCGACATGGTGCAGCCGGTACTCATGGCCGGGCACTACGACGTGGTGTTCGTCGAGTCGAACGCGCACGCCTGGTCGCACATCAAGCACGAGAAGCCGTCTCATCATCCTCTGTCTCGACATGCACGAACGCGAGGGCTTCCAGGTGCTGTCGATGCTCAAGCTCGACGACGAGACGCGCGCGATTCCACTTCTTACGTGCCTGAGCGAGTACGAATTACCCGCACAGGCCACGACGTTCGCCGATCGCGGTCTGATGGAAGACTCGGAAGACTTCGACGACGAAGACGCGATGCTCGGCCCGGTGCCCGCGGCGTCCATGAATTAGATGATATAGTCCCGCTCGATGTCGGGACCGGAAGACAAGCGCGACACCGAACGCATCGAAATCCTCGGAGAACTGAACGGCGAAGTCATGGTGTTTCAGCCCATGACAATCAAGGAAATCAGCCACGGCGGCGCCCAGGTGGAAACCGCCTTCCCGCTTCATCTCGATTCCCTGCACGAATTCCGGCTGACGCTCGGCGACCGGTCGATCGTCATCAAGGGCCGCGTCGTGCACTGCAGCATCAGCGACGTCGAACAGGAAGGCGTGTACTACCGATCGGGAATCGAGTTCGTCGAGCCCAGCGAGCGGGTCGCCGGCGTCATCATCGATTTCATCGACGCCATCAGGACAGGGCGGCGGGCGCTGTAGCTATTTCGTCTTCACGTCGCCGGCGTCCACGGACGTGGACCCCGGAGCGATGTACGGGGACACGAGGCTCTCGTGGCCCGAGGCGTCGACGGCAGCGACGCCGAACACCAGATCGTCAATCAGCGTATCGGGCAGCGTCACCTCGGTTACGTTTCCGACGAGCATCTCGTGCTGCCAGTCGGGCCCCCACGCCTCACGCCAGAAGATGCGATATGCGGACGCGCCGGGCGCGGCCTTCCACTGCAGATGCGCGTCGTAGCCTGACGGCGCGCGGTTGATCGTCGCCACGTTGCGTTCGTTCACGACGACAGGCGGCGGCGGCGCAAGCGCGAGCGAGGCCGCGGCCGCGGCGTTCACGCGGGCGTTCTGCGCGAGATAGGCGGGCGACACGCCCTCGAACGTGTCCCGCGCGTCGTGCTGGCGCGTGAAGTTCTCGCGCGACTCGCGAAAACCGACCGCGGCAAATCCGTACATGGTGTACGCCGTGTGGTCGCCGCCGCGGGAGAACCGGTCGGGTCGCGACAGCAGGCGGACCCGGTGCGACGGCACGTATCGCGCCGCCCATCGCTGGACGAACCGGGCCAGCTCGCGCGACGGCGAGTCGTCCGGCCCCTCCGAGTACACGCGAATCGAGGTGCCGTCCACGATGCCGTTGCCGCCGCGGTCGTTGCCGACGATGTCGTTGTTGAGGATGGCCTCGATGGGCGTGCCGTTCGTCTTCGCTTTCTGCGCGTGGAGCTTCGCGCCCATCAGGCCCTGCTCTTCGGCGACGTGGCACATGAAGACCAGCGTCGCGTCGAACTCGATTCCGCTCTGGCTGAAGATTCTCGCCAGCTCCAGCGTCAGCGCGACTCCGCTACCGTCGTCGTTCACACCGGGCGCGGTGACGTCGGGATCCGCGCGCCGCACGGCGCCGCCGGGGGCGGCGTTGGCGCCGCCCTGCCCGCCTTCGATGGCGACCGTGTCGTAATGGCCGCTGACGTAGATCCGCCGCGGACTGCGCCCCGGGAGGAGGGCCATGACGTTGCGCGCTTCGGTGTCGCGCGTGATTCGGCCCTGCGTGGCGATGACGTACGTGTCGTAGCTGACCTGCAGCTTCGGCGAGTAGCTTTTGAGCTCGTCGAAGAGCCACTGCCGCGCCGCGCCGATGCCGCGGGTCGGGCTGTCGGTCGACGACATCGTGTTGCGTGTCCCGAAGGTCTCGAGCTTCTTGAGCGTCGCGGTGAGGCGATCCTGAGAGACCTGGCTCACGAGCCCGGCGACCTTCGGATCGAGATCGGGCACGGACTGCGCGAACGCGGGAGGTCCGGCGCTCGCGACAACCGCAAGCGTCAGGAGCACACGCGCAGCACGCATCATCGTTTCACTCTGAGGTAGTCGAGGTAGTCGCCGGATTCGATTCGCGGCGCGCTGCCGAGCGGAGCGTTGTAGAAGTAGGTCCAGGCAGTGTCGGTGCGGCCGTCGGTCAGGGTCACCGGCGTCTCGAGTCGCGTGTACAGGCTGACGTCGGGCGTTTCAGGACGGAACCCTTCGATCTCGTCGAGCTCGCGCAGGACGGTCTCCGCGTCGGTCATGCGATGAATCTCGCCCTGGACCAGGGCGTCGGAGGCGGGGATGGCGGCCGGATACAGGCCGACGTCAAACAGCGCCGCGTGAATCGAGCCGCGGCCGACGGGAGTAAGGCTGGCGTCCAGACGCTCGCGGCCCGGGCGCTTGAAGCCGCTCATGAGGGTGCCGTAGAAGAAAACCAGGTCGGTCACGGCAGCTGAGGATTCTACCCCAGGCCGCTTACTGCTGTTGCAGCTTCGGAAGGGCGGCGCCCAGCAGGTCGAAAACCTGCGCCGGGACCTCCACCTGGAGCGACACGGTCTTGCCGGTGCCGCCAAGCTGCAGGGACTGCACGAAACGCTGGAACTCGGGTTTGGAGGTGGTCTGAAGTTTGGCGAGTGCGAGGAAGCCGCGGACGACGTCGCGAAGCTGGTTGGCCGATTCGTCGTCTTTGGCCTCGGCCGTGATGCGGGCCTGAACGCCGCCGTCGACATGGCCGCGGACGCTGAACCAGGTAATCGGTGGAATCTGGTTCGCGATGACCTCGGGAATCTGGGCCCGCTCGCGAAGGGCGTCGACGCGCCCGACGACCCAGGCGTTGCCGCCTTCGAGGCTGCGGATATGCGCGACGAGTTCGTCGTTGGTCGCGGCGCTGCTGCCCCCGCCCGTGTGAAGGTCGATCGCATGCTTCACGAGCGTCGTGCTGCCGAAGCCGACCAGACCGGGCTCGAGGAACGCCAGGCCCATTTCCGCCTTGCGACGGACGTTCTCGGCGGTGGCGGGATCGAACTCCTTGTGGTCGAAGCTGGCGACGACGATCAGCCGCGTGCCCTTGTACTCCTGGACGTCGGCGCCGTGCTCGCGCATCAGCGCTTCGATCTTCACCGGGTCGAACACGCCGCGCGCCAGCGCGAGCGCGTTGTCGCCGGCGCCCGACTGCGAGTCGAAGGCGGCGACGATCCGTTCGATGTCCGTTTCGAAGTTGATGCCGGTGAGTTCCTGGAATTCGCGGCGGTGGTTGTCCTGCTCTTCACCGTTGAACTGCTGGCGGAGGCGCTGCCGGAGATCCGACGCCATGATCTCCCTGACCTCGACGGCAGCGACGACTGATGCTGTGCTGGGGATGTATTGAAGTTCTTTGGGGCCGTCGCCGTTGAAAAACGCCGTGGCTGGAAACCCGACGTAGTAGGCGACAAGGCCGGTCCCAAGTCCGACCGTCATGACCAGGAGCGAAACAATGACGAAATAGCGGGTTTTTGCAGTCATAGTCGGACCTACGACCTTATACGAGAGCGCCGGAACTATTGTTCGAGCACATATTCCCTTTTTTCGACGGCCCGCCCGCCGAGCCACAAGCCTAACACTGTTATGGCAGTTAGGCCCGCCAGACTGACCCAGATCGGAGGGGTCTCCTGGAACAGCGACAGCAGCGAGCTGATGGATGAGTCCGCGGGCATGCTGTGCGGCACCAGGGCCTGGAGGTAGTAGGCCACGCTCAGCCGCTTGAGATAGCCGGGGACCACGAGGACCGTCGACTCCCAGCCGAACGCGAAGACCAGCCCGACAATAAGGGGCCGTTTCAGCGCGGCGCCGACGAACGCAAACAACGCCCCATAGGTCGTGAGACCGGCAACGAGCATCCCGAGGTCCGCGGCGAGCTGCGGGAACGACTGGCCGATGTTTCCGCCAATCGGCACGATCAGGAAATAGACGACGACCACCGCCGGCAGGACCAGCAGCAGGACGCAGGCCAGATACGCCAGAAACTTCCCGATCAGAATCGACGCGCGCGGCACCGGACGGGTGAACAGGTACGTGATGGTCTTGTCGTCGACTTCGTCGGCGATGAGCGACGTCCCGTAGTACACGCCGAGGACAGGGACAACGAAGCGCACGAAGAGGACCCAGATCAGCAGGCCGAACACCGTCGGGCCGTTGAGGCCCGCTCCGTTGATCACCGGCAGGCCCGCGGTCATCGCGACCATCCGGACGATGACGGCGATCACCACCGGCGCGCCGACGAGCAGGCCGAGAAAGACCGATCGCCGCGACCACAGCATCTGGCCGAACGAGAAGTCGAACACGCGAAGCGCGGACGGCAAGAGGCCGGGGCTGTTCTTCACGATTTCACCAGATACTGAAAGACCGCCTGGAGGTTGTCGTCGGGCGACGTGACCTCGTGGATCGCGCCCAGCTCCCCGGACGCCGCGAGATCCGTCAGCCTCGCGTAGAACACGTCGGGGCGGCCCGTCTGCACGACCACGCCCCCGTCCTCGAACCTCAGGCTCAGGACGTCGTCGTCAGCCAGGAACGACCGCGCCAGCTCGCGCGTGCGCTCGGCGCGGATGAAAATCGTGTGCGGGTGTTCGTCGATGAGATCGCGGATCTGGTGGACGTTGCCTTCGGCGATGATGCGGCCCTGATTGATGAGAAGGATGTTCGACGTCATCGACTCGATCTCGTGGAGGATGTGGCTCGAGACGATGATGTGTTTGCCGGCTCTCCCCCACTCCTTGATCATCCGGATCGTCTTGCGCCGGACGAGCGGGTCCATGCCGGAGAGCGGTTCGTCGAGAATCAGCAGCTCGGGATCGTGCACGAGCGCCTGCGCGAGCTTGATGCGCTGACGCATGCCCTTGCTGTAGGCCGCGATCTTCTTGTCGGCGACGTCGTCGAGGCCGACGGTTTCGATCGCGCGGCCCACCATGTCTTTCGCGGCCGCTTCGCTGACGCCGTTGAGGCTGACGAGCGCGGTCACCCACTCGCGTCCGGTCATGCGCTCGTAGAACTTGTCCTGCTCCGGACAGAAGCCGATGTGAAAGTACGCGGCAGGGTTGCCCCAGATCGGCTCGCCGAGCACCGTGACGCGGCCCTTGCTCGGCTTGAGCTGTCCGGTCATCAGCTTCATGAACGTGGACTTGCCGGCGCCATTCGGTCCGAGCAGCCCGGTGATCCCGCCGGGCACGCTGAGCGAGACGTCGTTCAGGCCGATGACCTGGCCGTACCACTTGGAGAGATGCTCCGCGACGACGACGGAGGCTGGCGGCGTGCTCACGCGACGATCTCCACGCCACGGATCCTGCGTTCGAGGACGAGCGCCGACGCGCCAATCAGGCCGAGCACGATCGCCAGCGACACCGCCCACGGCATGTCATAGCGGGGCTGGACGCGGAAGATGACGTCGCCGACCTGCGCAAGGTTGTTGCTGAACGCCACCCACGAGAGCGACGTGCCGCCGGTGACGCCGCGCAGCACGCCGGCAACGGCGTCGCTGAAGAAGATGAGCGCGGTGAACAGAATCCCGACGAACCGGCTGTTGGTCGACAGCGACGACAGCGCGAGGATGCACATCGACACCATCAGCGCCTCAATCAGCGCGAAGACCGTGATGGCGGGCACAAGGTACAGGTTGTGGACGAAGAACGTGAAGTTGCCCGCGAACGCAATCTCGACAATCAACAGCAGGATGGCCGGCGCCCAGGTGATGAAGAGAATGACGGCCATGAGCACCGACAGTTTGCCGGCGATGTACTCGAGCCGCGTGAGCGGCTTGGACAGGTAGATCTGCAGCGCGTTGGCGCGGCGATCCTCGGCAATCGAGACGGCCCCGAGCGTCACCGTGACCAGAAAGACGAAGATGCTCTGGTAGTCGAAGAAGTCCCGAAACGTCTGGGCGGTCGGCGCGGCGATGGCGGCCTGTGAGAAATTCGCCGCGAAATAGAACTGCACGGCGCGGACGATGAATTGAATCCAGGACGCGATCATCAGCACGATCCAGCGGCGGTTCGAGAACATGCCGAGCACGCCGGTCCTGAACATCACGAGCCACGCGCCGCCGCGCGCTTTCGCGCCTTCGTAATGCCGGTAGCCTTGATCGTGAATCGGCATCAGTCTTCGCCCACCGCGTGCGCGAATACGTCTTCGAGCGTCGGCACGCTCGGCCGCAGATGCCGCACCTGCACGCCCTCGGCCGACGCCAGCGCGAAGAGCCGCTGCGCGCCGCCGTCTCCCGGCACGAACACCCGCACGACGTCGTCGTCTGTCGAGTGACACTCCAGGCCGGCCGCCGTCAGCCGCGCGAAGAACGTCTCCAGATCTCCGTGCGTCTTGACGCGCAGTTCGTAGACGCGCCCGCGCGGCTGTTTCATCGCGTCGATCGGCCCGGACGCCGCGATGCGTCCCTTGTCCATGACGACCACCTGATCGCAGACGAACTCGACGTCAGGCAGCACGTGCGACGACAGAATCAGGTTCACGTTCTTGTTCTGCGCCAGGTCGCGGACGAGCTCGAGCATCTCGTCGCGTCCCTTCGGGTCCATGCCGTTGGTCGGTTCGTCGAGGAACACGAGGTCGGGGTCGTGCACGAGCGCCTGGGCCAGTTTGATCCGCTGCTTCATGCCGGTGGAATACGTCTCGATCTTCCGGTAGCGCGCTTCGCCGAGGCCGACGTAATAGAGGACTTCGTGCGCCCGCTGTGTCGCGTCCGCACGCGGCAGCCCGGCCAGCTCGCCGCAGTAGGAGACAAATTGCACCGCGGTCAGGCCGGGGATGTGTCCGTCGTTTTCAGGCATGTAGCCGATGCGGGCTCGGATTTCGACCGGAGAGGTGGCGACATCCAACCCGAGGACGCGCATCCGGCCCTGCAACGGCGTGATGAACCCGAGCAGCGCCTTGATCATCGTGCTCTTGCCGGCGCCGTTGGGGCCGAGCAGGCCGACGGCGCCGCGTGAAAACGCCGCCGTCACGCCGTTCAGCGCGCGGTTCTTGCCGTACTCGACTACGACGTTGTCGAGCGAGACGACCGGATCGATGTCAGCCATGAACAGTCTGATATACGGGCGCGCCGGTCACAGCGTTCCTCGGAGTCCCAGCGCGTCCGCGCGCTCTCGCATGAAGGCGATGACGTTGCCGATGTGCTCGTCGAGCGGCAGGCCGAGCTCCTCGGCGCCTTTCCGCAGGTCCTCGCGTTTGACGGCGCGGGCAAAAGCTTTGTCCTTCATCCGCTTGACGACCGACGCCGGCTCGAGGTCCATGATGCTCTTGCTCGGTCGCACGAGGGATGCCGCCGTCACGAAACCCGCCATCTCGTCGCAGGCCCAGAGTGCCTTCTCGAGCTGGCTCTCGCGAGAAACGCCGCTGTACTCCGCGTGCGAAAGGATCGCGCGCGTCACCCACTCCGGGTACCCCCGCTCTTTCAGGATCTCGCACCCGCGAAACGGATGATCGTCGGCCGACGGCCAGCGCTCGTAGTCGAAATCATGCAGCAGGGCCACGACGCCCCATTCGTCCTCGTTCGCGCCGAACTTGCGCGCGTAGCCGCGGACGGCGGCTTCGACGCCCATCGCGTGCTTCAGCAGGCTGTCGCTCTTCGTGTATTCGGTCAGCAGCGCCCAGGCCGCGTCTCGATGCATCCCGCTCCGGTAGTGTCGCCCTCAGGCCGACCACGTCAGCGGCCGATCGCCGGTGCCGAACCCGCGCGCCGCCGCCTTCTGAATGACGCTGATAGTAACAGGCGCGACTTCGTACCGCGCAAGATCCTCCAGGGCGACCCACTCGGCGTCGTCGGCGTCGGTCCCGGCCCGCATCTCGCCCGCACCTTGTTCACGGGCCCGGCAGACGAAGTCCACGAGCACGAAGTGATGTTCGACGCGGCCGTCGGCGTCCCGGCTGATGCGATCGAGCACCTCCACGATCGGTCCGACCTCTATCGTCAGGCCGGTTTCCTCGAGAACTTCGCGCGCGACCGCCTCTTCCAGCGTCTCGCCCACCTCGACGCCGCCGCCGGGCAGGCTCCAGTGTCCTTTGAGCGGCGGATGACCTCGCTTGATCAGCAGGACTCGCGGGCCGTCGAGCACGACAGCACCGACGCCGACGACCGGGCGTTCGGGATACGGCTTCACGACGACTCGCCGCGGACGCGGCGCGCGCTCACTTTGAGCCCGCGCCGGTTGACCTTGACCTCGACGGAGTGCAGCTCGCGGCCGTTCGCGACCGGCCAGTACCCGAGCAGGTAGTAGTTGCCCGTATCCCGGCGGACGATGTCGATCGGACGACTCAGCTCGGAGGTGTTCATGAACACCTCGCCCCCGGTCGCGGCAGCGATCGAATTGCCGGTGACGCTCGAACGCCGCGTCGCGCCGTTTGGCTCGAGGGAATACAGACTCGTGTTCGCGCGGCCCATCGCGCCGGCGGTATCGACCCAGAACTTCCAGAGAAGGCTCGTGCGGTTGGCCGGTTCCCCGATGCCGCAGACGTCCGGCACGCCGATGCAGACGAGCGCCTTGCGCCGGTGCTCGATCGGTTCGAGCGTGCGCGACACCTTCGCAAACGCGCGCAGGGCGTTCTCGACGGTCTCCCGTCCGAAGAACGGCAGCGTGTCGGATCGGTATTCGGAAATCCGCAGCAGCGCTTCGAGCCGATCGCCGAAGGCTTCGTCGCGACGGTTGCTCAGACGGACGACGCTGAACTCGTCGGGTGGCGCCATGCGGGCGACGAACGTGCGCGCGATCGTCTGAATCGCGAGCGTGTTGCCCGTTCCGACGCCGCTGTCGTCGAGCAGCAGGACGATCACCCGCGAGACGCCGGTCGTCGGCGTCTCCGCGACCTCGTCAAACGTCTTCAGCTCGACCCGCTTGCCGTCATCCTTGACCTCGAAGTCCTGCTGCTTGAGACCCTGCACCGGCTTGCCGTCGCCGTCCGTGACGACGGCGTCGACTTCGACAAGATACGTTGCCTGCGGCTGCGCCCTCGCAACAATGTCGACGCCGACGAGGCTTGCCACGGCCGCCGCGCCGAGCGCCGCGGCGACGCGAGCCATCACAGTCCCATCACCTTCACGACGACGCGTTTCTTCCGCCGGCCGTCGAACTCGGCGTAGAAGACCTGCTCCCACGGTCCGAGATCGAGCTTGCCCGCGGTGATGGGCAGGATGACCTGGTGACCCATGATCGTGCGTTTCAGATGCGCGTCCGCGTTGTCTTCACCCGTCTGGTGATGTTTGTAGTCGAGACCCGCGGGCGCGAGCTTCTCGAGCCACACCTGAAAGTCGTTGATGAGGCCATCTTCCCAGTCGTTCACGTAGACGCCGGCGGTGATGGGCATGGCCGAGACGAGCACGGTGCCCTCTTTCACGCCGCTCGCCGACACAATCGACGCGACCTCGTCGGTGATGCGGATGAACTCCTGCCGCTTTTTCGTGTTGAACCACAGGTAGTCGGTGTGGACTTTCATAGCACCAGGGCGGCGTCGGCGTTGAGATCGGCCGGCGCGAGCACGCCCGCCCGGAGTTTCCGCAGACCAGCGGCCGCGATCATCGCGGCGTTGTCGGTCGAGAGGGCAAGGCTCGGCACGAACGTCGGCATCTCGCGCTGCTGACCGTGATGCTGCAGATCGGCCCGCAGCCGGCTGTTCGCCGACACGCCGCCCGAGACGCCGATGCTCTTCGCGCGGTGCCGGCGTGCCGCGTCGAACGCGCGGTCGACGAGCGTCGTCACGACCGTCCGCTGGAAGCTTGCGCAGATGTCGGCGATTTCCTTGTCTGTCAGCCGGCCGGCCCCCGACTGCTCGCGCTCGCGCACCAGCCTGAGCACCGCCGTTTGGAGGCCGCTGAAGCTGAAGTCGAGATCGCCTTTGAGGTGCGGAGCATTCCGATCGGCATGCGTGAGCCGCGTGCCGGGCAGTCTGACGGCGCGGTCATCCCCGGTTTTCGCCAGTCGATCGATGACCGGTCCGCCCGGGTATCCGAGGCCCAGGAGCTTCGCGACCTTGTCATACGCCTCTCAGGACGCGTCGTACCGCGTCCGGCTGAGAAGCTCGTAGCGGCCGGGACGATCGACGAGATACAGGCTCGTGTGTCCGCCCGAGACGACGAGCACGATGGCCGGCAGCGGCAGCTCGCCGTTCTGCAGGATCAGCGACTCGATGTGGCCGGCGAGATGATGGACCGCGACCAGCGGCAGTCCGGTCGCCGCCGCGGCGGCTTTCGCGAACGACACGCCGACGAGGAGCGATCCGACGAGGCCGGGGCCCTGCGTGACGGCGACGGCGCCGAGATCGGCCCACGACGTCTTCGCGTCCTCGAGCGCGCGATCCACGACGCCGCAGATGTCGCGGAGGTGCTGGCGCGACGCCAGCTCGGGCACGACGCCGCCCCACTCGCGATGAATCTGCACCTGCGACGCGACGACATTCGACCGGATCGCCCACGGCCGCGACGGGTCGCCGGTTTCTTCGACCACCGCGGCCGACGTCTCGTCGCACGACGTCTCGATGCCAAGAATCCGCATGCTGTTCGCTCGGCTAAAGCCTTCGCGCTACTGTAGCGCGAAGCGTTTACGCGAGCGCCGCCTCGTGGAACGCCCGTGCCAGCGACTCGATGTAGGGCGCACGGAAGATCCCGCGCTCGGTGATGATGCCCGCGATGAGGTGGTGCGGCGTGACGTCGAAGGCGGGGTTCCACACGCTTGCGCCCTCGGGCGCGAGCTGCGAGCTGCCGACGTGCGTCACTTCCTTCGCGTTCCGCTCTTCGATCGGAATGTGCTCGCCGTCCGGCGTCTTCAGATCGATCGTCGAGAGCGGCGCCGCGACATAGAACGGGATCTTGTGCTCACGCGCGAGCACGGCGACGCTGTAGGTGCCGATCTTGTTGGCCGTGTCGCCATTGGCGGCGATGCGATCGGCGCCGACGACGACGAAGTTGACCTTGCCCTGGCGCATCAGCGCGCCGGACATGTTGTCGGTGATGACGGTGGTCTGGATGCCGTCGCGCACGAGCTCCCACGCCGTGAGGCGCGCGCCCTGCAGGAACGGACGCGTCTCGTCGGCGAAGACGGCCACCGTCTTGCCCTGCTCGACGGCGCCGCGAATCACGCCGAGCGCCGTGCCGTATCCCGCCGTCGCGAGCGCGCCGGCGTTGCAGTGCGTCAGGATCTTCGCGTCGGCCGGGACGACGTCGGCGCCGAACGCGCCCATCGCGCGGCAACTCGCGACGTCCTCGTCGTGAATCAGCTGCGACTCGCGATCGAGCCGGTCTTTGATCTGGTCCACCGACTCGCCGGCCTGCGCGGCGGCCGCGAACGTCCGCTTCATCCGGTCGATCGCCCAGAACAGGTTGACGGCCGTCGGCCGCGTGCCCGCCATCAGATCGCAGATGGTCTGAAATTCCGCGGCGAACTTCGTCGTTCCGGTCGCCTTGCTCTTCCGCATGCCGAGCGCGATGCCCATCGCGGCCGCGACGCCGATCGCGGGCGCGCCCCGAATGACCATCGTCTTGATCGCGCGCGCGACCTCAGCCGCCGTCTTACAGCGGACGTAGACCTCCTGCGCCGGCAGCTTGCGCTGATCGATCATTACGACGGTGTCGTCTTCGCGGGCGATCGTTGGGAGCATCAGACGATCTTAGAGCAGGCGTGCGTCAAATGGGAGCGGCAGCAGGGTCTTCAGCCGGTGCGTCGAGTGCTCGGCCTGGAGGTTGGCGAGGATGACCTCGAGGTCGCCGCCGAACTCCCAGAGAATCTGCCGGCAGGCACCGCACGGCGGTGTCGGCGTCGGCGTGTCGGCGACAATGGCGATCCGCGTGAACTCGCGGTGCCCTTCGGAGATGGCCTTGAACATGGCGACGCGCTCGGCGCAGATCGTCAGGCCGTAGGTCGCGTTCTCGACGTTGCAGCCGCCGATCACCGTGCCGTCGGCCGTTTCGAGGGCGGCGCCGACCTTGAAGTTGGAGAAGCGCGCGTCGGCGTTTTCGCGGGCGCGCCGCGCCGCGGCCACGATATCAATCCCGGCAGCCGGTACACGCGCGCCCCGTGGACCCTGCCGTCGATCACCCTGCCGTCGATCGCCCTGCCGCCGATCGCCGTCCGCGCGG
>Ga0157378_10002537_pt1 | contig 16249 bp, 11 predicted proteins | sample M65metaG_FD_115309 | JGI IMG/M metagenome (GOLD analysis project Ga0157378, IMG submission 115309) | Miscanthus rhizosphere microbial communities from Kellogg Biological Station, Michigan, USA - M6-5 metaG | ecosystem: Host-associated > Plants > Roots > Rhizosphere > Soil | place: USA: Michigan...
GCTGTTCATCGGGCCTCTGGCGGTCATGGTGGGCCAGGGCGCTCTCTTCTTCCTTTTCGCGATTTGCTGGCAGCACTATCACATCACCAAGCAGCACGTCGGTTTCGTCATGCTGTGGAGAGCCAAGAACCGGGAACGCGATGTGGCTGAGATGAAATTGGACCGCTGCTATGTACTGGCTTCCGGCGTAATCCCGCTGGCGCTGTTCGTGGTCCGGACACGGCTCACTCCGGGGACCTGGATGAACGTCATCACCATCTCCGCGATCACCGGGTTCGGCATACTGACCGTGATCTACGCAGCCTTCGAAATCCGCAAGTGGCGCGCCGGAAGGCCCATGAATATCCCCAAGCTATTGTTGCTGGCAGGCCTGGTCCCGCTGCAATGGCTCGCCTTTGGATACGCCGCGACGTTCGGACCCGACGGAATCACTCGCGCCGGTCTCGCTTTAGGATTGTTTCACTCCCTGCAATATCACCGGCTGATGTGGTTCCACAACAAGAACCGCTACCAGGTGGAAGGTTCGCGTGAAAAACACGGACTGGCAGCGGTGCTGGGCCAGAAATTCGGATACTATTTCGCCGTCGCCCTCGCGCTGTACTGGATCGCCGATATCCTTCCCCAAGCTGTCTTTCCGGTGCTATGGCTGCAGGCTTCCCTGTGGGGCATCGCTTTCATGCACTATCTGCTGGATTCGAAGATCTGGCGGGTTCGGGGAGATAAGGAATTGGCCGCGGCGCTGCATTTGTAGCCCGCGCAGCGGACTCCATCTTCGCACCCCAGCGGAGGAAGCGCAGCAGTTCATTTCGATGGACCCACACGAAGCTTCGAAACTCAGCGGGTGAGATTCGGTCGGCCTGCAGACCCCAGTACGTCTCGATTCGCCACCGCAGATATGGACTACGCCAGGGCGTCAGGCGATAGCCTTTAGCAGACCGCCACAGGAATCCGATCACGGCTTCCCGAGCGAAGATGTCTTGGGAGTGGCAGGCGTGGCATAGTATCCGGTCTTGTACCGCACCGTGGCTCCCTTGAATTGTCCGGTGAGCTCGACTTTGATCTTGCGGAAGGATCCGTCCAGGTTATCGTTCAGCGGCGAGTACACCACCGTGTACTGATTGCGGATCTCATGCGCGATCTCCGGCGTAATCCGCTCGACTTCCGCCAGATCCTTGGGATAGTAGGCGCCGCCCGCGGAGGTCTCGGACAGCGCACTAAGGGCGCGCTTGGCTGCCCGCGCCTCGCGAGCCTCTTCTTCGCTCAGTAGTCCGATCGAGTACACCAGCACGCCGCTATCGCGAACCTTGCGGAGAAGCTGCTCCAGCGTCGGATTGTCGCCGCTGGAATTGTCGTTTCCGTCGGTGACCACTACAATCACTTTCTTATCCAGCTTGGCGTCGGACTTCATGTAATCCAATGCGCCGCTGATGGCGCTCCGCATGGCCGTGCCGCCGCGAGCATCAATTCTGCCCAGCGCCTCTTCCAGTTTCTTGGTGTCGTGCGTGAAAGACTGGTCTAAGTATGGATCGTCGTTAAAATTCACCACGAACACTTCGTCGTCCGGGTTCGACGCCTTCACCATCGCCAGAGCAGCCGCGGCTACGCGCGCACGCTTATCATTCATGCTGCCGCTGTTGTCCACCAGAATGCCCATCGATACCGGCACGTCTTCCCGGCGGAACAGCTTAATCGGCTGCTCCACGTTGTCCTCGTAAACCTTGAACGCCGACCGCGGAATGTTGGTAATTAACTTTCCGCTTTTGTCCACCACGCTGACATGCAGGGTGACTTCCTTGATCTCTGTGCGGAAGAGGGGAGTTTCGTCTTGCGCGCGCGCCTGGGTATGGACCAGGGCGACCGCCAATATGGCCCCTGCCAATCCGATCAGGGACTTTCTATTGTGCAGGCGCAACATATCCTGGACGGTAGCGGGCCCGTAGCGGAGGCAGTTCTTTGACTTTGACCAGTTTGACTTCCACTTTTCGATACTTGCCGTCATGCGCTGCATTTTTAGGGTTGTAACCGAGCACGTATTGATTGCGAAGCTCCAGACCGATCTTGGCGGCTACGTCCGGCAAATCCGCCAGGTTCTCAACGTTGAAACTCTTTCCGCCGGTTTGCTCAGCCAGCTCGCTGAGTAGTCCCGGTCCGGCCAATTCTTCGGGGGTTCTGCCACGGGCGCCGATCTGCTCGTAGATTCCGATCGCGTAGGTTTGAACATCGCCTTCCCGGACCCAGCTCCGGACCTCACTCTCGGTAAATCGGCTGGAATTGTCTCCACCATCAGAGATGATCAGCAGGGCTTTTCGGCCGTTGCGAGCCTTTTTCATCTCGTTCATGGCCATGGCGACCCCGTCCAGCAGAGCCGTTCGTCCCTTGGACTGGACCCACGTCAGGTGGCTCTGGATGTCCTCGGGGCGCGGAGTGAAGGATACGCTCAGTTCGGGCCGGTCGTTGAACTGGACCAGAAAGAACTCGTCTTCGGGATTCGCCGTCCGCAGGAATTGAGCAACGGCCTGGCGTGACCTGTCCAGCTTATTGCTCATGCTGCCGCTGCAATCAAAAACGATCCCGATGGAAAGCGGAACGTCTTCGCTGCCGAACGAGGCGATCTCCTGCGCCACCTTGTCCTCGGACAGCTCGAAATTTTCCTTCTCCAAGCCGGTCAGTAATTTCCCGGTAGCAGCCAGCGTTACGGCCACTGGAACCAGCACGAGTGTGGTATCAATGCGAAGGTCGGCGCGGCGATCGAGAATGGTTTCACCGGCGGAGGAAGGGGACGTTCGCGAGCGAGGTTGAATATTGATGGGCGAAGCTTGCGTGTCGGCACGTTTTTCTACCGGGTCGTCCGCAGTGAGCGGCAACAGTGCAATTCCCAGCAGCGCGATGGTCCAAATCGAACGCATCATAGCCCGCAACCTGTTCCGATTATAGCAGCAGTTCCGAATCACAAACTTATTCCGTGCACGCAGAATGCCGAACCCGCGCCCTGCCGTTCGTGCTATATTCGATTGTGCCGCATCGGATTCTTGGTGTAATCCCCGCACGGTACCTCTCCTCTCGATTTCCCGGCAAAGCCCTCGTCCCCATAGCAGGTAAGACCATGCTGCAGCACGTGTGGGAACGGACCTGCCAGGCGCGCTACTTGACCGACGTCGTCATTGCTACCGATGACGAGCGTATTCGCTCCGCCGCGGAAGAATTTCGGGCTCGCGTCGTGATGACCCGCTCCGACCACGCCTCCGGAACCGATCGGGTGGCCGAAGCCGCCTCGGCGTCACAGGCGCAGATTATCGTCAATGTGCAGGGCGATGAACCCATGATCGATCCCGCTGCCATCGACGCCGCAATTTTGGGATTGTTGGACGACGAGAGGGGCGAAGTTTCCATGGGGACCATCAAGAAACGCATCGAGCGTCCGGCCGATATCCAGGATCCGAACGTGGTCAAGGTGGTTACCGATGCTCAGGGCAATGCGCTGTATTTCTCGCGCTCGCCCATCCCCTATGCGCGCGACGCGTCTGACGCGCCGGCCTATTTCAAACACATCGGGCTGTATGTTTACCGGCGAGAATTTCTACTGGCGTATCCCGATCTCCCCGTCGGTCCTTTGGAGCGCGCCGAACGTCTGGAACAGCTGCGCGCCCTCGAAAACGGTCACAGGATCCGAGTAGTGGAAACCGAGTATGAGTCCCTCGGCGTCGATACGCCCGAAGACTGGAAACAGGTAGCGGAGTTATTCGAAAAACCAATGGTGAACCTTTAATGGCAAAATACATTTTTGTTACCGGTGGAGTGGTTTCCTCCCTGGGTAAAGGGATTGCGGCAGCCAGCCTGGGCTGCCTTCTCGAAAGCCGTGGCCTGAAGGTCACGCTGCAGAAGTTCGATCCGTACTTGAACGTCGATCCCGGCACCATGAGCCCGTTCCAGCATGGCGAAGTCTTCGTCACCGACGACGGCGCCGAGACCGATCTGGATCTGGGTCACTACGAGCGGTTCACGCACTCGCCGCTATCGCAGACCAATAACCTGACCAGCGGGCGCATCTACGAACAAATCATTTCACGCGAACGCCGCGGCGATTATCTGGGCAAGACCGTGCAAGTGATTCCGCACGTAACCAACGAGATCAAGGCCGCCGTACGCCGGGTTTCGAACCCGTCCGAGCAAGCGCCTGCCGACGTGGTGATCTGCGAAATCGGCGGTACCGTCGGCGATATCGAATCGCTGCCCTTCCTCGAAGCGATTCGCCAACTGCGTCACGAACTCGGCCGCGAGAATACGCTTTTCGTGCATGTGACGCTGGTGCCGTGGATCGCCGCCGCGCAGGAGCTCAAGACCAAACCCACGCAGCACAGCGTCAAAGAACTGCGCGCCATCGGTATTCAGCCCGATATCCTGCTGTGCCGCAGTGAACGTCCCATACCGCAGGAAATGAAGGAAAAGATCGCGCTGTTCTGCGACGTCAACGTCGAAGCCGTCATTACCGCCAAGGACGTCGATAGCGTCTATGAAGTGCCGCTGGTGTTCGCGGAACAGGGCGTGGATGAAATCGCCATGCGGCTGCTGGCGATGGAAGCCGGTCCGCGCGACCTGACTGGCTGGACCGACATGGTGCGCCGCATCAAAAAGCCTACCCGCCAGGTATCCATCGGCTTGGTCGGAAAATACGTCGAGTACGAGGATTCCTACAAGAGCCTGAAGGAAGCTCTGCTGCACGGCGGGCTGGCCCATGAGGCCAAGGTCAACATCACCTGGATCGAAGCCGAAAAACTCAAATGGCCCGAGGCTTCCACCGAGCTGGAAGCGTTCGACGGCATCCTGGTTCCCGGCGGCTTCGGCCGGCGCGGTATCGAGGGAATGCTGCAGGCCATCCGCTATGCGCGCGAGTCGAAGGTGCCCTACTTCGGCATTTGCCTGGGAATGCAGACCATGGTGATCGAGTTCGCGCGCAACGTCTGCGGATTGGAGCAAGCCAACTCAACCGAGTTCGATCCGGCCACGCCGGACCGCGTAATCTACAAGCTGCGCGAGTTGAAGGGTGTCGATGAACTGGGCGGAACCATGCGCCTGGGCGCGTATCCATGCCAGCTTGCGGATAACAGCTTCGCACGTCAAGCCTACGGCCGGCGCGAGATCAGCGAACGCCATCGTCATCGCTACGAATTCAATCGCGAATATGAAGCGATCCTAAAAGAGCACGGCTTGAAGCTAACGGGCGAGACTCCCGACGGCGTCTATGTCGAGATCTGCGAGCTGAGCGATCATCCCTGGTTCCTGGGCTGCCAGTTTCATCCCGAGTTCAAATCCAAACCCTTGGAGCCGCATCCTTTGTTTCGTGCGTTTGTGGGCGCCGCTTTGGATTACCGCCGCGTTCGCGCCGAAAAGCACCCTGAGAAGCGCACCCACGCCGCAGCGGGCCGCCAGGCCATCACCCTGCAATAGTGCGCATCACTCCTACAGTTGAAATCGGCGGCGGACGGTTGGCGCTGATCGCCGGACCGTGTGTGATTGAGAGTGAGGAACATGTTCATATGCTCGCCTCTGCGCTCTCGAAATTGGATGTGCCTTTCGTGTTCAAAGCCTCATTCGACAAGGCGAATCGATCGAGTGTGCATTCGTACCGCGGTCCCGGAATCAAAGAGGGCCTGCGAATCTTGAAGAGCGTTCGCGATCGTGGCATCGCCGTATTGACCGACATTCACGAGCCAGCGCAGGCAGCCCTGGTCGCGGATGCCGTGGACATCATTCAGATCCCCGCGTTCTTGTGCCGGCAAACCGATATTCTTGTCGAAGCCGGCCGCACCGGCCGCGCGGTCAACATCAAGAAGGGCCAGTTCGTGTCGCCCACAGATATCCGGCTGGCTGCGGACAAAGTCGCCTCCACGGGTAACGATCGAATTTTGCTAACCGAGCGCGGTTCGTCCTTCGGCTATAACAATCTGGTTGTGGATATGCGCGGCCTAGCCACCATGCGCGGCTTCGGATGGCCCGTGGTCTTCGATGCCACCCACAGCGTCCAGCTTCCCGGCGCGGCGGGGACAGCATCCGGCGGTCAGCCCGAGTTTATCGAACCTCTGGCCAGCGCCGCGGTCGCAGTAGGAGTCGATGCAGTCTTCATCGAGGTCCATGAAGCCCCCGAGCGGGCTCTGTCGGATGGCGCCAATGCCCTGCGGCTCGACAAGCTCGAAGGTTTGCTTCGGAAGCTCCAGCGCATCTCCGCCGCCGCCCACTGAAGGCGAGCCTCGGTTCAATCGATGTGGGTAGCCGCCACGAACACCATGATGAACACGTAGGCGATGCCGGCCAGCGCCACCACGATCAACCACATTTGCCACGGCCAGCGTCTCACACTACACCTTTAGCACAGTCCCCAAGCGATGCAACAGAAGCAGAGCCGCGACAGTAGAATCCTACAGAGCCGCGACAGTAATGGAGCGGAAGAAAGAAAGGGACTACAGGGCCTCGGGCAGGTGCAATTGCGCCTTCACCAGTGCCTTCTCCAGCACCAGCGCCGCTTCGGCCTCGGCCATGCCCCGCGAAGTGGAAAGCTCGGTGATCAGCATATGCCGTGCACGATCCAGCATCTTCTTTTCGCGGAAAGAAAGAACCTTCTGGCTCTGCAGAATCAGCAGGCTTTTGAGGACCTCGGCCACCGCCAGCAAGCTGCCGTCCCGCATCTTCTCGGTGTTCTCACGGAAGCGATCTTTCCAATCGTGATAGCGGGTACAGTTGCCTTCCGAGAGGAAGTTCACCACCCTGGCCAGTTCGCCATTACGCGTCACCCGCCGCAGCCGCAGTTCACCCACATGGGAGAACGGAACCATGATGGTCAGGCTGTTATAGGTGATCTTTAGAAGATAAAATCGCTCAAGCTGGCCCGCGAAGGCCCGCGAACTGATGTTCTCGATGGTAGCGATCCCGTGATTGGGGTACACCACCTTCTCTCCAACTTGGAAAGTATTCACTTTGAAGACCTTGCTGAAGCGATCGTGGCCCGCCCCGATGGGCAAAGAGAATTCTAAGCTGAAGTCGAGCGCCTGTCAACAAGAAAGTATGCCATTCGGCGAACAGATGTAGAGCATTGATTCTGAAGGTGTTCTGGACCTTCAGCCGAAACATCGGTTACGATGGAGAGTATATCTCCCATGGAATCCGCCAAATCCGCGAACCCAGATTTGAGCAATGTGGACCTGAAGAAGACAGTCCACCTTCCAAAGACCGAATTCCCCATGAAGGCCAATCTGGGACAGCTGGAGCCCAGGCTTCTCGCCCAGTGGGAAGAATCCGGACTTTATAACGCGATTCGCGACGCCCGCAAGGGAAAACCGGGCTATATCCTGCACGACGGACCACCCTACGCCAACGGCAATATCCACCTTGGTCACGCGCTGAACAAGCTGCTCAAGGATTTCATCGTCAAGGTCAAAACGATGGAGGGCTACGACTCGCCCTACGTCCCGGGATGGGACTGCCACGGCCTGCCCATCGAGCACAAAGTCGAGAGCGAACTCGGCTCCAAGCGGGCCAGCATGTCGCCCGTCGAGATCCGCGCCGCCTGCCGGAAATACGCGGCCAAATACGTCGATTTGCAGCGTAAGGATTTCATCCGTCTGGGAATTTTGGGCCGGTGGTCGGATCCCTACCTGACCATGAGCGCCGAATACGAAGCCGTCATCGCCGGCGCCTTCGTCGATTTCCTGGATAAGGGCTACGTCTATAAAGGACTCAAGCCGGTCAACTGGTGTACGCACGATCGCACCGCTCTGGCCGAAGCTGAAGTCGAGCACGAGAATCACAACAGTCCGTCGATCTGGGTTCGTTTCGCGCTGACCTCGGACCCTGCCGCGATCGATCCCGCACTAACGGGCATGCGAGTCTTCGGATTGATTTGGACCACAACTCCGTGGACCATTCCAGCCAATCTGGCGATTTCCTTCAATCCGAATTACGTCTACGTAGCCGCGGAAACCGGCGGTGATGTCTACATCGTCGCCAAGGACCTGCTGGCCGCAACAGCGGAAACATGTGGATGGTCGGCTCCCAACGTCCTCGCCGAATTCGAAGGCCGCCGCCTGGAGAAGACCGTTTTCCGGCACCCGTTTCTGGATCGCGATTCCATCGGCATTCTGGGCGAGCATGTCACGCTCGAGCAAGGAACCGGCGCGGTGCACACCGCCCCGGGCCACGGTCAGGAAGATTACGTCATCGGGCAAGCCTACGGGCTTCCCGTGTATTGTCCCGTCGATGGCGCTGGAAAAATCTATCAAGCCGGCGGCGCGCCCGGAAAACTGCCCGACGAACTCATCGGCCAGACCGTCTGGCAAGCCAACCCGATCGTGATCGGGATCTTGAAAAATGCCGGTGCACTCCTGGCCGAAAAGCACATCGAACATAGCTACCCTCACTGCTGGCGATGCCATCGCCCCACGATTTTCCGGGCCACCGAACAGTGGTTTATCGGCATGGATCGCAACCAACTGCGCGAGCGCGCTCTGGACGCCATCAAGACTGTCAAATGGACCCCGGCATGGGGTCAGGAACGTATTTCGAACATGATCGCGACGCGGCCCGACTGGTGCATCTCGCGCCAGAAGCTGTGGGGCGTGCCGATTATCGTGTTCTATTGCGAAGGCTGCCAGGAACCGCTGACTGATCGCAAAATCCTGGACCGGGTAGTCAACCAGTTCCGGCAGAATACTGTGGACATCTGGTATTCAAAGTCCGCCGAAGAGCTCGCCGGGCCGGATGCCAAGTGCGCTAAGTGCGGGAAGACATCCTTCCGCAAGGAAACCGACATCCTGGATGTCTGGTTCGATTCCGGAGTCAGCCATCTGGCAGTGCTGACGCCCGAGAATTCCCTGCCCTGGCCCGCCGATCTGTACCTGGAAGGCGGCGATCAATATCGCGGCTGGTTCCATAGCTCGCTGCTGGTCGGCGTGGCATTGAAAGGCGCGGCTCCCTATCGCGCGACCGCGACCAACGGTTGGACGCTCGATGGCGAAGGCCGTGCGATGTCGAAATCCATCGGGAGCGAAGCCGCCGAGAAGATCATCAATAAGTACGGGGCAGACATCCTGCGCCTGTGGGTCGCCTCCATCGACTTCACCGAAGACGTGCGGCTGTCCGACACCATTCTGGAAAGGCTCATCGAGGCGTATCGTAAGTTGCGCAACACGTTCCGCTATTCGCTCAGCAATCTGGACGACTTTAATCCTGAAAAAGACGCAGTGCCTGTCGCCGAGATGCTCGAAATCGACCGCTGGATTCTGGCGCGGACAGAGGACCTGATCCGCCGCTGCCGCGGTTGGTATGACACGCTGGAGTTCCACAGAGTCTATCGTGCGATTTACGATTTCGCGACCACCGATTTGAGCACTCTCTATTTCCTGATCGTCAAGGACCGGCTGTACACGGCCGGCACGTCCAGCCAGGCTCGCCGCAGCGGACAGACGGCCCTCTACAAGGTTCACTATGCTCTGGTGCGCTTGATTGCGCCGCTGCTGGCCTTTACCGCCGACGAAGTCTGGAGCCACACCGCGAAACCAGCGGGGTCGCCCGCCAGCGTCCACTTAGCGCTGCTCCCGGAACCGGCGGAACTCGCATCCGGATTGCCCGCCGCACGGCTCGCCGAATGGGACCGGTTGATGGAAGTTCGCGACGTGGTGTTAAAGGCTCTCGAAGAAGCCCGTCAGGACAAGCTGATCGGCACCTCGTTAGAGGCGCGCGTACGCCTGCAGGGTTATCGCGGCTTTGCGGAAGATCTGCCGTCGGTCTTCATCGTGTCGCAGGTGGTGCTCGAACCGGGCGACCAGCTTCGCGCGACTATTGAGAAAGCCGACGGCGTTAAGTGCGAGCGCTGCTGGAAGTATTCCACCGCTGTCGGCCAGGATCTGGAATTCCCCACCGTGTGCGATTCTTGTGCGGTTGTGCTTCAGGAATTGCCGGGATGAACCCACGTTTGCGGACGGCATCTATCGCCGCCGCCGTGGTCATCATCGACCGCGTTACCAAAATGTATATCCGGTCGGCGTTCACTTCCTGGGAGGTCACGCCGGTCATCTCGGGCTTTTTCAATATTGTCCACACCGAAAACCCCGGCGCGGCGTTTGGGATTTTTGCGGATTCGCCCAGCATGTGGAGCAGCATGCTGTTGGTGGCCGTTTCGTTGGTGGTGATCGCCGTCATCGGCGTAATGCTCTGGCGCCCCAGGCGTACGCCAGCGCCGGCCGTAACCCTGGTTTCCGTAGGTCTCGCGCTGGTGTTCGGCGGCGCGCTTGGCAACGCTTGGGATCGCCTGTTTCGCGGAACGGTGACCGATTTTCTACAGTTCTTTTTCGGATCCTACGAGTTCCCGTCATTCAATGCGGCCGATTCGGCCATTACCGTGGGTGCCGCGTTGCTGCTGATCGATCTGTGGCGAACCCGCAACCAGCACCACACGCCGCATAACTAGTTTTGCCGTCATCCGCCGATGAACGGCCGCGTTCCACCGATTTCCCCGTGTCTTGCGTGACTTTTGCCCGTCATACTCCCATGTATGAATTGGATGCGCGCATTTGACGAAGCGCCGCCACTCTTGATAGGATTAAGTGAGTACTCACTTGTGAACACCCCCCCTGTAACACCTGCGTTGGCTCCAATTGTTCCCCCGGTCCCCCGGGCGCGCCTGACGTCTGAGAACCGGCGCCGGCAGCTCCTTCTGAACGCCGTGGCGCTGTTTTCCAAGCACGGCTTCAGCGGCACCCGGACCAAAGACATCGCCGCGGCCTGCGGCGTTAGCGAAGCCATCCTGTTCCGCCACTTCGCCACCAAAGAGGACCTGTACCACGCCATTCTCGACACCCACGAAGAAGCCGCCGGCAAGGAGAAGTGGCTGTCTGACATGCAGGCTATGGCCGATCGCCGGGACGATCTGGGCTTCATCAAATGCCTGCAGACGCAGATCCTGAAATCGTTCCGCGAGGACACCGCGTTCCACCGCCTGATGCTCTACGCCGGTCTGGAGGGCCATTCCCTGCCCGGGCTGTTTCACGAGCGCAGCGGATCCCGCGTGATGGAATTCCTGAGGAATTACGTGGTGCTGCGGCAGCGTGAAGGCGCGTTCCCGAAAGGCGATGCCGACGCCCTGGTGGTGCTGCTGGCCTCGCCGGCTATGCAATACGCCAACGCAAAATACATCTTCGGCATCAAGACAGTGGCCCGGCCGGATAAGGAAGTCGCGGACGAATTCGCGAAGTTTCTGATCACAGCACTAAAACCGGCCCCAAACCCAGACCTGCACGCAGCCGGCAAAAGCTCGAAAAAGAGCAGCAAGCGAAAACAGTCATGAAATCACGTGCTCTAGTAATCGTCTCTCTCGTAGTCCTGTCTCTCGGCGGCTTAGTCTCGTGCCAGCGCGGCGAAAACGCGTCGGCTTCTTCCAAGGACTCGCCTGCGCCCGCCAAGGGCGTGATTCAGACGCCCACCGTCGCCACCATGCGCGTCACCGCCCGGGAAGTTTCGGCCGCCGTCCAGGCCACCGGCAGCTTCGTGGCACACGATGCCTCCGATGTCGCTCCGAATGTGGCTGGCATCATCGTCGCGACTCTGGTGGATGTGGGCGACTTCGTCCAACAAGGCCAGGTGATCGCCCGATTGGACAGCCGCGATGCGACGCTTCGTCTCGACCAGGCTCGCGCCGCGCAGCAGCAGGCCGAAGCGTCCGTTCGCCAGGCACAATCCAAAATCGGATTGGGGCAGAATCAGGCCTTCGATCCGAACACCGTGCCCGAGGTTTTAGGCGCTAAGGCGGCGTATGAATCGGCCCAGGCTCAGCAGCGGCTGGCGCAGGCCGATGCGCAGCGCTACGCCAACCTGGTCAATACCGGCGACGTTTCGCGTAGCTCTTACGACAAGGCGAAAACGCAAGTCGAGACCGCCGATGCGCAAGTCAACGCCACCCGGCAGGCATACGAAGCCACACTGAACGCCGCCCGTCAGAACTATCAGGGCGTCGCTACCCAGGAAGCCTCGCTGCAGGGATCGCGCGCGCAACTGGCGATGGCCCAGAAAGCTCTGGCGGACGCCGAGATTCATGCGCCCTTCGCCGGATACGTCAGCGTCCGGTCGGTTACGCCCGGCGAGTACGTTTCCGCCACCTCCAAGATCGCCACCATCGTTCGCGTGACGCCCATCAAACTCGAGCTGCAAATTCCCGAGCTGTACGCTCCCCAGATGAAGCGCGGGCTGAGCGTCGGCGCCGCGGTCTCAGGCTACGCCGGCCGCGTGTTCCAAGGCACCGTCACCGCTGTCAACCCGGCGGTCGATCCCAGCTCGCGGACGTTTATTACCGAAGTGACGTTTGCCAATGCCGATGTCGCCCTGCGCCCCGGCATGTTCGCGACGGCGCGTGTGGTGCTTCCCGGCAGCACTCCCGGCATCTTTGTACCGCAGTCCGCGGTGATCACGGATCCGACCACCAATTCATCGCAGGTATTCATGATCCGCGATGGCCGGGCCCGCCTGGCGGTAGTCCAGTTGGGAGAAAAAGACGGCGATCAGGTGCGGATTTTGTCCGGTATTCCCGCCGATGCCGTGCTGGCGACCGATCACTTGCAGGATCTCTACGACGGTCAAACCGTTCGCATCGCCGGTGCGGCGGCAACAGGAGCTTGATTCATGCATAAACTCGCAGCCTTGTGCGTCCGGCGGCCCGTGTTCGCCACCATGCTTATCCTCGCCCTGGTAGTGGTCGGAGGATTCTCGTACTTCTCCTTGGGCGTGGACCTGACGCCTAAAGTGGACGTCCCCACCGTTTCCATCGTAGTCGTCAATCCCGGTTCAACCGCCGAGGAAATCGAGACCGACATCACCAAGCGCATCGAGGACGCCGTCAATACCATCAGCGGCATTGAGGACGTCCGGTCCACGTCGGTCCAGGGTCTCTCTACGGTCGTGGTTAGTTTTTCGTTGGATAAGTCCGGCGACGTGGGCGCTCAGGAAATTCGCGATAAGGTAGCCACCACTCTGCCCGATCTTCCCGAGACCGCCGAAGCTCCCGTCATCCAGAAGTTCGATCCCGATGCCCAGCCCATCATGCAGTTGGTGATCTCGGCTTCGCGGCCTTTGCGCGAAGTCACCGAGCTGGCGGACAAGCAGATCAAGCAGCGTCTGGAAAACGTAAAAGGCGTCGGCCAGATCCGTCTGGTGGGCGGTCTTCGGCGCGAAATCCGCGTATGGGTGGACCCCGAACGCATGCGCGCCTACGGCCTGTCCATCACCGATGTTGCGAACGCATTACGCCAGCAGAACCTCGAACTGCCAGCTGGCAGCGTGACCCAGGGCGCCAGCGAGCTGACCGTGCGAACCCTGGGACGCCTGGCCGACCCCGCGCAGTTCAACGAGATCGCCGTCGCTACCCGGGGGGCCTATCCGGTGAAACTTCGCGACATCGGCCGGGCCGAGGATAGCGTCGAAGAATCCGTCACCGCTGCGCGCCTCAATGGCGATCCGTCCGTGACCCTGATCGTCTCCAAGCAGTCCGGCACCAACGCCGTGGCCACTGCCGATCTGGTCAAGGAACGGATCGAGGAGTTGCGGGCCACGCTGCCTAAAGACATCCATATCACCCTGGTGAATGACACTTCGGTGTTCATCAAGGCCGCGATCGACGCCATCCAATCCCACCTGATTGAAGGAAGCATTCTGGCGGCCGTCGTCATCTTCATCTTCCTGGCTAATATCCGCACCACGCTGATCGCCGCCATCGCCATTCCGATCTCCATCATCTCCACCTTCGCGCTGATGAAGGCCATGGATTTCACGCTCAACCAGATCAGTATGCTGGCGCTGACGCTGATGGTCGGTATCGTCATCGACGACGCCATCATCGTGCTCGAAAATATTTACCGCTACATCGAGGAAAAAGGTCTGGATCCCGTGCAAGCCGCGATTCAGGGGACCAAAGATATCGGCCTCGCTGTGATGGCCACAACGCTTTCTCTGCTGGCCGTGTTCCTGCCGATCGGCTTCATGGGCGGAATTGTCGGGCGCTTCATGTCGTCCTTCGGATTGACCGCGTCGTTTGCCATCGCCGTGTCCCTTCTGGTTTCCTTCACCTTGACGCCCATGCTGTGCTCGCGATTCCTGCGCCGCGAAGGCTCGCCCGGCGATCACAAAAAAGCCTCCAAGGATTCCGTGCTCTTTCGTTTCCTGGATCATCACTACACCACCACGCTGGAGTGGGCCATGGCGCACCGCAAGATCATGGTCACCATCTGCGTCCTCACCGTGTTCAGCATGGTTCCTCTGTTCCAAGTGGTTGGAAAGAGTTTCACGCCGGTAGACGACCGTTCCGAATATCTGGTAACCGTCCACGCTCCCGAAGGCACGTCGCTGGCCGCCACCACCAACATCATGGAGCGGATCGCGCGTGACATTCGGGCTCTGCCAAATGTGACCGATACTCTCAGCACCGTCGGCAGCGGATCCGATCGCGCCACCAACAGCGGATCGATTTACGTGAAGCTCGTCCCCATGGACCAGCGAAAAGAATCCCAGCTGGAGATGATGATCAAGACCCGCGACATCTTCAAGAACTATCCCGCCGATCTGCGCACCAGCGTCGGCGTGCAGAGCTGGAGCGGGACCGGCGACGTGCAGTTTGCATTGAGCGGCCCCGACCTCGATAAGCTCTCGCAGTATTCGCAAGAGCTCCTGGCCAAGGTCAAGGCGATGCCAAAAGTTGTGGATGCCGATACCTCGCTGGTATACGGCAAGCCGGAGCTGCGCGTCGAAATCGATCGCCAGCGAGCCGCCGATCTGGGCGTCCGGGTTTCCGATATCGCCACGGCTCTGAATACGATGATCGCCGGGCAAGTGGTCTCCAGCTTCCCCTCGGGCGGCGAACAATATGACGTTCGCCTGCGCGCCGAGCAGTCTTTCCGCACCAGCACCATCGCGCTGAACCAGCTTACGGTCGCTTCGAATAAGGTCGGACCGGTGAGCCTGGATCAAGTGGTCCGGATCAAGCCCGGCACCGCGCCCTCCAGCATCGAACGCCTGAATCGCCAGCGGCAGGTGACCATTTCGGCGAATCTTCTGCCGGGCGGTTCGCAGGCAGATGTGCTCGCCAACCTGGACCAGGCCTCCAAGGATCTGCACATGGATTCCGGTTACAGTTCGGTGGCCGTTGGACAAAGCAAGGAACTGCGCCGTACCGCGTATTACTTCATCGTGGCCGTGTCGCTGACGTTCATCTTTATGTACATGGTGCTGGCAGCGCAGTTTGAATCCTTCCTGCATCCCTTCACCATTCTGCTGACGCTGCCGCTGTCTGTGCCCTTCGGCATCCTCTCCCTGCTGATCGCCGGGCAGACCATCAATATCTTTTCGGGACTCGGATTGCTGCTGCTCTTCGGCATCGTCAAGAAGAATGCTATTTTGCAGATCGATCACACCAACAATTTGCGCGCCGGCGGCATGGATATGTTCCCGGCCATCATTCAGGCCAATCGCGATCGGCTCCGCCCGATTCTGATGACCACCATGGCGCTGGTGGCCGGCATGTTACCCGTCGTCATCTCCAACAAAGTTGGATCGGCCAGCAATCGCTCCATCGGCGTCCTGGTTGTCGGCGGACAATCGTTGTGCTTGCTGCTGACGTTGCTGGCGGTGCCGGTGTTCTATTCGTTGTTTGAAGAAGCCAAGCAGTCCCGTCTGGCGCGCGCACTGGGACGTCCGTTCCGTGTCGTCGGCCAGGTCGTGCAGCAAGCTGGAGCCGGCGTCCGAGCCGTGCTGCCGAGAAAAGGCGGAGCCGCTTGATGCTGCGAAGCACATTCTTTGTACTGGCGGTTTCTCAAGCGTGGGCGCAACAGCAGGCAGCCCAGGATCAGGCCGCCACGCGCATTCCCCCGCCCCGCCCTTTCGTGCTCGCGCCGCGCATCGGCGTAACCGGCGATAAGGAGCTGACTCTTCAAGACGCACTCGAGATGGCGCTCACCAACAACAAGGACATCGACGGCTCGCGCATCGATCGCGAGAAAGCCGTCAATTCGGTACTGGGCGCCAAAGGTTATTTCGATCCCCGCGTGGGCGGCGTCACATCGTTTCAGAAGAATGTCACTCCGGTCGCTTCCACCCTGGGCGGATCGGCGACCGGCGCCGTCACCAATCGCAACACGCTGGGCGACCCGCAACTGACCGGCAGCCTGCCCTGGCTTGGCACCACATATTCGCTCGATTACTCGTCGGCGCGGACCACTACCAA
>Ga0157378_10002538_pt1 | contig 16246 bp, 14 predicted proteins | sample M65metaG_FD_115309 | JGI IMG/M metagenome (GOLD analysis project Ga0157378, IMG submission 115309) | Miscanthus rhizosphere microbial communities from Kellogg Biological Station, Michigan, USA - M6-5 metaG | ecosystem: Host-associated > Plants > Roots > Rhizosphere > Soil | place: USA: Michigan...
AGGAGTACGTGGACTCGTCGGACTCGCTCGCGGACCAGGGCTTCTTCGAGAAGGAGATCCACCGGGTCACCGAGCGCTTCGGGCCGATCGCGCACGTCTGGAGCACCTACGAGTCGCGCCGGACGGAGACCGGCCCGGTCATCATGCGAGGCATCAACTCGATCGAGCTCTTCTGGGACGGCAAGCGCTGGTGGATCGCCAATGCCATCTGGACCGACGAGACGAAGGCGACTCCGATTCCGAAGGAGTACCTGCCTTAAAGCCTTAGCCGCCGGATCGATCCAGAGCCGTCAACGACTCGAGGTGCGCCGCGAAGACGTCGTTGAAGAGAGCACCCGGGCGGCAACCGCGGAGCCGCCGGACCGCCTCTGATCCGCTCATGCCGAGGCGGAGCAGGATGAGCCCGGCGACCAGCGCGGACCGGTTGAAACCCATCCCGCAGTGACTGAGTACGCGGTGACCCGAGCGGATCAGTCCGGCTCCCATGTCGGCGACGGCGTTCAACTTGGCGAGATTCGGAAGGTCCTCGTCGTAGATCGGGAAGTAGACGTAGAGGACGTGATTGGGGACGGTCGGAATGCAGTGATCGACGTCGCCCTCGAGGTCGATCACGGTGTCGATGCCGAGCTCCTGCAGCGGCGTCCAGGCGCTCAGGGCCGGGGAGATGAAGAGCGCGCCCGCGTCGTCGACCTGGAAGAGCTGCATTCCTCTAGCCTCTGCGCTCCGCCGGCCTCACCCCCGGCTCACTTCGACGCGGTGCCCGGCAGGAGCGGCTCGACGTTCGGCGAGCGCGGGCCCTTCTCGTCGCAGACCGCGAAGCGCACCCTGTTCGTCGTGTTGCCCGCCCAGCCGCGGTCCTCCTCGTCTTCCCCATACATCGCGACGCCCGCGAACTCCCCCTTCGCGTTGACGACGTAGAAGTTGATGTTGAAGTTCGGGTCCCCGTTCTCCTTGCGCAGCCGCTTCTCCACGGTGTTCGACTTGATCCGCTTGAGCGCCTCCATGCCGGCGTCCTTGGGGCTCATCCCGCGCCGCATGCTCTCGACGATGAGGTAGCTGCACAGGTTGTAGAGGTTCGCCTCGCCGCGGCCCGTCGAGCCGGCGGCGCCGACCCCGCCGTCGACGTACAGGCCCGCGCCCAGGATCGGCGAGTCGCCGACGCGGCCGGGGATCTTGAAGAACAGTCCCGAGGTCGTCGTGACGCCGCAGATCTCGCCCTTGGCGTTGACCCCGTCGCAGTTGATCGTCCCGTACATCTGCGAGGGCGGGAAGAGCCCCTCCTTCGCCATCGAGCGACGCGCGAGGTCGGCGGCGATCTGCCTCTCCTTCGGCGTCAGGTAGTGAGACGGGTCGATCCGCTCCTTCCACTCGAGCCACAGCTTCCGCGACTGCGGCGTGTTCAGGTCGTCCTCGATCTGGAAGCCCATGTTGCGCGCGAAGGTCTGCGCGCCCTTGCCGACGATCAGGTGATGGTCGGTCTGGTTCATGACCTCCCGCGCCACGCGCGACGGCGTCTTGACGCCCTCGAGCGCCGCGACCCCGCCGGCCCGCTTCAGCGGGCCGTGCATGCAGGAGGAGTCGAGCTGGACGACGCCGTCCGCGTTCGGCACGCCGCCGTAGCCGACGCTGTAGTCCTCGGGATCGAGCTCGACCAGGTTCACGCCCTCGATGAGCGCGTCCAGGACGTCGGTGCCGTGCGTCATCAGCGTGAACGCCTTCTCGACGCAGGTCACGTTCCCGCCGTTCTTGAACCAGTTGCCGTTCGCGGACGAGATGACGACGGGCTTCACGCCCCCCGATGCGACCGCGGGCGCGCGCCCGAACAGGCGAACCGGCGCCGCCGCCGCGACGCCCGCCGCAGCGCTGGTGCGCACGAAGTCCCGCCGCGAGATTTTCCGTCTCATGCCGACTCCTTTCGGGTACGGGTTCAAATCGGCGGAAGTCTACCCTCTCCCTCGTCCACCGACGCGGTCGGGCGCCGCTCGGTGGTACCCTCACGGAGGTGGACTACCGGGGCCACACGCTCGAGGCGAGGGCGACGACGTTGCCCGGCTCCTACTACACCTCCCGCGACGTCTTCGACCGCGAGGCGGAGCGCATCTTCTCGCGGAGGTGGGTGTGCGTCGGCCGCGCCGACACCATCGGTCAACCCGGCGACTACCGCCTCGCGGCGTTCGGCGGGGAGAGCGTGATCCTCGTGCGGGGACGCGACGGGCGGACGCGCGCGTTCTTCAACGTCTGCCGGCACCGCGGGACGCGTCTCTGCGAGGAGCCGGCCGGCCGCTTCGCGGGCGGCATCCAGTGCCCGTACCACGCCTGGACGTACGGCCTCGACGGAGCCCTGCTCGGCGCGCCGCACATGGCCGACGTGCCGTGGTTCGACAAGACGGAGCATCCCCTGGTCGCGGCCCCGCTGGCGGAGTGGGAGGGCTTCCTGTACCTGAACCTCTCGCCCGGCGCGCCTCCGCTGCCGGAAGCGCTCGCGCCGCTCGCCGGTCGCTTCGCCTCCTGGAACCTGGCGCGCCTGAAGACCGCCCGCTCGGTCTCCTACGACGTCAAGGCGAACTGGAAGCTGATCTTCCAGAACTTCTCGGAGTGCTACCACTGCCCGCCCGTGCACCCGGCGCTCGCGAAGATCTCGCACTATCGGAGCGGCGCCAACGACCTGCGCGAGGGCGGCCTTCTCGGCGGATACATGCTCATCAACGAGGGCACCGAGAGCCTGACGACGAGCGGCCGCCGCTGCGCGCCTCCCATTACCGAGATGACGAGGGAAGAGCTCCGCCGCGTCTACTACTACTCGCTCTACCCGAGCCTCTTCCTGACGATCCAGTCCGACTTCGTCATGGCGACGCGCATCGAGCCGGTCGCGGTCGACCGCACGAGGATCACGGCCGAGTTCCTGTTCGCGCCCGAGGCCGCATCGCGCCCCGGCTTCGACCCCTCCGACGGGGTGGAGCTTTGGGACCTGACCAACCGGCAGGACTGGCGCATGTGCGAGCTCGCGCAGGACGGCGTCTCATCGCGCGTGTACCGGCCGGGCCTCTACTCCGCGGACGAGAGCCTGCTCGCCGCCTTCGACGAGGAGTACCTCGCGAGCCTCGGCGAGGGCGCGTAGGGGCGGGGCTCGTCCCCGCCCGCTCAGGGCGCGTTCTCGGCGCCCAGGCCGTGGTATCGCCCGCACACCGGACAGAAGGTCGGCGGATCCGTGTTGCTGACGCGGTGCCTCACGAGGGGCCGCGAGCGGACGTACGCGAAGATCGCCTTGAGGTCGTCGTCGGTCAGCTTGCGAAACTCGAACCAGAGCATCGCGCGCGTCAGCGGACGCACGCCGGCGACCTTGCCCGTCCGGATCGTCTGGATGAAGAGGTTCTCGTCGTAGTACGGGATCCCCGACGGATCGCTCGTGAGGTTCGGGCTCGTCACGAAGCTCCTGGGCCCGTTCCTCTGCGCCGGCGGCGAGGCGAAACCCGGATCCTCTTCGAGCTCGTCGAAGTAGCGCTTTGCCTCGAACCGGCGGCCGCCCCCGAACTCGAGGTCCTTGCGGTGCTCCCACTCGGTCCCGCGCAGCGGCCGCGCCGTGTGGCAGTGCACGCAGCCGGCGAGATGGACCAGGTACTCGCCCCGCCCGAGAACGGTCGCGAGATCGGCGTTCGTCGCCGGCGGCCGCGGCGGCTCCTGCGGCGGCTCGGTGTCGCGGGTCGGGTTCCAGTGCGGGAGGCGGTTGCGGATCGGGGGAATCGAGCGCAGGTAGGCCACGATCGAGCGGACGTCGTCGTCGGTCAGGATGCTCAACTTCCAGTACGGCATGACCAGCGACAGGCGGCGGCCGTCATGGCCGATCCCCTCCCGGATCGCGCGGATGAGCTGCTCGTCGGTCCAGCGCCCGGCCCCGGTCTCCGGGTCGGGAGTGATGTTGGGCGCGACGTGGCGCTCTTTCTTGTTGAGGATGTCGCCCGCCCCCAGCCTCGACGCGATCGGCTGGACGAGGTCGTTGTCTTCCATGGGCGAGTGGCACTCGAAGCACTCGCAGACGCCCTCGGCGAGGTAGCGTCCGCGGGCGACGCTGATTCCCGCGGAATTCGGCAGCGGCGTCGGCACCGGGCCGGAGGCGGTGGCCGCGGCGGCGATCGCGACGGCGATCCCGAGGGCCCCCGCGCGGAGTCTCATCCTAGAGGAGACGCTCGTCCACGATGCCCCGCGCGACCTCGCGGAGGCTCGCGGCGATGCCCGCGGATCCGGCCACGATGTTCCCGCGCTCGAGGTAGCGCGAGCCCCCGTCGAAGTCGGTGAGCACGCCGCCCGCCTCCTGGATGAGCAGCGCGCCGGCGGCGATGTCCCACGGCGCGAGGCGGAACTCGAAGAAGCCGTCGAAGACTCCGGCCGCCACGTAGGCCAGGTCCAGCGCCGCGGAGCCTCCGCGCCGGATCGCCCGGGCTTTCACGAACACGGCGCGGAAGAGCGAGAGATAGGTGTCGATCTTGTCGACGTTGCGGAACGGGAAGCCGGTCGCGAGGAAGGCCCCGGCGATGTCGCTCCGGCCGGTGACCGCGAGCCGCGTCCCGTTGCGCCACGCGCCCGCGCCCTTCTCCGCCGTGTACATCTCGTCGCGGAGCGGGTCCCAGATCACCGCCGCGACGAGCTCCTCGCCCGCGCGCGCCGCGATCGAAACGCACCACAGGGGAAAGCCCGATACGAAGTTGGACGTCCCGTCGAGCGGATCGATGATCCAGGTCCGCGCCCCCGCGGCGACGCTTCCGCCTCCGTGAGTCCCGCCCTCCTCGCCGAGGAAGGCATCGTTCGGGAAGCGCGCGCGGATCGCCGCGACGATGCGCGCCTCGCTCTCGCGGTCGGCGAAGGTGACGAAGTCGTTCTTCTTCTTTTCCTCGACCGACCCGTGCGGCAGGTTGCGCCAGTTGGCCAGGAGGACGTCGCCGCCGGAACGTGCCGCGGCGACGGCGGTCTCGACGAGCTCGGACATGAGACGGGATTCTAGACTTGGGACGAGGAGACGCGGTTCAGTTCGCCCGCCAGACGACCGCGCCGCCCACGATGGTCGCCGCCGGCGCGCCCCGGAGCTCCCAACCCGCGAACGGCGTGCTGCGCCCCTTCGAGACGAAGCGGGACGGGTCGACCTTCCAGCGCGCCTCGGGCGCGAACACGGTCACGTCGGCCGGCGAGCCCTCGGTCAGCGTGCCTCCCGGCAGCCCGAGCACCCGGGCGGGACCCGCGGAGAAGAGCCAGACGAAGCGCTCGACCGACAGGATCCCCGGCACGACCAGGCGGTCGTGGACGACGCTCGCGGCGGTCTCGAGGCCCACGATGCCGAACGGCGCGGACTCGTAGTCCACCGCCTTCTCGTCGGCGTGGTGCGGGGCGTGGTCGGTCGCGATCGCGTCGATCGTGCCGTCCTGGAGCCCCAGGACGAGCGCCGCGAGGTCCGAGGCCTCCCGCAGCGGCGGATTCATCTTCGTGCGGGTCGAGAAGCCCGACGTCGCCACCTCCGCGTCGGTCAGAACGAGGTGATGCGGCGTCACCTCGCACGTGACCCTCAGGCCGTCGGCCTTCGCGCGGCGCACGAGCTCGAGGGCCTGCGCCGTCGAGAGGTGCGCCACGTGCAGGCGTCCGCCCGTCAGCCCCGCGACGAGCAGGTCGCGCGCGAGGGCCGCGGACTCGGCGATCGCGGGCTGGCCGGCGAGGCCGAGGCGCGTCGAGACGGCGCCCTCGTGCATCGGCGCGCCGTTGGAGAGTCCCTTGTCTTCACAGTGCTGGATGATCGGCAGGTCGAAGAGGCCGGCGTGTTCGAAGGCGCTGCGCAGCAGGCCGCCATCGGCGAGCCACTTCCCGTCGTCGGACAGCGCGACGGCGCCCGCCTCGCGCAGCTCGCCGTACTCCGACAGCTCCTCGCCCTTCTGGCCCTTGGAGATCGCCCCGATCGGGTACATCCGGGCGCCCTTCGCCGTCGCCGCGCGCGCGCGAACGTGCTCGCAGAGCGGGCCGTTGTCGAGGACGGGGTTCGTGTTGGGCATGGCGCAGACCGCCGTGAAGCCGCCGGCCGCGGCCGCGGCGAGGCCGGTGTGGATCGTCTCCGCGTACTCGCGCCCCGGCTCGCGCAGGTGCGCGTGCAGGTCGATGAAGCCGGGGCACACGAGCAAGCCGGACGCGTCGAGCACCTCCGTATCGGAGCCGCCCGGCTCCAGCCCCTCGCCGACGCGCTCGACGAGACCGTCGCGCAGGAGAACGTCCCGGCGGGCGTCGACGCCCGCGGCCGGGTCGACCAGCCTGCCGCCGCGAAGGAGCAACCCGCGGCTCACTCGCCCTCCCAGGGGTGGCCGCCGAGCAGCAGGTAGAGCACGGCCATGCGGACGGCGACGCCGTTGGCGACCTGCTCCAGGATGACGGCCCGGTCGGAGTCCGCGATCTCCGAGGCGATCTCGACTCCGCGGTTCATCGGTCCGGGGTGCATGACGATCGCGTCCGGATTCGCGCGCTCCAGCCTCCGGCGGTCGAGACCGTAGAGGCGGAAGTACTCCCGGATCGACGGGAAGAGCGAGCGGCCCTGCCGCTCGAGCTGCATGCGGAGCATCATGACGACGTCGGCGCCCTCGAGCGCCTCGTCGAAGTCGGTCGTCACGGCCACCCCCATCTCCTCGATGCGCGGCGGGAGCAGCGTCGGCGGGCCGCAGAGGGTGACCCGCGCCCCCATCCGGGTCAGGAGCCAGATGTTGGAGCGGACGACGCGGGAGTGGGCGATGTCGCCGCAGATCGTGACGGCGAGGCCGTCCAGCCGGCCCCGGCGCTGGCGGATCGTCAGCGCGTCGAGGAGCGCCTGCGTGGGGTGCTCGTGCGCGCCGTCACCGGCGTTGACGACCCCGGCCTTGAGCTGCCTCGCCAGGAAGTGCGGCACGCCCGGGCAGCCGTGGCGGATCACGATCAGGTCCGGGGACATGGCCTGCAGGTTCCGGGCCGTGTCGAGCAGCGACTCGCCCTTCTCGACCGAGCTGCCCTTGGCGGAGAAGTTGAGCGAGTCCGCCGAGAGCCACTTCTCCGCGGTCTCGAAGGAGAAGCGCGTCCGGGTCGACGCCTCGAAGAAGAGGTTGACGACCATTCGGCCGCGCAGAGCCGGAACCTTCTTGATCGGGCGGGACGCGATCGAACTCATGGATTCGGCCGTGTCCAGCAACAACGTGATCTCCTCGGGAGTCAGACCTTCGATCCCGAGCAGATCCTTCGAGCGCAGGTTCGTGACCGCCACGAGCTAGCGGGGCTTCTCCAGGATCCACACCTCGTCCGCGCCGTCGGTCTCCTGGAAGAGGACCTGGATGGTCTCGCGGCTGGAGGTCGGAACGCTCTTGCCGACGTAGTTGGCTTCGACCGGAAGCTCGCGGTGCCCCCGGTCGATCAGCACGGCCAGACGGATGGCTCGAGGCCTCCCGAGGTCGATGACGCCGTCGAGCGCGGCCCGGATCGTGCGCCCCGTGTAGAGGACGTCGTCGCAGAGGAGCACCGTGCGCCCGTTCAGGTCGAAGTCGATCTCCGTTTTTTTCAGCAGCGGCTGCGGCGCGACCGTGGACAGGTCGTCGCGGTAGAGCGTGATGTCGAGCGTGCCGACCGGGAAGCTGCTGCCGGCGACGAGGTCGCTCAGGCGGGCCGCGAGCCGCGAGGCCAGCGGAACGCCGCGCGTGCGGATGCCGATCAACGCCAGACCCTGGAGGTCTTTTTGCCGCTCGGCGATCTCGTGGGCCATGCGATCGATCATGCGCCGAATGCGATCGGCGTCGAGGATCTTGGCCTTCTGGATCAGCTCCTCGGTCAAATCGCGCGAGAGTCTATGGGGTTTGAAGAATCCCGGTCAAGGAAACGCCTCAGAAAAGCGGCTCGGAGCGGCGAAAACGGCGCTAAAATGGGCGTCAAACAAGGAAAGTCATGGTCATTTACAACGCAGCCACGAAAGAGCTGACGGCGAAGATCGTCTACTACGGCCCGGGCCTCTGCGGGAAGACGACGAACCTCAAGGTCCTCCACGACCGTCTCGAGCCCGGGACGGCCGGGAAGCTCTTGAACCTCCAGACGCAGACGGACCGGACGATCTACTTCGATCTCCTGCCGGTCGAGCTCGGCGACATCAAGGGCTACAAGATCCGGTTTCAGCTCGCGACCGTCCCGGGCCAGACGGCCTTCAACGAGACCCGTAAGGTCGTCCTGAAGGGCGTCGACGGCATCGTCTTCGTGGCCGACTCCCAGTGGACGATGCTGCCGAAGAACCTCGAGAGCTGGCAGAACCTGAAGGACAACCTCAAGTCCAACGAGATCACCTTCGAGAGCATCCCGGTCGTCATCCAGTACAACAAGCGCGACCTCGCCGACATCCTCGCCGTCGATGCGATGCAGGAGGCGCTCGGCCTGTCGTCCTATCCCTACGTCGAGGCCGTGGCCAGCGCGGGGCGGGGCGTGACCGAGACGTTCAAGCTGATCTCGAAGCTGACGTTCGTGGACCTCCTCCGCCGCCTCCAGGGCCGCCGGGCCGAGGAGGACGCCGCCGCCGCGGCCGCGGGCGTGGACGACCTCCAGACCTGGAAGGACTCGCTTCTCAACCGCGAGTCGCAGCCGACGTCCATTCCGGCGCAGGCGCCGCAGGCTCTGCGGGAGCAACGGTCCTCGCGGCCGCTGTCGCTCGTTCCGCCCGTCTCGGAGATGGCGCCGTTCGACACGACCGAGCTCGCCCGGGGCGTCGACGACGACGAGGCGCCAGAGTCCCCGTACGCCGTCCCCGAGCCGGCGACCCCCGGCGACGCCGAGCCGCGCAGCTCGGCGCAGACGATCCGGATGGAGGCGATTCGCGACGAAATGTTCGCCGACGCGGGCGAGCCGATCGAGTCGCTGACCGAGGCCGACGAGGTCGAGGTCGAGCTCGAGCCGGCGACCGATCCGTCCTTCCTCCCGTCCGAATCGGCCCCCCTCCCGGACGTCCACGCGAGCGCGGAGTCGAATTCCGCCGCGAGCGCGAGGTCGAGCGCCGACGCGGGCGCACGATCGTCGAGCCCCGAGCTCGAGCAGGCTCTCCGGAACCTCGCGAGTCTCCAGGAGCGGGTCGAGTCGACCGCGGCGAGCGTCGCCGCCTTCGCGGACCGGCTCGCGGGCATGGAGAAGGGCGTCGGCGGGCTGAACGAGACCCTCCACTCCCTGACGCAGCGGCTGGGGTCGATCGAGTCGGACGCCTCGCGTCGTCCCGACCCCGAGCTCGAGCGGGGCCTCAAGGCCCTCGAGTCGAGGCTCTCGGACCTCGACGACCGCCTGCGCTCCGAGACGACGCACCAGCGCAAGGACGCCGACGACGTCGCGATGGCGCTGCGGGGCCTCAACGAGCGCTCCCAGAACCTCGATCAGCAGCTGAGCTCGCTCTCGCACCAGCTCGGCGCGCACCAGGGCACCGTGGCCCAGCTCTCCGGCCTCGGCGACCGCCTGCCGCCGCTCGAGAGCCAGCTCGCCGCCGTCCGGGACGCCCTCGCGCGGCTGCCGGAGCTCGAGGGCCAGCAGTCCTCCCTCCGGGAAGCGGTCTCCCGGCTCCCGGAGCTCGACGGACACCTCGGCGCGATCCGGGACACGCTCGCGCGCCTTCCGGAGCTCGAAGCCCAGCTGTCGGCTCTCCGGGATACCTCCGCGCGGCTTCCCGAGCTCGAGGGACAGATCCAGGGCGTCCTCCAGCAGCACCACGAGCTCGAGTCCACGCTCGAGGAGAAGACGCACCAGGGCCGGCGGGAGGCGGAGGACATCCGCTCGCAGATCGCTCCCCTCCTCGAGGAGCGGGTCCGCCGCCACGAGTCCGACGCCCTGCTCTTCGCCGAGATGGAGCGGCTCCGCGAGTCCCTCGCCGAGTCCCTCCACGACCTGGCGGAGCGCGTCCGCAGCCGCGTCCGGGAGTGACCGCCGAATCGCCCTGAGGCGCAAATCGGCGGTCGTCCCGAGGCGCGCGACGGAATCGTCGCGAGGGATCCCTTCCCTCCCCTTCGGGGCGGCGCCTCCTCCCCTTCAGACAGGTTGGCTTGTGCGGGATTCGGGGAGTAAACCGATCCCCAAGGAGGAATCTATGAAGACCGCTCGACCCTGGCTCATCCTTTTCGTCGCGGTCGCCCTGGCGGGATACGGCTGCGCGAGCGGAAGCACCACAGCCACCACGGCGCCCTCGAACACGCCGACCACGGTGAGCAGCGCCGGGACGGCCGGTACCGGCACGACCGGAACGACGAGCACGCCCAGCACGGGCACGACCAGCACGGCGACCTCGGCGGCGGCGCCCAATCCCGTCGGGAGCACGCCGGCCGCCGCGAGCGCCGGCAGTGAGACGACGTCCACGGGAATGGCGGGGAGCCTCACCTCCCCGGGCAGCTCCCTCGCGCTGACCGAATCCCTCTCGGGCCTCGGCCTGTCCGCGGATCAATCTTCGGGTGCGGTGGGCTCCGTTTTGTCGATGGCCCAGGGAAAGCTATCGGCGACCGACTACGGAAAGGTCGCGTCGGCGGTTCCGGGAGCGTCGACGTACGTCCAGAAGGCCGAAGCCGCGAATGGCGGTCCGGTCACGAGCCTGGACGCGGCGTACTCGAAGCTCGGGATCAGCCCGGCGGTCGGCGCGCAGGTGACCCCGCTCATCGTCAACGGCATCAGCAAGGTGGCCGGACCTACGGTCGGCGGATTGCTCTCGAGCGTGGTGAAGTAGCCAGGGGACGGATGGGTCGGTGGTCGGTGGTCGGAGGTTCGTAGCCGGCGGTCTTCGCTCGGCGACGGATTCCTGACTGCCGACTACGGACTTTCCTTCGTCGCCCGGAGCCGGCTCAGAAAGGCCTCGTCGTTGCGCCAGTCCGGCTCGACGCGGACGGTCAGCTCGAGGTAAAGCCGCCGGCCGAGCTCCGCCTCGAGCTCCTCGCGCGCGGCCTTGCCGATGTCGCGGATCATCGACCCGCCCTTGCCGACGACGATGCCCTTCTGGCCCTCGCGCTCGACGACGAACGACCCGCGGACGACGGTGAGCTCCTTGTTCTCGGCCGGGCGCACCGGCTCGATCACGACGGCGTGCGCCAAGGGCAGCTCGGCGCGCGTGCGCTCGAGGAGCTTTTCGCGGATGACCTCGGCGATCCACTCGGTCTCGGGCGTCGCCGTCAGGAAGTCGTCGGGATAGCCGGGCTCTCCCTCCGGCAGGCTCGCGGCGAGAACCTCGCCGAGCCGCTCCACCCCGTCCCCCGTCTTCGCCGAGATCGGCACGATCGCCCGGAAGTCGTGGCGCTTCGAGAGCGCGTCCAGCAGGGGCAGGAGCCTCTCCTTCGGCAGGAGGTCGATCTTGTTCAGGGCCAGGACCGCGGGGGTCTTCGCCGCCGCCATCCGCTCCAGGCTGAACGCGAGGCCGGGCCCCGGCGCCTCGGCCGCGTCCACCACGAGCAACACGAGGTCCGCCGACGCGAGCGCGTCCGTCGCCTCGCGCACCATCGCGGCGTTCAGCTTGTACTGGGGCCGGTGGATGCCCGGCGTGTCGATCAGCGCGATCTCGAAGCCCGGGCGGCGCGCCACCCCGAGGATCCGCCCGCGCGTGGTCTGCGGCTTGTCCGAGACGATCGCGACCTTCTGGCCGACGATCGCGTTGACCAGCGTCGACTTGCCCGCGTTCGGCCGCCCGACGACGGCGACCTCGCCGACGCGCAAGGCTACGGCCGTCCGCCGACGGCCTTCAGCTCTGAGCTCCCCGGGGCCCGGACGCCGTCCGGTCCGGCTGTGAGCCGTGAGCCGTCAGCTGTGAGCTCGTCTCCGGCTCGACCTTCACACGGTACACGCGCCTCCGATCGGCCTCCTCGACGGTGAAGCGCAGCTCGGACTCCCGGTAGCTCTCGCCCGGCTTGGGGATGTGTCCCAGTCGGGACGACAGGAACCCGCCCACGGTCGTGAACTCCTCCTCCTCGGGCCCGCGGCCGAAGAGATCGCGGATCACGGCGATGTTGGCCTTGCCGGAGACCGAGTACGCGTGCTCGCCGGCGCGGGTGACCGGCTCGCGCTCGTCCTCGTGCTCGTCGGAGATCTCGCCGACGATCTCCTCGAGGAGGTCCTCCACGGTGACGATGCCCGAGACGCCGCCGTATTCGTCGACGACGATGGCCATCCAGAGGTGCCGCCGCTGGAACTCCCGCAGCAGCTCCGAGACCTTCTTGGTGTCCGGGACGAAGTAGGCTTCCCGCATCAGGTCGGCGATCGACCGGTTGGCCCCGGAGCGGATCGCCTGGAAGAAGTCCTTGACGTTGACGATGCCCACGACGGTGTCCACCGACCCGCGCACGACCGGGAGCCGCGAGTACTTCGACTCCACGAAGAGGTCGTAGAGCACCGTGAGCGACGCCGCGACGTCGATCCAGACGATGTCGGTGCGCGGGGTCATGACCTCGCGCACGCGCGTGTCGCCGAAGTCCACGATCGACATGAGGAGCTTCTCCTCCTCCTTCTCGAGGATCCCCTCCTGCCGGCCGACGTCGATGTAGGCGCGGACCTCCTGCTCGGTGGCCTCCGGCGGCTTGCCCTCGGCCGACGGCCGGCCCGCGAAGATCCGCCGGATCGGGGCCGCGATCGGGAAGAGGAGCCACGAGGCCGCCGTGATGACGGGCAGCAGGCGGGCCACGATCTTCTCGGGGTCGCGGTTCGCGTCGCGGCGGAGGAGACCGATCTCGGAGAGCATCCAGCCGCACACGAAGAACGCGCCGCCCCACAGCCACGGCCGCGGCACGTCGAAGGTCTCGAGCGCGGACACGGTCGTGAGAAGGCCCGCGAGGAGCAGGGCCTGCACGAGGACCTTCGTGGTCGTCCGCACGATCTCGACCTCCCCGGCTCCGGAGAGCAGGCGGGCGCGCTCCGGGTGCTCCTCGAGCAGGCCCCGGATCTTGATCGGCGAGAGACGGTCGAGCGCGAGCGCGAAGGTCTCGAAGAGGAGAAAGGCGGCGTAGCAGAAGACGGCGGCGGCGAGGGCGATCATCGGCGTTTCCCCGCCCTCGGCGGCAGCGCCCTCGCCGTCCTCGAATCGGCCGCGAGACCCAACCGGCGGCGGAGACGGCTCTCGAGCGCGTCCATCTGCCCCTCGTCGGTCTCGTGGTCGTAGCCCAGGAGATGGAGGAACCCGTGCACCAGCAGCCGGTCGATCTCGCGCGAGCGCGTGTCCTCGCGCCGCCGGGCCTCGCGCGCCGCGTACGGGACCGAGATCACGATGTCGCCCAGGAAGCCCTCGGAAACGGCGCCCGGTCCCGCCGGGAAGGCGAGGACATCGGTCGTCTTGTCCTTGCCGCGGTAGCGGCGGTTGAGCGTCCGCATGCGCGCGTCGGCGCAGAAGAGGACCGAGACCTCGCCCGCCCGGGAGCCCGTCGCCGTGCGGGCGTCGGCGCCCGCCGGAATCGCTCTCGCCACCCGGCCCAGCAAGCGGCGGATCCGAGGGGCCGCCGGAGCTCCCGCTGCGCGTGACTGGACGTCGACCATGATCACGACACGGCGCGCGGGCCCGCGGCCTCGGGGGCCGGCTCCGGGGTGCGCCGCTTGGCTCGCTCGCGGTTGAAGTCGAAGCCCGGGTAGTCGATGCGGTGGTGGAAGACGGTGCTGACGGTGTGGACCAGCGAGTCCGAGATGATCGCGAGGTCGCGCATCGTCAGGTCGCAGTCGTCGAACTGTCCGTCGCGGAGGCAGTCGTCCACGATCGTCTGGACCATCGCGCGGATCTTGGCCGGCGTCGGCTCCATCAGCGTGCGCGAGGCCGCCTCGACCGCGTCCGCGATCATGAGGATGCCGAGGATGCGCGTGCTCGGCTTGGGACCCGGGTAGCGATAGTCGGTCTCGGAGACGGCGGTGGGGCCGCCGGCCGCCTTCGTGACGGCCTTCTGGTAGAAGTAGCGGATCAGCTTGGTGCCGTGGTGCTCGCGGATCGCGGTCACGATCGGCTCCGGCATCCGCGCCTTGTTGGCCATCTCCGCGCCTTCCTTGACGTGCGCGGCGATGATCAGGGCGCTCATCGAGGGTTCCAGCCGGTCGTGGCGGTTGTAGCCCTTGGGCTGGTTCTCGATGAAGTAGTCCGGCATCTTCGTCTTGCCGATGTCGTGGTAGTACCCCGAGACGCGCGCGAGCAGCGAGTCCGCGCCGATGGCCTCGGCGGCGGCCTCGGCGAGGTGGCCCAGCATCAGCGAGTGCTGATAGGTGCCGGGCGCCTCGAGCGCGAGTGTCCTCAGGAGCGGCAGGTTCTGGTTCGACAGCTCGAGCAGGCGGATATCCGTGACGACCGAGAAGAGGTGCTCGAAGATCGGCAGCAGAAGCCCCACGACCATCGAGACCGCGAGGCCGCCCGCGAGCCCGGCGAGCGCGTCGTAAAGAAACTCCCAACCCCAGGGCCCCGCATTCAGGAAATGGATCGCGGCGATTGCGATCAGGTTGCCCGCCGCGACCATGCCGCCCATCTGGAGGAGCACGCTGCGGGCCCGCAGCTTGCCGAGGCCGTAGATGCCGGCGAGCGAGCCGACGACCGAGAACAGCGCGAACGGGAACGACAGGCCCATGAGGACGCCGACCCCGATCGAGTGGACGAGGGCGACGAGCAGCGCGGGACCCATTCCCGCGACGAGGCTCACGACGATCGGCCCGGCGGCGAACGGGATGGCGTAGTTGACCGACGCCGACGCGGTCTCGAGGCTCGGCGAGAGCGCCTGGGCCAGGACGAAGCCGCCCCGCGTGACGAGCGCGAAGAGGATGCCGGTCGCGAGCACGGAGCCGAAGACGACGCCGGAGCTGCGCTCGCGCCGCCGGCGCCGCTGCCGCCGCGCGTCCAGCCAGAAGGCGACCGCCGCCAGGATCTGGAGGATCAGGATGCCCGTCACCTTGACCCACGAGGAGGGGTCCTTGGCCGAGGCGCGTACGGCCGCGATCCACTGGGCCGTCCGCGCGGTGATCTCGTCGCCGCGGCGGACGATGACCTTTCCGCGCGGGATCCGCGTGAACACGCTCTCGACGGATCGCCCCGCCGCGGTTCGCCGTTCGGCGGTCAGCGCGGCGTCGTAGGTCAGGTTGGGCCGCAGGGCGGCGGCGAGAAAGGCCGCGACCTCCGCCCGGTCGCGCTCCGAAAACGCCGACTCCGCCAGCCTCGCCGAAACCGCGGCCTTCGCCTCCGTGCCGTACTCGATTTCGCCCGCCTCGCGGCGCTTCGACTCGCGTCCGGTGGGGTCCTCGCGGACCTCGATGCCGCGGGCGCGCGCCTCGGGTGCGAGGTCGCGGTGATCGACGACGTTCACGCGGTAGAGGTCCAGGCCGATCCCGACGAAGCGGTCCTCGAGGTCCTTCGCGAAGCCGCGGTCGGCGAGCGCCCCGAGGGCCTCGTCGCCGATCGGCAGCGTGAACGCGTCGCGAAGCTCGGTCGTGATCTTTCCGCGCGGATGGGTCTTCGCGGCGACGGCGCGGGCCCGCGAGAAGCTGCTCCGCAGCTGCTCCTCGAAACGCGCGCTCGCCAGCGAGTCGTGGTCGTAGATCGGCAGGACCTCGTCCGCCGCCTCCGCCCGCCGGCGCGCGGTCGCGTCGGGGTCGGGCACAATGAGGTCGCGCGGGGCGACGACGTCGCGAGCCGCGACGCTCCCGGGGGCGGCCGGCTCGCCCACGAACGACAGCGTCGGCGCGAAGGAGAACGTGGTGATCAGGACGTACGCGGCGGCCCACAGGAACGGACGGACCCGGGGCTCGTGCTTCTCGCGGGTTCGCGCAGGCGGCGGCGTCGGCCGCTCGAAGGAAATCGTCCCGCGCCCGGGGGGCGCCTCGTCCGGCATGGCTCGCCTCAGCGGGCGTCGGCCGGAGGCTCGGACTAACGAATCGTTCGTCCTCCATCCGCCGCTTCGGAGGGGGGCCGCGCCCCTCGGCTCGCCGAAGCGCCCGCGGCGGCCGCCTCGCGCTCCCGATCGAGCGCCTCGTAGGCCGAGATGATCGACTGGACGAGCGTGTGCCGCACGACGTCGCGCTCGTCGAACAGCACGAAGCGGATCCCCTCGATCCGCGAGAGGATCTGCTGCGCCTCCCGCAGGCCCGAGGTCTTGCCCTGCGGCAGGTCGATCTGCGTGATGTCTCCGGTGACGACCGCCTTCGAGCCGAAGCCGATGCGCGTCAGGAACATCTTCATCTGCTCGGTCGTGGTGTTCTGCGCCTCGTCGAGGATGATGAAGGCGTCGTTGAGCGTCCGGCCGCGCATGAAGGCGATCGGAGC